>Ga0222667_1000910_pt1 | contig 11232 bp, 8 predicted proteins | sample AntAcemetagen657_FD_179854 | JGI IMG/M metagenome (GOLD analysis project Ga0222667, IMG submission 179854) | Saline water microbial communities from Ace Lake, Antarctica - #657 | ecosystem: Environmental > Aquatic > Non-marine Saline and Alkaline > Saline | place: Antarctica: Ace Lake | collected... | reverse complement strand
TAAATGAATGTAAAACATTGAACCTGTCAACTGTTGAAAAAGAACCCGGCTCTATCTTTTTTCTCAGCTCCTCATCGAAAGTCGTTACCGAGATCGCCACATGCGCACCGGCAGTTTCTGCCAATTCCATATAAAGCTCTTTATCTCGGATTAATAAGGTTGATTTTGTCGAAATCGAAACGGGAGTACGATACTTGATCAGTAATCGCAAAATATCGGGCATAAAAGCTTTTACTTTTTCTATCGGTTGGTATGAGTCGGTTACGCCGCCCAGATTAATGGTCTCATGTTTCCATGCCCTTGATGCCAATTGTTTTTCAAGTGCTTCAACAATATTTTCCTTAACATAAATCGTCCCGAAAAAATCGCCCGAATTAAGATAATTGTGAGAATACAGGGCATAGCAATATCGACAGCGATGCACACAACCGCGATATATATTTAAATCCCAGTGATATGGCAGATAGTTGCTCTTTATACGATTTAGTGCGGTTTTGCAGGTAATGCTTTTGTACATGTTGCAATATACGATTTCTCTCCTAGCGAAAAAACGATAAACGATAAACGATAAACGATGAACGATGAACGATGAACGATAATATGAATATTTGCCTTGCAATAAACTACATCTTCAAAGCTAAAAGTGTGTTTTTTACTACTCACAAAATATTTAATTTTCAATTGTCCTTTTTCAATTGTCAATTGTCTTTTGCATTGTGAAGTCTTAACTTATTTATATTAAACGGGGCTTAACCATGAATACTTTCAAACGCATCATTTGCCTCTTGGGCATTTTATCTTTTATGTTCGCAACACCTGTGGACATAGAACAAGCTCGTGTTATAGCCGCGAACTTATACCCACAAAAGACACTTGCGACTTGTGAGCAACTTTATGATCATCTATATCTTAGTACGTTTAAGAATGGTGGCTTTATACTTAGCTCTGCCGATGATGGTTTCCCCGCAATTCTTGCCTATTCGGAAAATGCACCGGTTGATCAAGGTAATCCGGCTTTTGATGATTTTTGCAAACAATACAACAAAGAAATAAATGCATTAAGATTTGATGAACGCATTGTGCACCCGGATTGGAATAAAGCAGAAACCGGTAACTTAAATAAGTCCGCCATTACGTCTGAGGTGCAGCCTTTGATCTCATCAACATGGAATCAATCACCTTATTATAATGATAAATTTCCATATTTTGTTTTACCGACCCATGAAGATGAAAAAGCAGTTGTCGGATGTGTTGCTGTCGTTATGGGACAGTTAATGAACTACTACGAACATCCACAAAAGGGATATGGAAAACGCTGGTATTACAGCGAATCAACTGATAGCCTTTTATCTGCCTGGCACGACACCACCTATTATGATTATGAGAACATGCCTGACTCATTGTGTACACGTTATGGGCTTTTAACGGCTTATGCCGATCAGGTCAGGGATGTGTCTTTGTTTTTATACCAATGTGCCGTTTCTGTTGAAATGGAATTACAGCCTCGCAGTTCATCTGCTTCCTACGAAGATATAATGTATGCTTTGGTCAGTCATTATGATTATGGTACAGAGATGGTACAGAAAGAAAAAAGCAACGAATCCCATACTTATACAGATACAGAATGGCAAACCATGATCAAGCATGAGCTTGATGCCAGGCGACCTTTACCCTATCGCGGACAAGGAACCGGTGGGCACGCTTTCTTGTTGGATGGCTACCAAACTACGACCAGCACCTATTTTCATTTCAACTGGGGCTGGGGTGGTTCTTATGATGGTTGGTTTTTACTTTCAGCCCTAAACCCTGCAGATGATCATGATTATACGGATTTGCAAGCAGCTATCTTCAACATTCAACCAAACGAAGATAATATTACCCGTTATGCCTACACAGGTTTTGAGGGTTTTGGGTCCGCTGGGTGGATCTACAATGGTGGTGGATTCTTTGGTGAAAATGGAAGCTATGACATGGTCAGAAGTGGCGAAACGGCTTATGGTTTTGATGATCTTGATCAATGGTTGATCTCTCCAAAAATCCATATACCCAACCACGATAACGCTGCTTTGTCTTTTTGGGGGAAAATGCTAAATCCAGGTAAACAATGCAAAGTACTCTTGTCTTTTACAGATACTCTAAGATCAAGCTTTACGACCGAACTTGCAACAATAGCCCCAACTAATTCAAACTGGACGGAATATGTTTACAGTCTACGACCCTATAAAAATTCAGCGGTATATATTGGCTTTAAATATAATCATGCTTCGGGATATATTACTCTAGATGACCTTACTCTCAGTACGCCCAAGGTGGTGATCGGAACAAAAAATGTCGTTCCCGAAACACATGAATTGTTAAAGATATACCCCAATCCTTTTAATCCAAGAACAGCAATCCGCTACCAGCTTTCGGCTATCGGCAATGTTGAACTTAACATTTATGATCTAAGGGGAAATAAAGTTCATACCTTAATAAATGAAATTTGTGAAACGGGAGATTATGAATTGTCTTGGGATGCATCAGCTTTTCCATCGGGTATTTACATATGTGCACTTACTATCAACAATGAACTTCAGGCAACTCATAAAATGGTATTGGTAAAATAATATGAAGCGTATCTCTACCCTTGTATTTCTACTGGTTTTTCTCATTCTCATGCCTATTCTTGCTCCCCACTTTTCTGATGGTTGGAAAGCCTGGAGCATTATTCCTCCGCTTGTTGCGATCACGCTTGCGTTTGTAACAAAGAACGTTGTGGTGTCTTTATTCATTGGGATCTTTTCCGGTGCCTATATGATCGTACTAAATACCGGCCCAAAGTGGACAGCTATTATTCGTGGTTTTATTTTAATGACCCAAGAATTTGTTCTTGCGCTTTCTGATTCGTGGAATGCCGGTATCGTGGTTCAAACATTAACCATCGGTGGGCTCATTGCTCTTATCGCGGTTATGGGGGGAACACGTGCAATTGCAGAAAAATTATCCAAGAGTGCCCGTTCGGCCGCTTCCGCGCAAATTTACACGTGGTTAATGGGTATTTTTATTTTCTTTGATGATTATGCAAACCTCTTGACGGTTGGTCCTATCATGCGGCCGGTAACAGACAAGATGAAAGTCTCTCGCGAAAAACTGGCCTTTATTATTGATTCCACTGCGGCACCCATTGCAGATATTGCTTTGATCTCAACTTGGATCGGTTATGAACTTGGGTTGATAAAACATGGTTATGCTGCCTTGGGACTGGAAGCAAATGCTTATAGCGTTTTCATTCATACTATTCCCTATCGGTTTTATTCATTATTGATTCTTGCCTTCATTTTTATTAGCGCAAAATGGCGTCGTGATTTCGGCCCAATGCTAAAAGCAGAGCGCAGAGCACGTCTTGAGGGTAAGGTCGTTGCAGATGGCGCAAATGTCATGTCGGCGGTTGACACTGAAAAACTTGCCGTCTCTGGAAACACAAAACTTAAAATATCCAATGCGCTTGTACCCGTATTGACCCTGATCATAGGTGCCTTTGCCGCTCTTTTCTATAATGGCTATCAAAACATTATGGCTTCTGACAATCTCGAGTTGATCACTATTGTAAGCGGTAATTTTTCCTTCATTTTTCTACGGGAATGTTTTGCAGAATCCAATGCCAGTATTGCCCTGACGCAAGCAGCGATCTTTGCAAGTCTTCTTGCAATTTTTATGGGGTGGCGACAAAAAATATTTTCACTTAAAGATGCCGTTAACACGTGGATCAAAGGTGCCGGCACTATGGTCATTACGGTAACAATCCTTATTCTTGCATGGTCTTTAAGCGGCGTAATTGGGAAATTGGGGACAGCTGACTTTCTGGTTGGCGTGATCAGCGGAAACATTCCCCCTTTCTTGCTTTCGGCAATCATCTTTATTCTGGGTGCCTTTATTTCTTTTGCGACCGGAACATCCTACGGCACCATGGGTATTCTTATGCCACTTGCCATACCTCTAGCTTACGCGGTTTCACCGGAGCCAAGCTTTATGTATATGAGTATTGGGGCGGTGTTGACAGGAGCTATTTTTGGTGATCATTGTTCTCCCATTTCTGATACGACCATCTTGTCATCCATGGGGGCCGGGTGTGACCATATCGCCCATGTTAATACGCAGCTAATGTATGCCTTGCCGGTTGCCGGTGTCAGTATTGTAGCTTGTTTAATTCCCACAGCTCTTGGCGTCCCTGTATTTGTTTCATTATTGATCGGCTTGGCCGCGGTTGCTGGACTTATATTTATCTTTGGAAAAAACCCGGAAAAAAATGGACAATTGACAAAGGACAATTGATAATTAAAGGGGTTCGACTTTTCGAACCCCTACTTTTATCTTTATACTTTATTCTTTAATCTTTTCCCAAAACACTTTACACGCATCGCGTAATTGATCTTCATTTCCATTATTTTCAATAATAAAATCTGCATGTTTTCGTTTTTCGGATTCAGGCATTTGAAGAGCAATTCGTTCTTTAATACTTTCTTCTGTAATATTTTTTCGTTCTATTGCCCTTTGCATGCGAATATCTTCATTGGCTGTCACAAGAAGAACTTTATCAAAGATATCTTTATACCCGGCTTCGAGCAAGATAGCCGCTTCAACCATTAGAATACCCGGCACCGCACGGGTTGCGGCAATATATTTTCCCAGATGCTGCTTTAGCGCGGGGTGGCTAATATCGTTTAGTTTTTGCAGGTTTTCGAAATTATTAAATGCCCTGTCGGCTAGAACAGCAGTCTGCAATTCACCGTCAATATAGCAATCGTCGCCAAAAGTATTTTTAATCGTTTTGATAATATTGCGGTCTACCTTTAGTATGTTTTTGGCTATATCGTCAGCGTTTAGGATATTAGCACCCATTTCGTAAAATATCTTTATCGCGGCCGATTTACCCGAACCCAAACCACCGGTTACACCTATACTCAACATTTAATTATTCCTATCATAACGAAAAATACAAAGGATGGCGTAAAGATAAAAGATTAAAGTACAAAGAATAAAGTAAGTTTATTTATCCAAAAATAAAACGGGCTCGAAATTGAACCCGTCTTTAATCTTTATACTTTAATCTTTAGTCTTGTATTATTTGTCTTCTATCTTCTTAAGATCGTGCGCGTCATCATGCATTATATCTTGAAGAACGTTAGCCAGTTTTTTTAATCCTTTTTTCTGTGCCGCGCCTAGATAATCTCCGATCTCTTCAAAGGGAATAAATTCACGGGTATCATCTTCAAAATCACAGGTCACGGTTTTAGTAAAAATATCTATCTTTTGGATATATCCTTTTCGTTGATCTTTCAACAAGGGCTCTCCAAGCGGTGGATATTTTTTTAGTTCTTCAATATAAAAGCCGTGCTCATAAAGCAGACAGCATTTGAGTTTCCCGCATTGCCCGCTAAGTTTTAGTGGGTTCATGGGCAGACTTTGGTCTTTGGCAACCTGCGTGCTAACGGGATCAAAACTTTCAAGGAAAGCACCGCAACACAGTGGCATACCGCAAGAACCGACACCACAAAGGCGTTTAGTTTCGTCGCGAACACCGATCTGGCGCATTTCGATACGCGTCCGAAACATTCCGGCCAAAACACGGACAAGTTCCCGGAAATCAACGCGTTCTTCAGCCGTGTAATAAAAAGACAATTTTTTCCGGTCCAACTGATATTCCACATCCATCAACTTCATAACTATGCCAAGTTCATATATCTTGGCCTTGCTTTGGGCAAGGATATCGTCTTCGTCGGTTCGGTTTGTTTTTAGGATATCAATATCTTTTTTATCAGCCTTGCGAATGATCTCAAATTCAGATATGGAAATTTTTGGTTCGTAACCTTCTGTTACGGCTGTAACCTTTCCCATGTCTGTGCCTTTGTCGGTATCAACGATCAGATAGTCATCTGCTTTTATCGGGAAATGCATTGGATTTCTATAGAACTCTCTGCGATTTCCTTTAAATGATAATTTTATAAGTTGTTCGCTCAATGGCGTCTATTCTCCATGATAGGTTAAATAGGCATCCACACCCGCGCCAATAGCCGGAGCTTCGCGCAGCTTGGATGTTTTGATCAGATCTTCATTGAATTTTTCATCTTTCAAATAATGTTTTTTAAATTTTGCATCAAGATAGGGTGATTCTACAATAAATTTTGTCAGAAATTCAAGGCAAGGTTCATAAAATACATTCTTGCCCTTAGATTCTTCAAGAAGATTACCAAGACGCTGACCAATAATAATACTATCCAATAAGGTTGTGCGATATGGGTGGTTCTCACTAAGATCGGCACGATTTGAATTCACAAATTCAAAGAAGTGGTGCCAGCCGCCGTAAACCGTGACAATGCGTTCAAAAAGTAATTTTGCGATATTATAACTGACGTCATTAAATGTTCGTTTCGCAGAAAGATCTTCATCGAAGAGAGCCATGATCTGGGGTGGATAAATATCGCTTGCATTCAATTCTTCAACAGAAACACCCGAGAACTCACTGTAGATTGCCTGAATGCCGCTCGAAGATGCAAAGCGCTCCATGGATTTTCCTTCGCTGTTCTTCATTTCCCATGCTTTTGCAATCCATGTTTTAGCTTTATCAAAAGCCAGGAGTTCGCCTTTAAGTTTCATGGCATCTGCTACACCGGTGCCGCCGCCAAGGTAATAAGAATTGTCAACTTGGCCAAACAGGCCGTGCGTACTGTATTCTTCCCCAATACCACAGTAGTCGGCATCAGAGCCAAGATGATGAATGGGTTTTTCCATTTCAATTCCGGCTGCTTCAACGCGTTTTTCAATAACCTTACAGTATTCGGGCATACGGGGACCGTTTGCAAGAGCAACAATTCCTCTCTTGTCTGAAGATTTCAAACCGGGCATTCCTATGCCGACCATAACGTGATCGACACCGACATTTTTTGCCAACTCAATGATTACGTCTGAAGCAGCATACATGTAGGCTTTGCCATGGTGTTTTTCTTCAACTGTCAGGTCGATGTCGCCTTCATTCATTTCACCTAATTGGACTAAAATATTTACCGGCTTAAATGATGGCATGTGTTCTTCGTACTCGCGATACTCCTTAATAACATTGATATCGCCAAGCTGAAAAGTTTGATCCTCATTGATCAGGGTTGTCCATCCGCTTACCTTTGTTGCACCTCCATCGATACCTATCAAGAGTGTTTTAGACATGTTTGCTCCATCATTTATTCTTAAGACCAATATTTCGTTGTGAACTTACAATTATTTCGGTGGAAATGCAATTCAGCAATTGACAATTGACAAAGGACGATTGACAATTTTAAGAATTATTTATTTAGCATAACCCGTTGTGTGAAACTAAACTGTAAGTACAATACATTCATTATGTCGACTTCATTCGCGGGGGTTGGTGTTTTTACGAGATCTTTCCCGCCCGCCACTTCGTACCGGGTTATTGAAAGTTCAACCTCTCCATAAAGTCGGGGTTGTTTTTATGTTGAATGCTCACATCCCGGGATTTCATCCCGGGTTATTATATGTTTTACCCCTCGACCGGCTCGGGGTAATTGTTGATGATCCTTAATAGACTAAATCTAAAATAATTATATAAGTCGTTATGGCATGCTAATATTTATTCCAACACATAATCTATCCTGCGACAATAAACACATATGTTACCGGGGGGGGGGCATTTTTTACTCCAAGTTTGTCAAGAAATTAAACTTTTCCCTTGATCCGTAATGTAATCGCGGGGAAACAATCCTATTTGTCGTCATGGCATATTTTTTACCCCGAGCTTGATGAGGGGTAAAACTCTTCCCCTAACCCGGGGTGAAACCCCGGGAGAATGAAGCCACCAAACGATCCCAACCCTGACCTTGCGGAAGGGTTGAACTAAAAGCCCTTCTTTATCAGCAATTACACAAAAATATCCTGCGAAAAAGGATTTAGTCTGAGTGAATTATTGGCTGATCTGATTTTCGCAAACTATGAAGAACAACTTAGCTCTCTAGTCGACGAACTTACTTTATGTTAGTTTTAAGAAGATTGGAATATTTAGTCACTTTAGAATAATGAATACATCACGCCTACACTTAAGGAAATTGTCTGAAAGTTATAAGGTTCTGACGTACTCCCAAGAAAATCAACGAAATGTTGGTTATAATTATAGTTTGCTTCTGCAAACAAAGAAATATTTTTAGATAATAAGTGGTCATAGCGCACCTCGATATCCAGTCCAGGGCGAGATCTGAAATGTGTAGAAATTAAAAATTCCACAAAGGAATGTATCGCAGCATCTACCGAATGCCAGGTGGTTCCCAAATGAACATCAAGAGCCGATTTTTCCGAAAATCTGAAACGCTGCAACAGGCCTCCTGACAAAATCACATATCTATTAAAACGATAATCTACGAATGGTTTTTCAGCACTGATATATATTCCGGTATTATTGTAAAAACATAATATCTCGGGTTTTAGCGATGTTTTTAGAAAATAATTGTCACTTGATTTATCCATAATACCTGGAGCGTCGTTAGAAAAAATCGTTGTTTGTATACATGTGAATGAATCCATAAGACAGAGAGATATCCATAGACATGGGTTTTGCCGTTGCGGCAGAACAGGCCAATATAATTAGGCAGACCAATAAAGCGCGTTTCATAAATTTCTCCACTTATTTTATACAATACAAATATACTATTATATTTATAAAAAAACAGAAATCTTAAAAATTTTCACCCAATAAAAAAGGGCCCGATATACCGAGCCCCTACAATATATGCTCTTCTAGTTATTACTTGCTTGCATTAAACTTCTGACGTCTCAGAATAGCTTCCATGCGAACCCAGTCTTTGGCATTATCATTGCGATCGATAGTGTGAAGATCAATGCTATGGTCAGTACCGCCTGCATGGCGGACAACTTTATAAATCGGATCCCAAACACGGCCGATTTTGTACATATCGGCGATCTTGCCAACCAGTTCATAATCTTCACCATAGTTTCGCGCATAAGGATCATCATTAATGCTAAAGTATCCGGCATTTTTGATAATTTCAATACGTGCTGAACGGGGGGCGCCGGCACCATTGATACGTAAAAGATTGTTGCGTCCGTTGTCGTCTGTCCATTCACCATGCGTCACAACCGGAATATCATCAACGCGAGTTATGGTTCCGTCTGCATGTTTTTCCCAGACTTCATAAGAGCCGATCACCATGCCGATCTCAGGGTCGCTTTCATAAACTGCCATCAATTTTTCGACCGCATCTTCGATCAATTGATCATCTGAATCCAATTGGACATAATATTTACCCCGAGCCATCTTTGAGCCAAGGTTAAGACACATGCCAATACTATTGATATCAAGAACGACCAAGCGAACATCGGGTTTGGTGACATCGTATTTTGGGCCCCCTTCCATATATTCGCGAACGGCATCAGATGTCGGATCATTATCGCCACCGTTAACCATGACAAGAACTTCTATATCTTGAATGGTCTGACGTTGCACGCTGTCGATCGCCGGGCCAATAAATTCTGGCCGGTTGCCAACGGGAATGATCACAGATGCTTTTAAGGTAGAAACATCTTTGTGTTCTGCTTTCTTTGGCATAAAAACACCCGGGGCCATGTAGGCGCCGATGCGTTTCAGATGATCGGTTACGACGCGTTCCGCTTCAAGCTGAATATCTTTCCCCGCTTTCAGGTAATCAAAGACATCTGCCTTCTTGCCTGCCGCCACAACTCGATAATAAGAGCCACTATAACGATTGGCAATACGAATCAATTTATATTTTTCCGATATCTTCAGGCGCATGTCGTAAAAATTGTTATACTTGACAGATTCATCAAATCCACCGATTGCTTCAAGTGCCTTTTTCTTTACGAAATAAACCTTGCCGTAATCCATATTGTCACGAACGCGACCGAGGTGATGGTCTAAAAGATGCATTTCTTTAATTTCTCCGGCATCTTCAAGTTCGTAACTTGTGTAGAAAAGACCTGCATCCGGTTGGCGTTCCGCACCGAGCAATAAACCGTCAATAGCAGCTTTTTTCATCATAACCGGATTGTCACGATTGTCTATCAAAAGTATCCAATCACCGCATGCCAAAGCTAAGGCTTTGTTCATATTTCTGGCAACATCATTTTGGCAATCAACAACCTTTGGGTTTAAATCCGCAAATTTTGCGGCCGCTTCGTCTTTATCGCAGGTAATGATAATGGTTTCTATATCTTTACAGGTCTGGCCTACTAAGCCATCGATCTGCGCTTTCAGGTGCTCTTCACTGAATTCTTTTGTTTTGTAGTAATGAAGAATTACACTCGTTTTAACCATTTTTTCTCGTCCTTTCATTTGATTAGTAATAATTTTATTATTTCGCTTTGAATATAGGGAAATACCGAACAAAAATAAATAACAAACGGATTTATTTGTTCGTCAAGTGTTTAATAATACGGAATTAAAAACGACCGAGAAAAACTGCTGCCAATCCGATAAACATAACTATTTTCAAAGCACTGGCAATTTGGTAGTAATTTATCGTTCGCCTAAGCTGAAAGAGTTGGATCATAATGATCAGCATTGGAATAATAACACCTATTATACCTAAAAAGAAAAACCACTTTCCATACATTCCTGCTACATAAGGGATCGGAACAAGGGGTACAAATAATGCAGTAATAATTCCGGCCATTATTCGTGTTGGGGTTTCACCAGTTACAACGGGAAGTGTTCTGCTGTCGTGAGCTTTGTCTCCATCCAGATCTTCCAGATCTTTAACTACTTCTCGTATAACAGATAAAATAAACGTTAAAACAAAAGGCACATATCCCAATTTCATATCACCAAAAGCTTGCGCAGCAAAAAGAAAAGTAAGGGCGGACAGAAAAGCCACAACCATATTTCCTATCAACGCAACATGGCGCAGACGATAAGCGTACCAAAATAAAAAGCCTGTGGCAATGAACAGTGAAATAAACAGAGACCAAAACCCTAAAATTAATCCCGCCATATTCCCCAAGATAAACATGGTGATCATAAAGCTTTTAGCGCCCTTCATTGTGATCTGACCAGAGGGTAGTGGTCTGTTGGGTTTATTTATACGGTCAATCTCAATATCACACATGTCATTTAATGCGTTTCCTGCTGCAGTTATAAACGTGGCACAAATGATCGTTAACAGCACATCCAAAATTGATGGATAAGCCGGAAAAAGCGTTGATGCGATCAAAACCACA
>Ga0222667_1000908_pt1 | contig 11253 bp, 7 predicted proteins | sample AntAcemetagen657_FD_179854 | JGI IMG/M metagenome (GOLD analysis project Ga0222667, IMG submission 179854) | Saline water microbial communities from Ace Lake, Antarctica - #657 | ecosystem: Environmental > Aquatic > Non-marine Saline and Alkaline > Saline | place: Antarctica: Ace Lake | collected... | reverse complement strand
TTATATTTTTTTAATAATGTTTTTTTGCGTTTTTTAATATTTATATTACTTTGAAAAGTATGTTTAACTCCATAATTTTTAAATGTTGTTTCTTCTTTCTTCTTTTTTATTATATCTAATTTAGATATATTATCCACATTATATTTGGTTTTTATAGTATTATTTGTTTTTATTAATTTACATTTATTACAACAATAATCACTATTTTTTGTTTGAGTAATATAATTACAATAATCTACTTGTTTTATTGTATTACAATATGAACATTTAACATTAATTCTTTTATGTGAACCTTTTGATAAATCTGAAATTTTAATATTAATTATATTTCCAACTTTATTAAATTTATATTTTAATTTTTTTAGTCGTTTAAAATTAATAGAATTTATTTTTATTTTAATATTTTTATCAATTATCAATTTGTTTATTTTTTTATTATATATTAAATATTGAATTGAATTTTTCTTCAATATTTTCATTATATTTTATTCTTATTAATTTAATATTATTATCAAGACAATATTGATTTTTTATTTCATCATGTTTTTGAGTTAATTTTAGAGTTTTGTTACCACCCCAAAAATTATTAAATAATTCAAAATGTTGTTGACCATCAAATTCAATACACAAATTATAATTAGGTAAATAAAAATCAAATGGTAAAGTTCTTTTATCTTTACAATTTTTAAATCTTTGTTGTCTTATATGGTTGATTTTATTTATGTTTAATAATTTTGATATTACTTTTTCTCCTTTACTTTCACTACACTTTGGACAATTAATACCTCTCATATGACTATTTGCAGATTGTTTAAACAATCCATGAATAGGGCAAATAATTTCAACTTTAGTGTGTGCATTAATATAATTAACTAATGAATAATCATATTTATTATTATGAATTTTATCAGATTTGACAATAAATTCTTTTGTTGTTAATTTTCTATTATTACTACATTTTGAACAACCATATTTTTTAGATATATGATTATTTGGATTTTGATAAAACTCACCATGAATAGGACAAATTATTTTCACTTTTATAGAATTATTAATATAATTAACTAATGAATAATCATATTTATTATTATGAATTATATTAGATTTATTAATAAATTCTTCTGTTGTTAATTTTTTTGATCCACCACATTTTTGACAACCTCTTTTATTATGTAAATGTTTTTGAGAACTTTGTTCAAATACTCCATGAATTGGACAAATTATTTTTACTTTGGTTTTTGAATTGATATATTTAACTAAAGAATAATCATATTTATTATTATGAATATTCATAGCTTTTTCAATAAATTGTTCATTAGTTAATTTTCTCGACATATATCATCTTTATTTTTATTATATATTAAATATTGATATTCTTCCAAGCGAACTGCCAAGGTACTTTTATATTTAAATAAATATTTTTTTCATTAAAACTGGTCCTCCACACCAAGTTTGTAAATTTTCAGTATTGAAATCAGTATAATTTTTATATATTTTTGTGGTGTAATTACCATCATATTTAATTGAATTAAATCCATTATTTTTTGGTTCAAATAAAAAATTAATAAATTCGATTATATCATTAGTGGTTAATTTATCCATCTTTTTCTTGAAATTTTTTAATTCTTCTTCTTCTTCTTTTTCAGAATTTCCAGTTTTTGGTGTATGTAAATAGTCTCCTTTTTTAATATATCTAAATACACCCTTTTCTTTATAATATAAAAGTGAATGTATGAAATCTGAATCAAGTTTGTCTTGTGATAACTTTTCAATACCTATATTTTTTATTTCATCTTGTATTGCTCCCCAATCTGCTGGATAATATTCAAGAAAATTATGAATCATTTTAATAATGGATTTTTTTCCAAAACCTCCAAAAGAACCCCATACAGAAGAATGAGAACAAACCCCCACTTTTGTATTATCATATGGTATTATTTCAAATAACTCTCCATAACTCTCTGCACTTATTTTATTAGTAGAACAAATAACTGATTGATTATATGGTGGAAAATCTTTCCATTGTTCCATTTCACTCATTAATATTACATGAATATTCTCTGGTTCAATAGAATGTCTATAATGATTTTTTGGATTTAAGTAATAATGATTTTTAAATTCTAAAATTTTGAATAGATTTATGTAGTTTCCAATTCCACGATACATTTTTATTTGATTATTAATATCAATATAATTTTTACAATTCTTTTCTAATAATTTATTGAATTGACCTTCTGATAAAATATCACCATATCGTTTTGATGTGTTGTGAGATTCATTATATGTTCTTAAATATTTCATATTTATTTAAATTTTGGATGATTTTTTAAAGTAATCATTGCGTTTGTATGCATTCTTTCAAATAATTCTACTGAAACAATATCAATATCAGATAATTTTTCATTAATTGTTGGTGGTTCTAATCCTTGATTAGTTTGATATACCTCATTAACAGATTTTAATGGTTCATCATCAACAAATTGATCTAATCCATTTAAATTTTCTGTTTTTTGTTTAATTTTTTTTGTTTGATATGGGTCATTATTTGTAATAACTTGACCATTCATTCTTTTTTCAATTACAAAATCTTGTGTTCCCCATCCATCATTTAAATTTTCATTCATATTATATTTTGATACTGGGGTTTCATTTAAATTTTGTAAATTTTGCCAAGGATCAGGGTCAATATTTATTTTATTTTGATTTACTTCATTTAAATTTTCCATTTCATTTTGATTTGTTTTATTCAAATTTTCATCATCATTTTTAATTTTTTTAAAAAGATTTAAATATTCTTCATCAGTCATAATTAATTGTATTTATTTTTAAGTATATATAAAAAAAAACATCAAAGAAAAATTCTTTGATGTTTTTATACATTTTTGATTGTTGCAGTTTTTATTTCATTGCTTTAACAGCAGCATTAGATGCTTTTCTATAAGGTGTTATAAGTTTTTTAATTTCTCCCAACGCTTTACGCACATCAGCTTCCGCAGTTTTGTTTCCTTTTTCAACAAATTTTGCATGACGATTTACTACAATTAGATATTGGTTTTCAATTTCTAAATAAAGTTCTTCTAAATTCATAATTATAATTATTTTTTAAAAATAACTATTAGTAGTTATTTGAGTTATATATTTTATAAATATGGGCCAAATACTAATTTATTTGATATTTATTGATATTTTAAAAAAATTTACTGTTGGATATTATTTTCACATTGTTTATTTTAAAAAATAATATGTATCTGAATTACCATTTGCTACTGCATTTGATTTAGAATTATTTAATGCTGTCATCAAACTTTTAATACCTTTTGGATTTATGTTTATTTTTCATGTTCCCATGATTGTCTGATTTTTAATATATAAGAAAATTTAGAAATTAATTCTTTTAATGTCTTTTTTGTTTTCATTAATTTGACCATGTTTCTTAGATTTCAAATCTTTAACAATTTCTTCAACTAACGAGTTTAATAATTTTTCATTATCTTTAAATTTCTTTGCAAATTTTATTTTTTGCACTAATCCTTTAACTGCATCTTTAATTAAAATATTTTTATCAACTTTATAACTTTTATATTTTTCAGAATTTAATAAAGCTCTTTTAATATAATCTAATGTTTTATTATATTCATTTTTCCCTATAAATTTTGATAATCTCCCAGTAAATCCTTCATTTGTTGAATTACAATCTTCATCAGGTTTTACTAATCCATTAACAATAGGACACATTTCATCATTGAAATAACATTCATTTATTGTGCATTTTTTCTTATGAGTACACCAAGTCACAGATTCTTTTATAAATTTTTCATTTTTAATATTCTTCTGAGTTTTAAACTCGTTAAATTTTGATATATTTTTCATAATTAAATTTATTTTTTTAATAATTTTCATCTTCATCTTCATCTTCATCTTCATCTTCAAAATCGTCCAATGTTTCATCATCGTCCAATGTTTCATCAATAAATAACGACTTAAAATTGAACATATTTTCAGAATTTTTAGTATAATTTCCATTTTTTAATTCTATATAATCTAATATTAAATTGAAAATATTTTCTAAACCTTTTTCATATATTGAATCATTACTCCATTCCATTAAATCAAACTCATCATTAATTTTCTTTTGTAGATTTTCATCAATATATTCTGATTCTGATAAATATGCATGTGAACTACCAGCAGTTTGTGTCCCATATCCTTCGTAGTAATAGTCTCCATCATTAAAATATCTATATGATATTTTACTAATTGCTCTAAGTATTTCACCTTCTACAGTTTCACAATTTCCTGTACTGGGTACTAATTTTTTAAAATATTTGTCTGCCCTTTTTTCTGTTTCATCATTCAACCATCCCTCAGTTAATAATTTATTTATTTTTATAAAATTAATATTTTTAAATTCATTAAAATTTGATATATTTTTCATAATTAAATTTATTTTTTCATATCTATATATTAAGTTTTTATTTTCATTTTTTAATTATTGATTTTAATTCATTTATTTTAATATATAAAACAAATATTAAAAATTTTAATGACATATAATTTTAGAACTGAATTTAATTTCAATACAATAGCAAAAACTGGAACTACAAATTTTATTTTAGAAGATCGTAACTATTTACCTATAAATAGTGCTAATACAATGGATATTTATTTTAAATACCAAAAATGTTTAGATGGTATTTGTTATTCATATATTAATGATATTAATAACATCTATAAGATATCTTTATTAACTGGTGATGGAAACACATTAAATAATATGTATAATGAATATAATATTATAGACAAATATTTACAAAATTTCCATCTTATTGATATTGCAAGTGATATAAATATTGATACTGGAATTACTCATTATAAAATAGATAATGTTGAAATTAAACCAAATCATAAAATATTATTATTTAATCAAGATAACATAATGGATAATGATATTTATGATGTAACACAAAATTATTTTTTAGAAAAATCAGATTTACTTGAAACAACTGGAACATCTAGTAAATCAAAATTTTATATAAAATTAGGAACATATAAAGAAAATCAATATTTTTTAGAAAATTCAGGGATAACATTTCCAATTACTAATGAAGCAAAATATTTTACACCATATCATTCATATATTATTAAACATAAATTTGATTATAATATTACAGGAGATACTGCTTCTTTAATATTCACAAATTATGATATTGCAAGAACATTAAAAAATAATATAACTGAATTTGAAACTATTACATTTGATTTCAATCAAACGGGAAATACTTTAGATATAAAGTATTTAAATTCTGATACATATAATATATCTAATATTCTTGATATTGGGTTATTTTATATTTCATCTGGGAATACTGTTTCTGCAAGAACCTTTGATTTTACTACTGGTGGTACATATTTTGATGTAGATAGTATTTTTTCTGCAAGTTCTTCAACTAATGAACATATATTAATAACTCTATATAACACAACTGCAACTACATCAATAGTAACAGAAAATATATTAAATACTGCTTATTTAAATTATTTTACTACAATTAAAAGTTTAGATAATAATAAATTGGAAATAAATGGAAATATTCCAGAATATATTTATAATAATTTATCAACTGGTTATTCTTATAAAATTAGAAATTTACATTTTGCTGAATCTGGTTTAACACAATTTATAGAATATATTAATGCATCACCATATGGAAAATTAATAACTGCATCTGTATCAGGATTTAATTTTGAAATAAATGTAAATGATAATGATTATTATAAATATTTTGATTATAATTTATTATCATTTTTATATTCAGAATCTGGAGTTACTGAAACAATTTCTACATTTTCAACAGATAATTTATATGCTAATTATAATTTAGAAACATTTATTAATGATATATTTATTGCAGAAAGTGGGACAACACCAACAACTATATATTCAGGAGATATTTTATATTCAGGAGAATATACTATTGAAGAAATTTATTCTACATTAGAAACATATTATGCAGTTCAAAGTTCAAGATATAAAATTACACCATTAACAGCATATTTAAATAAATTAGAAGATTTTAATTCATATACTTATATAGATTTTTTCGCAACTGGGGATACAAGTGGAAGAACAATGATTACTGAAGTTACAGAAGATTATATGATTATTGAAAAACCTTATAATGATTTAACTGCAAGTGGGATAAGTAGTGGAATTTATGATATTACCAATGTTGTTTCATTAAGTGGTATATCTGATATTTTAATGAAAGTATATTTAAACTATGATCAAGAATATTATAAGAATAAATCTGATTCTGAAAGATATAGAATATCTGGTGCATATGGTCAGATTATAAAAACTGATACTAACATTTTAGATTATGCAACTGGAATTTTATATCAAGATGAAAATGATAAATTTAATTTAAATATTTTTAATATGATTATGAATTCTGGATTTACTCATATTGATGGCAATTTAAATATTATACCAATAGAATTAATAGATATTGGTGTTGATAAAAAAACAATGAAACCAAGACCTCTTGAATTAGATAATTTAAATTATAATCCATATTCTATTAGTATAAATACAATAATTAGTGGAGTAAGTTGTTATAATAATCAAGATGGTGCCATTTATGTTACTGCATCTGGAGGAACATTACCATATTTATATACTATTACTCCAACAGGATACATAAACACAACAGGAATATTTGAAAATTTAACAGGTGGAACATATTTTGTATCTGTAAAAGATGATACGAAATCAACAGCATCATATTATGTCACTGTTAATGAACCAGGACAATTAGGAATTTCTTCAATAGATATAACTGATCCAACAGGTTATGGTAATAATGATGGTTTTATTACAATAAATATGAGTGGGGGAACATTACCATATCAATATAATCTTACTGGTATATCATATGATGATACATTATTAGAAATTATACAAATAAATAATAATTTATTAACTGGTATAACTGCTTCAAGTACAGCTTATACCTTAATTATTAGTGATGCAAATGGATGTTATATATCAATTTCTGGAATTACTGTTAATCAACCAGCATATTTAGAAATATATTCTGTTTCGACAACAACTCCAATATGTCCATATACAACAAATGGAAGAATTCAGATATATGCAACTGGTGGAATACCACAATATCAATATAGTTTAAGTGGGGATACTGGTAATTATCCAATATTTTTATATGATAATTTATATGAAAATTTAACAGCAGGGACTTATATTTGTTGGGTAAAAGATTCAAATGGATATGAAAATTCAGCAGTAACTAATATTCAAGAAAAACAACCAATAACTATTAGTGCATCAACGATTAATCCAAGTTGTAATTTATTAAGCGATGGTATGATTTCAGTTTCAGGAGTACCATATGGCAGCGATTTTTATTTTAGTACAGGGGGGTCATTTGTAATTGGTTGTTATGATGGTGCTAATTATAGTTATGAAGAATATTTTGATTTACCAAATGGTGTTTATAATATATATATTATAGATTATTTATCATGTATTTCATCAACACAAATAACATTATATACTGAACCAATAATATTTCAAATAGATATATATAACCCTACTTGCACAACTTGTAATAATGGATTAATATATATACATGATATTGATGGAGGATTATCACCATATCAATATAAAGTTGAAGGTCATTGTGCATATCAATCAAGTCCATATATAAGTGGATTAACTATTGGAAATTGGCAAGTATATATAGAAGATGTTTCTGGATGTACATCATTTTATGATTTTGAAATGAATGAAGAAAAATTTGATATTGAATTTTTATATGAATCTACACCTTCTTGTTCATTAATACCTACCGGGGATATTACAGTATATGCCTTTGGTGGAATATCTAAATATAGATATACAACAGGATCAACATATTATACTGGAAATTATTTTGGAAATTTAACTGGTGGAACATATGAAGTATCAATATTAGATGGTGATGCTAATGAATATCGTGAAGAAATTACTATTGATACAATTGAAAATATAATAACACAAATAACTCCAACATATAATGATGGTGTTTTTGGTATTACAATTGATGATATAAATAATGGGGATAATTTAAGTGCATATACATTTGAAATTGATGATAGTTCATTATGGCAAACATCAAATGAATTTACAGGTCTTACATCTGCAACAACATTTGATTTTAGAGTAAAAGACAATACATATGGATGTGAATCTGAAGCAACCAGAACATCAACATTTGTTGTAATATCATCAACATCACATGATGAACAAAGTATTACAATTGTAGAAGTAGATTATAATGATGATTTTGGGTTATATGAATTTGATATAATTGATATTACTGGTGCTGGTGCATGGAGTGGTTGGGATCCAGCTTATGAATTTACTGGACTTAATCCATCAAATGAATATGGTTTAAGAGCAAAATATATTGCAGATGATCTTATATCTAATACAATTTCAGTAACAACAGATGCATAAAAATAAAATAAATAGATAATAAATGTCAAATTTAATAGTAAATATACAAGGAATAGATTTTGAAAAATCAAATATAACATTTGTTGATGGATTAACAATGGAAAAAGTTAAAATATCATATAATTGGTTATTAAATGCTAAAGTTAAAGATGTTATTATTGGAGAAAAAGATAATAAAATTGTTTGGTATTTTGGTGATTGGTTATGTGGTGAATGGAAAGATGGTATTTGGTATTCAGGAAATTTTTATTCAGGACAATGGAATACAGGAGAATGGTATTCATATAAATTAAATAAATTTAATATTATTAATGAAGATTTAATAATTGAAGAAATAGATGATCAATATTCTCAATTTCATAATGGGTTATGGAAAAGTGGTGAATGGAATGGTGGTACTTTTGGAGTAAATAATGAAGAAGATTGGGAAAATTTTGAATTATTTACTGATGAAAATTCAGATTATGATATAGATGTTTCAAATTATAGAAAATTAACTGGTGGTACTTATATAGAAAAATCATTAGCTATTTGGTATAATGGAAATTGGAATGATGGAGTTATGTATGATGCAATTTGGAATCATGGACAATTTAATGATGGAACAATAAATAATTCTAAATGGGTTGATGGAAAGTTTTTTTATGGTACTTTTAATGGAGATACTTGGCATGATGGAGATTGGTTTAATGGTGAATTTATTAAAGGAGATTGGTTAACTGGAACTTTTACCCAATTAAAAAAAGATAAAATTTCTTATTTTGGAAATACAGAAATAAATACTGGTGCAACAATTTGTAAATGGTATGATGGTGAATGGAAAAATGGAGAATTTTTCTCGGGATATCAAGAAATTGATGGAGAAAAATATTCAATAAATAATAAGATAAGTATTTGGTATAATGGTACTTGGAGAAATGGTACTTGGTGGGGTGGTAATTTTAGAAATGGAAATTGGATGAATGGGATTTGGAAAACTGGAATATTTGGAACATTATTTGAAACAGATTGGGTAAATCCAGATTATTTATATGAATATTCAAGCACAGGCAATTATTGGTCAGGTGGAACAATAACTATTGATGCATCAACTGGATTAAGTTCAACAATTTATGATGAAACAGTAAATTATGAATTAAAAAATATAAAACAAAAATATTATCCTGATATTGTTTCAGGGGCAACATCAGATCAAGTGTATATTTACAATTCTGATTTTAAATATGATCCAAATATGAATAATTTAGTTCATTATTGGAGAATGTCTGATGTTATTGATGATATAACAGGATTAGAATTATCTGGTGGGGGTGCTACACAATTTGAACAATATGGGATTATTCATAAATCTCATTATTTTAAATCTCATTATTTTAATACTACAATAAGTGAAGAATATACTAGTGGAATGACAATTACAATGATGGTAAAATTAACTGAATCATCAGATAAAATATTAATTTTTGGTGATGACACCACAAAAGGGTTAATTATAGGTATAAATTCTTATAATGAAGTTTATGTTGATTTTAATGGAGTTTATATGACTTTTGGATCAAAATTAACATTAAATAAATGGTATTTATTATCAATTATATTTGATGAAAAATATATTATATTATATACTGATTTAAATATGTCTTCTGAAATATTGTTTACATTTCCAACAATTACTTTTATTGATTGGTATATTGGAGGTAATATAACAATTTCTTCAAATTATCTTTATATGGAAGATATTAGAATTTATAATTCTATTTTAAATGAAGATGATATTTTATTACTAAATGCAAGAAAAGGAGTACATTATTCAGATACTAAAAATAATTATGAATATGAATTTACAAATGATTATGAATTAAAAATAGATGATACTATTTATACTCTTGTTTCCGCGGCAACTTATAATTCTGTTAAAAGAACAGGAATATTACCATATTATAATATAGGAGCTACTTTATTAACATTAGATTCTGCAATATCTTTAACTACTGGTTCAACAGTTGAATTAATAGTAAATGAACCAGTTAATTATGAAGCAAACAATGGAGCAAATAGGACAACTTGGAGATATGATCAATCTCAAATTTTTGAAAATTATTTAACATTTTATGGAACATTAGAGTCCCAATTTGCAGAAGATTATGTTTTTATTTTAAATTCAAAAACATCATTAAAAATTATAGCATCTGGTTATGATATATCATTAAGTAAATATTATATATCAGTATATAATGAAGATTTTGTAAAATCAGATTCAGGGGAAATTGTTGATTTATCATATTCATATAGATATAATATAAATAAAACAACATACAATTCAATTATTGAAAAAACTAAATATATTGATAATGTTAAAGTATATACAGACACATTTGAACCATATTTTTTAACTGGGGCAACAATAAATTATCCTGATACTGATTGGGTTTATGCGGGAGAAATTATTCATATATCAAATATGAGTGAATATGATGGTTATTATAATGTAAGTGGTGTAACTATTGAAAACAGTGCAATAACATCAATATTATTAAATACTGATTTAAATTTAACTCCCTTAGAAACATATTTATGGAGTAATGAAGCAAAAATAACAAATGTTTCAAGACAAACATATATTTTAGATGATGGTTTTCTTTGTCATGGTTTTGATAATTTAAGTGTTGATACAAATACTGCATCAACATTAGTAAAAGGTTATAAAATTAAAATTGATAGAGAAATAGATA
>Ga0222667_1000902_pt1 | contig 11274 bp, 17 predicted proteins | sample AntAcemetagen657_FD_179854 | JGI IMG/M metagenome (GOLD analysis project Ga0222667, IMG submission 179854) | Saline water microbial communities from Ace Lake, Antarctica - #657 | ecosystem: Environmental > Aquatic > Non-marine Saline and Alkaline > Saline | place: Antarctica: Ace Lake... | reverse complement strand
GGTTAATCAAGAGATTCTAGATTTAGTAAATACAAACATTCTCACAGCAGAAGAATCGGAAGATTTAAAAACATTAAACGAGTAGAGATAGCATGGGAAAAGAGATAAAAGACCTTTCCGTAACAGAAGTTAAAGCACTTCTTTTTGACAACATAGCTGAAATGGAAAAAATCAAACGATCCATCCAGTTCTTGCAGAACATTTTACAAGAAAAGCTTTCTGTGAAAAAAGAAGATGACACTAAAGGAAAAAGTAAGGCATAAGATCAACTACGAGTGGGTTGTAATTACAAAATGAATGATAAATTCAAAAAGTTGAAGGAAGAAATAAAACAATTAATAGAGACTTGTGAGATTATGTCCAATCCTCAAACAATGAAGGGAATAGCAATATCTATGCGTCAAATTTCTAACGGGCAAACGGAACCACTTTCAGAATTAATAGTCTAAGCCACAGACCCCGAGATATTTAAGAGCATTCGGAACATTTAAAAAGTTGAATCGGTACCCAAAAGTACGTATATGGTACTCCAAAGTATTGTAAGGAGGAATTATAAAATATGACACAAGTAAAAATGAACGGATGGTTAGGATGGACAATGGCAGTTTTATTAGTCGCAGTAGTCGTTATTTCTGGAGCGTTATTGAACGTAGAGCTAAACAAGACTAACGCACCAATTCAAACAGTTAATGAGTCTGCAATAATTGCAGCAGTTTTGGCTGGGATTGAAGTGCCAGAAATAGACACAACTAAGATTGACAGAGTTTGTGAATTAACAAATGGCTGTGAATATTACGAGGTTTCTAACTCCAACGCAAAGGATGTAAGAGACTGGGTTGAGGACGAAGACAAAGATTTCGTTGAGGCCTTCTCGGATATGGTCGGTGTTGATGAAGACTACCTGGACATCAAGGACATTACAAGAAAAGATACACAAGTAAGAGCATATAACGAAGACGACAAGGATGATGACAACTTCGAAGTTAAAGTTTTCTATCGTTTGAAGTTTAGAGATGTAGATGAAAATGAGTATGACTATGCTTATTTCGTTGTGAGTACAACTTTAGATGAAGGCGAGTTCGATGAGGACGACGCTGTTCTAGAAGAGGTTGGACGATCTTTCGAGTTCTAAGTAAAAAAGGACATCATGCTATCCTGAATTTGCATGGCGTTTGCCGCGATAAGGCTTTTTCTTTTTTATAGGCTTTGTTTAATAAGTCCAAAAATCAACCGACTTATTAAACAGAATTTTCATAAAAGAAAGATTTAAATAATACAAAGATTTAAATTATATATGACTGATAAGTATATATTGAAAATAGAGGTTAATGCTTTTGAGTGTCAGAGGTGTGAGCATATATGGATACCAAGAGTTAGTATGGCAGAATTAAAGAAAAAAGTAAAAGCCGAGCCTATGATTTGCCCTGCTTGTAAGACTCCCTACTGGAGAACAAAAAGGAAGAATAAGAAAAAAGGAGAGAAGAAATGATTAAATCTAATGAGGAAATAATAACAAAAGAGTTAGGACAATATAACACAAAAGAAACAATTATAGATTTTATATTAAAACAAAACTTCTTTCCTAAAGATAAAAATATAAGTATTCTTGAGCCTTCTAGTGGAAGTGGAAATTTTGTAAAAAAATTAAAGGAAAGCAATTATAAAAATATAGATTCATATGAGATTGATAAGAAATATATTAAAACTGGTGCTAAAATTTGTGACTTTCTTAAATTTGAAATAAATAATAAGTTTGATTTGATAATTGGTAATCCCCCATTTACTTCTACAAAAACAAGCAAAAGTTATTATGGAAATTCAGAAACAGAATTTAGAACTAAATTTATTGAAATGCTTTTTTTAGAAAAAGGTTTAAAATTATTAAAGAAAAATGGGAAACTTATTTTTATCTTTCCCAATAGATTATTTTTAGATAAAAAATTTAATCGGATATTAAAATTAATTTATAAAAAAGGATTTTATATAAATCGTATTGTTGAATTGCCTTTAAACATCTTTACTAATACAGAAAGTACATCAAGTGTTTTAATGGTGATTTCAAAAACAAAAAGTGGGATTTATGTTAATGGTCATTCAGTTCCAATAAATAAATTTTTAGAAGATAGTAATTTTTTATTATATAAAGATAAAGATAAATATATTGATAAGCACGGAGTTTCTTTAGGAGATTTAATGGAAAAAATCTCTCCTCCAAAAGAAAGTAAAGGAAAAATAAAAGTTACAGCAGGTAATCTAAAAATAATTAAAGAAAAAAATAAGAGTTATTTAGCAATTGTTCGTAATGGAAATTCAAGTGTAGGAAGATTTAGTTTATTTGAACCAAATAAATATTATTTTAATGAATGTTTTTATTTTTATAAAATAAAAAATGGTCATGCAAAAAAAATAATCCCTTTAATGAAAAGTAAATTTTATAAGGATTATATACAATTAATTAGTAAGAGGACTGGCTCTAAGTCAATTAGTAGCCCAGACTTACTAAGGTTAAGAGTAAAATGAATAAACAACTAAAAAATAAAACACTAATTTTTGAACAAGATTATATTGAAACGGAAATTAAATGGAATTTAAAATTAGGCGATAAGATATTTAAAAAATCAGATGTAAAAAGTGCTGTTGAATTATTGAAAGAAACAATAAAATCTAAAGAGAATATCAGTATTGAGGATATTAATAAAATAATAGATTCTAGTTTTTATGATATTTATAATTAGAATATATTAAATACTGTAATTTTTTAATTATAATATGGTTATTAGAACAGAAAGACAATCCCACGGATTTATTTTTCAGGATTGGATTGTTGGAAGATTTTTGGATATGGCATATACTGCTGAATGGGATATTCCAAAAAAAATTAATACATTCTCTAATAAAAATATAAGTATTAAAACTGCAAAGTGGAAAACAAGTGTTAGTTTAGGGGATGCTATTCATCAATTTAAGATAAATGAAGATTTTGAAATGCTTGTCGCTTTCTACATTGAAGAAAAAGATAAAAAGACTATAATAAATATGCAACTTGTAGAAATACCAAAAGAAAAATGGAGAGAATTATGGGGGAATATGACTCAAGAGAAAATACATAAACTTGTAAATCTAATCAAGAATCCAAAAGGAAAGGGTATCTCTGGGAAAAAATTAGATGATTTTAGAGCAGAAGTTCAAGAACTAAAAAAAGAATTAACAAAAGATTATACTGGAAGTTTTTCATTGCATCCAAAAATTGATAGTAAAACACAAAGAAGGCTTCAATGTAGCTTATCATTTGAGAAATTATTTCATGAATTTAGTTTAGATAAAAAGATTATGAAGAAATATGATTTATGGGGAGATGAAATAGTCTTTAAAAAGATTAATTTAAATTAATATTTTATTGACTTTCTAAACAGAGCCTACTTATTAAACAAAGCCAACACTAACCATACATTTATAAATTATGGAAATATTAATAAGTATGGAAAGCAGAGTTATTAGTATGCAAAAAGAGGGGTTTGGTGTTAATGTTCTTATTTTAGGTCATAGGTGTTACAGATGCGAACATGCTTGGGTTCCAAGAAATATAAGTGAAATACCAGAGATATGCCCTAAATGTAAAAGCCCTTATTGGAAGAAAGCAAAAACAAAATTTACTAAGAAAGAATTAAAAAAGCTAAATTCTAAAAAGAAAAAGGAGAGTGAGAATGGCAAAAAATAATTTTAATTATGTTGATTTATTTTCTGGAGTTGGTGGGCTTTCATTAGGATTTGAGAAAGAAAATTTTAAGCATATTTTTTCAATAGATTTTGATAAAGAAATTTGTATGACTTATAGAAAGAATTTTCCAAAAAATGTTTTAATTGAAAAAGATATTGAAAAATTAAGTAAAAAAGAGATTTTAGATTTAACAAAAGGAAAAAATATTGATGTTGTAATTGGGAGTCCCCCTTGTCAAGGTTTTTCAATTGCTGGAAATATAGGTAGGAATTTTATTGATGACTCAAGAAATTATTTATTTAAAGAATTTGTGAGGATTGTAGGAATATTAAAACCTAAAATATTTGTTATGGAAAATGTAGCAAGAGTTTATACACACGATAAAGGAAAAACAAGAAAAGAAATAATAAATTTGTTTGAAAAATTAGGATATAAAGTTGATTGTCAAATTTTAAATTCTGGAGATTATGGAGTTCCACAAATAAGGAAAAGAATATTTTTTATTGGAAACAGATTAGGAAAAGAGAATAACTTTCCAGAGAAGAATGTTAAACAATATAAAACAATAAAAGAAGCAATAAATGACCTTCCAAGATTATCTTCTGGAGAAATTTCAAAAATACCAAATCACGAAGCAATGAACCATACTGAACAAATGTTAAAGAAAATGTCATATGTGTCTAATGGTGGCTCTCGTGAAGAAATTCCAAAAAAGATAAGACCTAAAACTGGAGATATTAGAAAATATATAAAATATAATTCAGAAGAACCCTCTGTTTGTGTAACAGGAGATATGAGAAAAATATTCCATTATTCTCAAAATAGAGCCTTAAGTGTTAGAGAATTAGCAAGAATACAAACCTTTCCAGATAGTTTTATTTTTGAAGGAACTAAGATTTCTCAACAACAACAAGTAGGGAATGCTGTTCCCCCCTTAATGGCTCAATCAGTTGCAAAAACTATTAAGGGAGTCTTAAATAATGGAAAATAAAAAATATCCAAAAATAAATTTTATTGGTAATAAAGAAAAAATCCTTGATTGGATATTTGAAAATATTCCAAAAGATGTAAATACTTTTTTTGATGCTTTTTCTGGTGGTTGTTCTGTAAGTTTTGAAGCAAAGAAAAGAGGATATGAAGTTATTTCTAATGATATTCTAAAAACAAATTATGTAATAGCAAAATCATTAATAGAAAATAAAAAAGTAATTTTAACAAAAGAAGATATAGATATTATTTTTATGGGAAAACCAATAAAAGATTTTATGTATAAAAATTATTCAAATGTTGCTTTTTTTGAAAATGAATGTATGGAATTAGATAATTATAGAAAGAACATAGATAAATTAAAATCTCCCTATAAAAAATCATTGGCTCTTTCTCTATTGAGGAGGGCAATGATTAGGAAAATGCCTTATTCAAGATTTAATCTTCCTTTTGATAAAATAAAACAATTAAGAGATGAAGATTATAGTTATAAAAAATATAAAAGAAAAAGAGCATATCATAACCAATCCTTTAAGGAACATTTTTTAGTAAATCTTGAAGATTATAATAATGCTATTTTTGATAATGGAAAACAAAACAAAGCATATAATTTAGATATTTTCAAATTAATTTCAAAAGTAAATGCAGATTTAATTTATTTAGACCCCCCATATACTGGAACTATGAATAATTATTTTGGATTTTATGGTTTAGTTGATAATTATATAAATTCAAAAATGGGAGAACCATTTGAAAATAATTTTATTAATAAAAATGCTTCCATTGAGTTGTTTTATAAGTTATTTTCAAGTTTAAAGAAATATAAATATTGGGTTTTAAGTTATAACAATTCTTCTTATCCCAGTAAAGAAGACCTTCTGAATTTAATAAAAAAGTTTTCTAAAGATGTAAAGGTAATTGAAAAAAAACACAATTACCAACTTTCGGGAAAAATGGAAAAATCAAAAAATAAAGAATATTTATTTTTAGTAAGTAATAAAAAGTAATAATTCTTATGAATACTATGTCTCAAAATTATGAAGATTATTGGAAAATCACTTTAGAATATACAGATATTAATGGAGAAAGATTTAGAGGAACTTTAAAGATTATAATTGATTTTATGAATAAAAATAAGAAAAAGGTTTATTCTGGAGAATTATTTGAGGAATTACAAAAAGAAGTATATGCTGTTTATCCAAAATCAGATTATGCTTCTATTCGTAAAAGTATAAATCAATTTGTTAAATTAGGTTTTATAAATTTTAATCTAATATCTTATCACGAAGATACTCCCCTATTTTTAGAAGCAAAAACTAATCGTAGAAGAAAATCTATTTTTTCAAAAATAGTTTATACAAATGCAAGTCTCAAAAGTTCTGTAACAACAAAATCAGATAAAAAAGAAATACATTTTTTAATTAAAACTTTGGAAGAAGTTGGGAAATTAACGGAAATTGAATTATTATCTTTGATGAGGGTAGATATTTTAAAATTTCCAAAAGGATATTTGACAAAAGAAGAATTAAATAATATTTTGCAAGAAACTAAAAAAATAAAATTTATGGAAAGAAAATATAACCAAGTTGGACATTTTAGAAGAGTATTAGATAATTTGGATGATTTGGTTTTTATTAAAAAAACACTTTATTTTGAAGATGATGCACAAGTGTTATTCGGAGATTATTTGAGAGCAAAAGAACACAAAAGAGACCCTTATCTATATAGGATTTACAAAAATCAATTAAAAGAAGAAAGTTCAGAAAAATTAGGAGAGATAAAATGTATGTTGGAAAATTTAGATTATCCTTCTTTAGTTGCAAGTCACATAAAACCATTTATAGTTTCCACTAAAAATGAGGCATATGACCCAGAGAATGGATTATTATTAAGTAGAAATATGGATATTTTGTTTGATTTGGGATATATTTCATTTAAAGATAATGGAACAATTATCCTTTCAAAGGACCTTTCAGATGATTTGAAAGAATTTTTGAAAGATTATTCTTTAAGAAATACTTTATTGACAAAAAAGAGATTAACTTATTTAAAATTCCATAGGAATAAGATTTTTGAAACAAAATTCCAAAAAAGAAAGTAGAATAATTAACTCCCTTTACTTGACAGCAATTCTATCTCCCGTTAACTTGACAAGCCCTTGGTTCAATATTGTTTAATCATTTTGGAGTGATGAATGGCTGTCAAACTTTTAAATAGTTAAAAAAGTTATTAAAGAAAAGAGATTATGGGTTTCTATGGATTATGAAAATGAGTACAAACGTGCGGAATATTTCTTTAAAAATAAAATTAAAATTCATGTCTCTAAAAAGGATGGGGCATTCTATAATGGAGAAATTCTTGAATTAGAAACTGTAGCTTTTGTTATTGGAGATATAAAAGGAAATCAATTTATATATTTCTCAGAATTAAATAAACCATTAGAACCTTTTAAGGAGAAGGGCGAATGAGCAAGTCAAAAGAAATAAAGAAGATTATAGATTCTATGAGTAATAAACAGCTTATAGAAAATATAAGAAAGAAAAGTGCAGAAATCGTTCCAACAATATTTTTAGAAGATTACGATGAATTTATCTTATCCTCTAAACCAGAATATGGGGGAGCTAGTAAATTACTTGCAAAAGAGATGAGCGGTATAAATAAAGAAGATTTCATAATATTAGATATCTTAAAAGAAGAAATGGATTTAGAAAAGTTGGATAATAAAAAAATACAGTTTGTACCTTTTGATAAAATATTTATACAAACAAACATATCTTATGTTGATTCAAAAGATATTTTGTGGCTTATAAATTCTCTTATCTTAATTAAAGATAAAGATAAAAATATTATTAATGTATTTTTATTAAGAACTAATGTTAGAACCCCTGGAGATAGGGATATGTGTTTTCATGGGTTTTATGAAGATGAATTAAATCTTAAATTAGATGAAAAATATCCTAGTAGTCCTGAAAGTAAACTTCTTTTTAATAAAAAAACAGATATTAAAGAAAATTCTCAAGACCTTTATTTAAGGGGATTTATTGTTAGGAAATTAATAAGATTTTTATCATATAAAATAAACACTAAAGAATATAGATCTTATAAAAAATATTCTAGTAATAAATTAATTAAAAAAGAGATAGTTTATAGTTCAGAAGTTAAAGCACATAAAAGGCATTTTTGGAAAGATAGTGGAAAATTTAAAATTCCTTTAATGACAAGATTAGCGTGGGAAAAGAAAGGATATGAAACAGATGAAGTTGTTTTTAAAGACAATGAAATGAGAAGGAATGTTCCTTATTTAATAATTGGACAATTTTTGAAAAATAAAGAACTAAAAAAAGAAAATAGAAAGATATCTTTAATTAAAAAGAGAGTATGGAAATGTGAGGAAAAAGTATTCTTAATATTAAGAGAAATATTCCCAGATAAATATATCCGAAGGCATGATAGAAGGACCCTTAATGGATTAGAATTGGATTTTAATATTCCAGAACTAAGACTTGGAATTGAATATGATGGGGAGCAGCATTTTGACAGAAAATTATGTGAAGGAGTATTCAAATCTAATTTTGATGCTCTAGTTAAGAGAGATAGAGATAAGGAAAAGAGATGTAGAAGAAAGAATATAAAACTTATTAGAATAAAATATGATGAGCCTTTAAATAAAACATATATTAAAAAGAAAATTAGGGGAAGGGGAATAAAATGGTAGAGGAATCAATGAAAAAACTAGGAAAACAATTGGCAAAAGATTTAATGGAAAGAGCAGAAGTTGATGATGAAGGCAATATTTATATGAATGATATTTCTGGTAAGACAAAGATTGGAAACATCAGGGAAAAGAAACCAAGTGATTATTCTGAGAGCGAACTTAAACAATTATTAGGAAAAACATATGAAGATATTATTGAAGTATTAAAAGAGTATGCAGATCTTAGAGAAGAATACTATCCTTTAATTGCTGTGTGGATTATTGGAACTTATTTCCATGATTCTTTTTCCACCTATCCTTTTTTATTCTTAAATGCTATGCGTGGTTCTGGTAAGACTAGAACACTTAAACTTATTATTGCTATGTCTCGAACTGGAGAAATATTAACAAATGTTACTGAAGCAGTGTTATTCAGATATCCTAAAGGAAGTACGTTAGGAATTGATGAATTTGAAGGATTAATGAGAAAAGGTAATGAGTCTGTTAGGGAATTATTAAATGCTAGTTATAAGAAAGGTGGAAAGGTTAGAAGAATGAAACAAAAGAAAACTCCTGAAGGAACAGAACAAGTAGTTGAAGAGTTTGAACCATACAAACCAATATGTATGGCAAACATTTGGGGAATGGAAGAAGTTCTTGGAGATAGATGTATTACACTAATTCTTGAAAAATCTAATAAACCAGACATAATGAGGATTTTAGAGGATTTTGACACAAAACCACAGATAAAAGTGATAAAAATGGCACTTTCAGAGATTTTAGTGTCGTTATGTAGTTATTTTAGTGTAGAAGGGGTGGTAGAAAAGTGGAATAAGTACATAAAACAGAAATATACTACACTATATACACTAACTACACAAACTACACAAACAACACAAACTACACCTGAGGATATGTTAGATATGTTCAATAGAATTGATGAAATAGGCATAAATGGACGTAATTTAGAGCTCTTTTTCCCCATGATGTTAATATCAAAAATGATTGGAGATAGTGTCTTTAAGTGTATATTAGAAGTAGCAAATAAGCTAAATAAAGAAAAAAGAAAGGATGAAATGATGGAATCGAAGGATGTTTCTCTAATTGATTATGTTTCTCAGTTAGAACAAACCTTAAATTATCGTAGCATAAGACATTTAACTATCGGATTTAGGAACTTTGTAGGAACAGTTGATGATCGAGATGATAAGTGGTTGAATGAAAAGTGGGTTGGTAGAGCATTGAAAAGATTAGAATTGGTAATTGATAAGAGAAGACAATCACATGGAAATGAAGTTACTCTTAATATTGAGAAAGCAAAATTAAAGATAAAAGGATTCAAATAAAATGCCAAAACCAGCCAAAAGTTACATAAAAACCTGCAAAAGATGTGGAAATTTTTATAACACTCCATCAAAATTTGGTAAGATTTGCATGAAATGTCACAAGCCTTCATATTGGGCTCAAAGAAATTGGAAAAAAAATAAAAAAGAAGATGAAAATAAAAACATTTATAAAGATATTAAACGTGGTAAAACTATGATTAATATAAATGAGAAGGAGGTAATCAGACAAGATGATGAAACAAAAATATCAGACAACAAAGAAAATAAATCAAAAAGTTATTAATGAAATACTTGAAGTTGAAAAAGAAAAAGGTTTAACTGCTGAAAATTTACTTGAGAAAGCAAAGAATAAGAATAATGTTTTACATGATTTATTTGAATGGAGCGATTTAGAAGCAGGAGATAAGTGGAGACTTCACCAAGCTAGAATGTTAATAAATGAAGTTAAGATAATTGTTGAGGATAAAGTTTTATATGGTATTGAAAATGTAAGAGTAACTTTATCTGATGGTAATTCGGAAAGATTTTACAAACCAATATATGAGATTTTATCTAATGAAAATCAAAGACAACAATTAATTCAAAGAGCAATATCTCATCAAGAATATTGGGCTAATCAACATGAAATATATGAAGAACTAAAACCTATTGTTACTGCTATTAAAAAAACAAAAGCTAGTCTAGAAAAGAAATGGCAAAAGAAAAAATAATAAATTTAAAGAAACTTGAGTTAGGCTTGATAAAAGTTAAAGTTATTGGCGATTCTCCATTTCTTCCAGAACCAATGGACATGGCTGTTTTAGAAAGATACAATAAAATAAAGTCTAAGCAAGGATATTCTAAAGATGACATATCTGAAGAAGAAAAAGTCAAAGCAAAGTTTTATTATACTGCCGATGGAAAGCCAGGAATTTTAGCACGAGCATTTTATAACTCAATGATCAGAGCTTCTTCATATCTCTTTGAAATTAAGCAAGGAGGAATGAGAAACATTAAAGAAGGAATTACTGTGAAGGGAGATGTTCTCCCTCTAAAGTTTAAGAAACAATCTGTGGTAACACATTGGGGTAGGACTTCAGGAATGAAAGGTTCTCCAAGAAAGATAATGAGAAATCAATTTGATGATTGGTCTGTTGAATTAACTATTGAATATAATAAGAATAATTTATCAGCAGAACAAATAATCAATGTCTTAAATTGGGCAGGATTTCATATTGGTGTTGGAGGATTTAGAAAAGAAAAGACAGGAAACTATGGTTCATTCCATATAGATTTTAAATAAATTATTATTTTACCCCTATGTTTGAGGGGTTTCATATTCCCGGCGTGGCCAGGCGTGGCATGGCAGGGCACGGCAAGGCAAAGCAAGGTAGTTATCCTTTAATCTTTAAAAGGAATTAATGCTCATCTTGTCTGATGAAAAGAAGGCGGGGCCAGGCAAGGCGAGGCCAGGCAAAGCAATGCAAGGTAGTTCGGAATTAATCTTTAAATTCCAATTCATATTCACCCGGCCCGGCATGGCGAGGCAT
>Ga0222667_1000887_pt1 | contig 11413 bp, 20 predicted proteins | sample AntAcemetagen657_FD_179854 | JGI IMG/M metagenome (GOLD analysis project Ga0222667, IMG submission 179854) | Saline water microbial communities from Ace Lake, Antarctica - #657 | ecosystem: Environmental > Aquatic > Non-marine Saline and Alkaline > Saline | place: Antarctica: Ace Lake... | reverse complement strand
TTGAAGTTAGAATTAACAAAATATCCTTTCCAAGCACTTACATCTCCTGAAGAAATAACAATAAATCCATAAATTGGATTAAATGGTGGTACTGGTGATGTTCCTGTTTGATTTCTTGTTTGCCAATTTTCATCTAACCATCCAGCAGTCTTAGCATCAGCAAAAGATTTCTCTTCAGTTCCATTTGAATATTTTGTATTTGCAATATCAAATGTCTCTCCAATCGGACTTCCAAGAACATCACTTACAGTCATATTAACTGCCAAGAAACTTTTAATCCATATTGCTTCGTAAGGACATAACTTAGTAAACTCTTCAACTTCACCAGTTGTTTCTAAGTTTTCTGTAAACTCTATTGGATCAATCCAATTATTAGTTTTAGCATCTTCATATCCTAAACTTGCACCAGCACTATTCCAAAATGTTAAACTATCCAATGAAACACATTTTCCATTTGGAGTTACAAAACTCATTCCTAAAAGATTAAAAGTTCCTGTTGCTGAATTATTAACTAAACTTATATTAAAATCTCCTTGAACAAGAGTATCATAATCAGGAACAATCCCAACACCATTAAATCCAGTAGCTAACAAAACAGGTTCATTTTCATAAACAGTTCCACTAGGTAATGCAAATACCATTGGCATGATTGCTAAACATATTATTACTATTATTATTTTATTTTTCATTTAAACCTCCTTTCAATCCTCTGATTTGAACTCCTCTGAGTTCTTTATATATTGGAATCAATGTAATCAAACAAAAGAGTTTGAAGCTTGTAAAGATGATTATACTCGTTGCATAATTTATAAACAACTCAGGGTGTTAGATAGAAATAAACCAAAAACAGGATTGGAAAGATTTATAGCAAGGTATGGGGAAAGTTATCTTGAAATGGGAGTTGGTGCTTCAACAGAAGTTCCTGGAGAAATAGATGGAGAATATAAAAACTAAATGGTGAAAGAATTGAAGTAAGATGGAAAAGATTAAACAAATACTAGGAAGAGAAACAAGAGGGCTTAATTTGAATAAACAACAAAAAGAGTGGTTTAGAATATTTAGCTATAACGATGTTGAAAAGTTAATGGAGGAGTTAGCTAAACACTATAACGGCAAAGAAACAAAATGAGATATAAAAGAATAAAAGCAAACCGAAAGGTATATAAAGGGGTAACCCCTTAATATATCATGGAAAACAAAAACCAAAAAGTTGCTAAGAACAACAACCCTGAAGAGGGAGTAACAGAAACTCAAAATGGAGTGGACAACAATGGGAAATCATTATGTTGTGGGGAGAGAGTAAATGCAGAAGGAAGTTGCATGAGATGTCTTAAAATGGTTAAGGCAGAAACTCAAGAACAAGTAGACAGGATGCATCAAACAATGGGAAAGATTGTTATGAAGCTTTCTCAGATAACTGAGGAAATGGATTTAGACCATATTTTGTATGAGGTTGGAAAAACCTTAAAATTAGAAGAGGGAGATAAATAATACTCATTAATTTGAGAGGAGGAGGGCTACAAATTCTGAAAGGTTTTTGTTTTCCTCCCTTCTTCTTAATTGAGTAAGAAAAACTAAAATGAAAAAAACAATAATCAAATCAGAGAGAACAGTTTATTCAGAAGTATGTTCAAACTGCAAAAAAGAGATTAAAGGATTCTCTGAAAGTAATTTAGAATACAATATGAGATTACATAAAGAAAAACATGATAAGGAGAAAACAAATGGAAACTAAACAAATTGAAGTTAAAAGGCATAAACTACAACAGCAATTTTTAGAACAAATAGAATTTGGAAATCATAGTGGTTTAAAACCAAATCTCAATAAGGTGTTCAATCACAGTCCTCAGGAGACTACCAAGCAAGTTAGCTCGTTCTCAGAGACTATGCCTGAGGACATTCCTTTAGAAATGATTGACACAGAACACCAGGAACTTAAAGTAGGGATAAAAAGTAATGGTCAGAAATATTCTGTAAGAACAAATAGAAAGAGATTTTTTTATCCTAATGAATGGAATGACTTTTTAAAATGTTTAGCATCACCAAAACAAAAGTTATCATTTGATATTTTAGTAAATACTGGTTGTAGATATAATGAAGGATTTAATATTAGAAAAAGAGATATTGATTTTGAAAGAGGAACATTAACATTAAAGGTTACAAAGATAAAGGCAAAGAAAGGACAGAAATTTCCAGAACCAAGAACCTTTAGATTATCAACACAATTTTTAGAAAGATTAAAACAATATACTAAGAACCTAAATGATGATGAAAAAATAGGAATGTTATCTGCTCCTGCATTAAATATTGCAATGAAGAAAGCATTAATCAAAGCAGGGATAAAGGATTTTTATATGTTCTCACTTCATAATGTTAGGAAGACACATGGTAATTGGTTGAATGCTCACAAGTTTACTATTGTAGATATTTGTAAAAGACTTGGACATGACTATAATACTTTCTTAGGTTCTTATGCTTCAGCAGATATTTTTAGAGATGAGGATAGGGTTGAGATTAAAGAAATATTAGGAGATTTGATAGGATGAAAATTAATATTAATAAAATAAAGATGGTAAGAAAACCAAGGGGAAAAACAAAAAGATATTCTATAAATTATGATTTTATTTATGGGAAAGGAAATAAACCTTGGGGAAGATAGATAAAACAAAGTTCTTTTGTAAGGAATGTAAAAATGGGAAATTAAATAAGATGGAGGATAATAAAAAATGACAATACCAGAATTAACTGAAGTACAGAGGATAGAATCTTTTGAAGAGGCTAGGCTTGGGATTTTTGATGAAGAAATCAAATTTTCAAAAAGAGGACTTGCTAAGTTTTGCTTAAAAGAAATAGATTATGCAATGGATTTAACAAATTCAACAGATGTTAAGGATATTGAAGAAGCGTATAGTGGGGATTAATTCCCCCTATACTCTTTGAACTAAAAGAATATGGAAGAACTAATAAAAAAACAAATAGAAGGTGCATTGAAGCATTGGGTAATGGCAACTGAAAAGAATTATCCAGATATGCACTCAAGAGTGGATGAATTATTTTTATTATGGTCCAAGGTAGCTTGTTGCAGTTTCAAAGAAACTTGTGAGTCCTTTGGATTAAACTATGAAGATTTTAATCAGCATAAACATCATAATAACATTCAGCAAATCAGAATTAAATTTAAAGGGTATTTTGAGCAATTAGAAAAAGCCTATTAAATAAAATGAATTTAAAAATTATTACAAGGAGGTTAACCGAAAAATATAAAAAAGATATATACTTTAGAAAAGTATTAATTATAATGGAGGATTTAAAATAATGGTAAAAAGAAGATTAACAATTTCTAAATCTGAATTTAGTAGTGGATATATTATTAAATGTGGTGGAAGAGGAATTGCAAGAGCCAAGACTTTAAAGGGTGCTAAGAAAAAGAGAAATGAACTTAGGGGAAGTCATCGATGTACTAGGATGAAATAATTTTTAAATCCAAAATAAAATAATTAATATAATTCTAATGATAATTAACTAATTTGGTTTTCCAATATGACAACACTAATCAATCCAAAAACGAACTATAATGGGGGAAATTAATATGAAAACAAATAAAATAGAAGAAGCTATAACTGATTACTTCGGTAAGAGATGGGGAAAAGAATCTATCTGAAATAGAATTAAAATGTAAATACAAAATAATGATAAATAATCAAAAAAGATTGCAATTAATAAGGCAAAAGGATAATCCAGAAAAATATAAAATCTATGAATCAGAGAGAAGTAAGTTACCAAGAGAAAGAGAGAGAAGGAAAAAATACTTTAAAAAATTAAATGCAACTTCAAAGAGGAAAGAATATAAAAGGGAGTGGAATAAAAATTGGAGATCTGTTCCAGAAAATAGGGAAAAATATAATGAGTATATGAGGGAATGGAGAAAAGATAAGAATGCATCTAATCGTTCTAATGTGCAACATAATCAGGTGAGCTATAAGGAGGAAACTAAATGATAATAAATAAATCAAATAAAGAAAATGGTAATGAAGTTTGGGTTCAAGTTATTATTGGGCAGCAAGTTGATGGTAATGGGACAATTCATAATATGGTTAGATGGCAGAAGTTAGAAGAACCAGTAAGTTTAGGGTCTATTAAAAATCCTAAGAATACAGATATTATAGGTTTTAAGGTTGTTAATAAGAGTGGGATTGATATAAAGGGATTTAAGGATATGTTTGGAGGGATGTTTGATTAAGATGAAATGTACTATGTGTAATGCTGAAGCAGAATATACTGCAACAGAAACTAATGAACCTTTATGTGAAGAATGTGCTAAAATTAATGAAGGAATTAAAGAAAGAGATTATCCTTCAAAATTATCTAAGTATCCATTAAGAAAATTAGATATGAATCCAAGGAGTGAAGATGACTGAAATAATATTAAACTTTAAGTTTTGTGATGTCTGTAAGAAAGATATTTCAGAACAAAAAAATATAACTATTAACTTAACCCCTGTGGGTGGAAGCCATTATTGTTCTAAAGAATGTTGCGAAAAGGCCTTCTCTACTATCAAGAAAGAACATTTGGTTTTATTCTGTTCCAACTGGGATGGGAAAGGAAATATCCCTAATAAAAATAATTTTGCTTGGGAAAGAAAAAATAAAGATAGTAATATTAAATCTATGAATAAATTAGAAGAATATCAAGGGAAGAATATAAGATTATTAAATAATGAATTAATAAATTTTAATATTAAAAAAGTAGAATTTGAAAAGGAAGTAAAGGATTTAAAAAAAGAAATTGATAATTTACAAATAGATAAGGATAATGCTAAGAGGGAAGTTGAAGAAAGCAATATGGGAAGAAAAGTTATTCTTTCACACCCAGATAAATGTGAAAGATGTGATAAGATAGACTCAAGAGGGAACTATTTAAGGATAATTCCAAAAGAAAAGGGCGGTGATGAATCTAAAGAAAATAAGATTTTTCTTTGCCATAAATGCTATCCAATAATCACAACTTATATTGATGATTTGTGGGAGATATATCATGATAAAAGAATGGTTAGAAAGTTTTTAATTTCAGCAGATTATCCATTAGATAAAGTATTAAAGGTGAAGAAAATATGAATTTACAAGAATGGAATAAAAATAGGATTTTGCAAAACCTTAAACCAATTACTGAGAAACAAATGGAGGAAATATTGGAAATAGAAGAAAATAAAAAAAAGGATTTTAAAGTTAAGTTTGTAATTGAAACGGAAAGGACAATTAGGGCAGAGGATTATAAAAAAGCAAGAGAATGGATGGCTTGCCAAGGTGTAACTAATCAGCAACAAGGAGAAAAACACGAGGTAGTAGTATATGTGGAAGATTTAGAAACCAATGAAAAATATATCCATAAAAATTTTCAATGGGAAAAGGTGAAGAAGAAAAAGATAAGACAAAAAGAAGACCTAACATTAAAAGACTTCAAGGAAGTTATGGATATTAAATGCAGGGTTGGAATAGAGGGTTGGGGGACAATGGAAAATGCATATAAGAGTTTAGGTGAGGGTGGAGAAATTATTAAGGAGATATTTGAAGGTAAAATAGAATTGATTGATTCTTTAAATCCTGAACTAACACAGATGGTGGTTGAAAAATGGGGGATTAATCCAATAATACTTGGTCAAATTCTTTCAAGAGCTTCAAAATCTACAGATATTGTGCATTCAAGCACAACTCCAGAACAAGGAGAAACTAAACTATAAGGCACATTAGATTTGAATTATGAATACTAAAAAATGAAAATAGCACACATAACAGCATTCTATACCCCTGCAATTGGAGGAGTAAAGCAAGTAGTAGAAGAATTAGCAAAGAGACAAGTTAAAGCCGGACATGAAGTTCATGTTTATTGTTCTGACTGGGATAAAACTAAAAGAATAAAAATAGAAAATGAAATTATTGATGGAGTTCATGTTCATAGATGCAAACATATTATAAGGGTTGCTAATTTTGAAACAATATGGTTTTCAGTTTATAGTAAATTAATGAAAGAAGATTATGATATAATTCATTCTCATGTTTATGGGCATTTATACTTTTTCCTTGCAGGGTTAGTTGCTAGGAGGAAGAAGATTCCTCATGTTCATACTACTCATTGTCCTTGGACTGAGGATAATAGGAGTAGATTAACTAAGGTTGCTTTATGGATTAGTTATAATATATTTTGTAGAAGAATCATGAAAAGATTAGATAAGATAATTGCAATCACACCTTGGGAAAAAGGTTTTATAAAGAAATATGGTGGGAGGGATGAACAAATAGAATTTATACCTAATGGTATGGATAAAGTTTTCTTTAATAAGATTGAAGATAATGATTTTAAAGAAAAAAATAATATTCAAGATAAATTAGTTTTATTTTTTGGAAGACTAAATGTAACTAAAGCTCCAGATGAATTTGTTAGGATTGCTAAAGAGATATTGAAAACTAGAAAAAATATTACTTTTGTTATAAGGGGTTCTGATGAAGGTATGAAAGAAGAAGTTAAAAAATTAATAGCTAAAGAGAAAAGAATAATCCTTTTAGATGAATGTAGAGATAGAAATGAGATAATAGAAATGTACCAAGCAGCAGATATTTTTGTTCTTCCAAGCTTTAGAGAAGGATTACCTTTAACTTTATTTGAGGCAATGGCTTCAGGATTACCTATTGTTGCAACTCCTGTAAATGGAATCCCTTATGAAATGAAAGATAAAGAGAATGGATTTTTAGTTAAGTATGGAGATACAAAAGAATTTGCTAAGAAAATACTTTATCTTTTGGATAATGATAAAAAGAGAAAGAGTATTATTAAAAATAATCTAAAGAAAGCTAAAAATTATACTTGGGATATAATATCAGATAAAACTTTGGAGGTTTATAATGAAGTCAGAAGAAAGTAAACAATTTACAAAATATTATCAACAAGAAAGAGTTACTGGAACTTATGATAAACAAAGAGAAGGAAATGAATATAGAATTAATAAACGAAGAAAAGAACTAAGATATTTCTTAGATCTCCTATATAAAAAAGGTGATGAAGAAGTTTTAGAGCTTGGATGTAGTAGTGGATTTTTAACAAAACATTTAGGAAAGGTTACTGCAATAGATACTTCAACAGATATGTTAAAGATTGCCCATAGTAAAAATAAATTAGCTAATTGTATTCCTGGAGATATGTTTGATTTGAAGTTTGAAGATAATTCTTTTGATAAGGTTATTACTATGAGGGTTTGGAATCATTTAGACAAAGAAGATTTGATTAAAGCAATAAGGGAAGTTAAGAAAGTTCTAAAACCAAATGGATATTTAATTTTTGATGCAGAAGAAAAGAATTGGTTAAGAAGATTAGTTGCTTATTGGTATCAAATAATTACAGGTATAACTGGATTTAAAATATATCAATATTCTTTTGCTGAGATAAGGGAAATAGTAGAAGAACTTGGATTTGAAATAAAAGATTATCAATATTTGAAACATAAGATTGGAAGGCAGATAATCTTTAAAGCAAGACTAAAGAATATAAATAAAAAAGGTTGTGGTAAGATATTCTATGGGGAGATTGGTGATACTATATATTGTGGTCATGGTGGATTGTGTTCGGAATGTGGAGATTATGGAAAATGAATAAATTACATTTAGGTTGTGGTGAAGATATTAAAGAAGGATATGTTAATGTTGATTTAGTTAAACTTAAAGGGGTTGATGTTGTTTGGGATTTGAATATCTTTCCTTGGCCTTTTAAAGATAATCAATTTGAAGAAGTATTTGCAACAGCTACATTTGAGCATTTAGATAATCTAGTTAAAGTAATGGGGGAAGTTTATAGAGTATCTAAACCAAATGCAATTATAGATATTGGAGTTCCTCACTTTTCCTCATTAGGGGCATTCAGAGATCCAACACATAAAACTTTCTTTACATATTATACTTTTGATTACTTTGACAAAAACTTTGAATACAATTTTTATTCTAATGCAAGATTTAAGATTATTAGTAGGAAGATTGTTTATGGAAAAGGATTAGGTCTTTTTCAATGGATCGCTAATAAATTTCCAAAGTTCCATGAAATTTCTTTAAGAAAGATTTTACCAGCAAAAAGTCTTTATTTTATATTAAAAACAGATAAATCAAGAGATTAAAGAAGTAAAAAATAGTAGTAAATTTTAAATAGTAGTAATTCTTAGGATTACTATGGTAAAAAAACTAGGTGTGTTGGTTTTAGCTCTATTTGTAATTCTTTTTGTAAGTTTTGTTTCTGCAACAAGTATAGAACCAGTAAAACAAGGAGAAAATGCAACACTATATCAGACTTGTAATAATTGTACTTATTGTAATATCACAAAAGTAACAAATCCAAATGGAACAATTCTTTTATCTAATGAAGAATTTATTGAGAATCCTGCGACATATTATTATTATATTTTAAATGCTTCAAATACTACAACTCTTGGTTCTCATAAATATTGTTATGATTGTGGAAACTCTGCTGAATCTGAAACTGGGTGTATTGATTTTGAAGTAACTCCTAATGGATTTGCAACAGACTTATCAAAAGCATGGGTAAATATTATTGTATTAATTTTCTTTATAGGGCTTATAATAACAATTCATACTTTAGTTAAAAAAATAGATTTTAAAAGATGGAATGATGGAATATTACAAAAATATATTGATAGAAACTTTATTAAGGTTGCATTATCAGGAATATTTTTTAATATTATGAATAATGTTTATATAATTTATTATTTGTTAGGCCTACCAATATTTTTAATTTTAATGGATTTAGTTTATATTTATAACATTTCTGCAGTAATAACTATTATGAATGTAATTTTCTATATATATTTGATAGGAATAATTATTGTTGGGTTAATATTTTTTAGTTATATCCAGGAGTGGGTAGTTATGATGATGGATTTAGTTAAAGATATGGATTGGGGAGTGGAAGCATAAAATGGGTTCACCACAAAAAAAATCAATAAAGGCTTGTGAAGAAGGAATTACTTTCTTCCAGAATCTTAGAACTAATCGTAGAAAGGCAGATGTAGACAAAGCAGATTTAAGTTATTGGAGATTAATAAAACTAATTTCAAAATATTTTAGATTAAATAATTCGGATTATCTGAAACTTGTTCAGATGGAGGAATAAAATGGATGATATGTTAAATATACTACAAAAATATGGAAGCATTACCTTAATTATATTTAGTATTCTAGCAATATTTTTATCAGGAATTTTCTTTTCGATTGCTTATTTAGTAATGGATGAAGCACATGATGGATTTTTAGCAACAGATTGTGTAATTGAAGGAAATCTTTATGTAAATTCTTGCCAAGAGTTATGGGATATGACAGTTTATCCATTTTTTGCATTAAAAGAATTATTAATTTGGGGAAGTTACTTTTTCATATTCGCATTTGTAATTGGAATGTTAGTTGCAGGTTATCAATCTGGTAAGAGTCCAGTATTATTAGGTGTATTAATACTCTTTGTGGTCATTATTACTTATGCTGGAATAGAATTTGCAAATATTTATAGAACCATGTTAGAAGTTCCGGCATTTTTATCCATGGTTACACCATTTGTAATTTATAATAAGATTATGTTGAACTTTCCATGGTTTGTTTTCATAACTGGATTGTTTTCAGCAATATTAGGAATAGTAAACTTTCAAAGGTCAAATGTAAATGATGTAACTCCTGAGGCACTAAGTTATTAAAATGAAAAATAAACAAAATAATAAAAGAAAAGTAACTTGTCCTAAATGTAGATACTCCTGGAAAACCAAACAAAAAGGATATATTTGTTGTTCAAGGTGTAAAAGGTACTTTCGGAGGGTAAAATAATGAAAAATTCAATAAATTCTACACATAAAAATCACACAGGGCAATTCTCAGCCAAGATAATGATTGTTTGTATAGTTACTATTATGTCAATTTCATTTATTTCAGCAATGGATATTGACAATAGATTAAATGATAAAATAACTACAATTGGAAGAGCAGGATATAAAAATATTGAAATAAATAATGCTTTTGGACTTGGAAATAAACTTTGGAGTGGAACTTTAGATAAAAATAGTGAAGTTTGTTCAGATGATTGTATTGCAGAACAAACTATAACATTATATCAACCAGGAGTATTAATTGAAGATATAATCTTTGAAAGAATTTATGATGATGGAGAAAGAAGAGAAGCACAAATTAGAAGCTATCAAGTTTACATAGATGAAGATCCTTATGAGCTTGGAACAGAATTACCTACTGGAACTTACAATGTTAGATTAGAGGGAAGTAAATCTCTTTATCAGAATATTGATTGGATTTATAAAACTCAAGGTGAAACTTTAAATGAATGGGCTAAGTGGGGAACAATTAATTCTGTGTTGAATTATACTTTTGATAATGCTGCAAATATTACAGAGAATACTGGAATAAATCCTGGAACTGCTTCAACAGATACTGGAATGGTAAGTATGAGTGGGGATTGTATTGATAGTAATTGTGTTGCAACAGAGGATAAGAAATTTTCTAATACTTATAATACTGGAATAACTACTGGGGGGGTTAGTTTTTGGATTAGATTAAATGTAGATTCAGATGACTTATTATTAGGTGGTCCTTGTATTCTAAAACATGATGGGGCAGGAAATTTTAAGGGTGAGTTCTCGTTAGGAATAACTTCTGATATTGGAACTTGTAATAGTCCTGGTTCAAGTGTTGATGGAAGTTTCCATATTTTTTATAATAATGTTTCAGGAACTCAGGTAATAGAAACTACTGGAAAAATTTTAGCAGATAATTGGTATCATGTTTTTTATAAAATAAATGCAAGTGATATTGGAATTTATATTAATGGTGTAAAAAATGCTAGTGGATATGGTTCAACTAATCAACAGATGTTTGGTGCAGGAAATACAAATTATTTTCTTAGTGAAGGTTTTGCTCAAAATATGAGTTTTGATGAATTTAGAATTTATGATACAGAAATAACTGATGCACAAATTTTAGATATATATAATACAGAAGTAATAATTCCAGATGTAAGTGTTGTTAATTCAATTCCCTTAAATGATTCTAAATTATCTAATAATTCTATAACTTTCGGTTGTAATGCTACTGGAATAAATGGAGTAAATATAACAAGTGTTGTTCTTAATGTAACTGGTGTTCCTTCTTGGACACAAACTATTACAGGATTAAATCAAGAAAGTTATAATGCAACTTTTATAAATTCAACATTAGTTGATGGTATTTACAATTGGACTTGTTTAGGAATTGGAAATTCAGCAAATGGAACTTCAGCAGGATGGACTTTTACAAAAGATACACTTGCCCCATCAATAACAATTAATCTTCCAATGAATCTTACAAAATATGGCTATTTAAACAAAAG
>Ga0222667_1000884_pt1 | contig 11435 bp, 23 predicted proteins | sample AntAcemetagen657_FD_179854 | JGI IMG/M metagenome (GOLD analysis project Ga0222667, IMG submission 179854) | Saline water microbial communities from Ace Lake, Antarctica - #657 | ecosystem: Environmental > Aquatic > Non-marine Saline and Alkaline > Saline | place: Antarctica: Ace Lake... | reverse complement strand
TGCTTTCCGTTCCTTTATACGGGATGTAACAAAACAAGGAGGTGACAAATGAAAACATACAGGATAAAGGAAGAGAGTTGCATGGGGAGGAGTTCTTTTTGTGTTCAACGTAAGTCTATTTTTGGATTTTGGTATAATCCTGACAATAAGGATGGTCATACAACTGGATGGTATGACACATTAAAGGAAGCTATGAGTGCAGTTGAATGGAAATTAGCTCCATGTAAAACAATAATCCATATTGTAAAGAAAGGAGAAACGAAATGACATTAAGAGAACAGTATGAAAAAGAGAATCCCGAAAAACAACTTGTTACAGTTTGCCATCATGTAGCTGCATTTACAGATGAGTATGTCGAGTGGCTTGAATCTAAGCTACGGAATGTGATGCCATGTCCACCTGAATGGAAGGGGTGTGATAGTTGTAACTATGTTTTGAGAGAAATACGAAGTCACGGAGAATTAAGATGTCAAAGATTCGACATATTTATGACACATCAATTAGTTGACGAAACAACCTCTTGCATCCACCATTCAGAAAGAAAGGAGGAGGGATGAGCATAAAGCGATTTAAGTGTTGGCTATTCGGACATAGGATAAACACCTACCTAATAGAACATACAAATCAAAAGGAATGTACCCGATGTGGGGAAATATTAACGGTGTGGTCTATCTATACTGTTGATGATTATTTAGAACAAACAAAAGGAGTAAAAATGGAGAAAGAGTTTAACATGACCTGTTTAGTTACAGGCAAAAAAGACAATCTAAGAATGCACGCCATGCGTAATGACAATGGAGATATGATAGGGTGGGTATTCTTACATGAAGATACACAAATAGAAGACATGAATGCCAATGTAGAGTGGGAGTTTAAATCACAATGTCCAGAATAAAAAGGAGGATGGATGACCTATAAAGAATATACAGAAGGAATGGACATGAAACAATTCCAAAGAGTTGCCGAAATAAGTTATTATAATAGCAACTATTATATAGGATTAACTCCTTATGATTTATTATATGGTCTGTCAGATGATGATAATACAACGGAATGGTATTTGATTAAAAATCTGAAACTGACTTATTTAGGTGAATCTTATTGTCGTGAAAATGAAAAACTACATAGATATGAAACACCATGCACTTAAAGAAAGGAAGCCATGAAAGAACAACAGACATATCCTATTGAGTGGCTTGATAATGTCGCATATTGTAGGGGTTATAAGGTTGGTCATATTGAACAAGACGAGGACGGGATTACTGCCTGTGGACTATTTGGACAATATCTTCGTCATCCTGAATTTAATACAGTTGAATCCTATTATACTACCGAACTAGCAATGGCTGCGGTTGAAAATGCTTTCCGTTCCTTTATTCGGGACGTAACAATTAAAAAATAAAAACATGAAAACACAACAAAAAATTGATGAACAAATTGAAGGATTAGTACATCTTAAAACAACCCTCCCTCAAAAGTCAATATTTGGAGATGATAACTATGCTAAAATAGATGCACAGATAAGTGTATTAAAAGGAGAGAATGATCCTGATGATTTTTATGTAGACGAAGGAACAGAAGAGTATCAAGATGGTGATAATGATATTTATCATGATGCCTATTGTGCACAAGAATGGATGGATGGCGATGTGGAAGAAGATTTATTTTAACAAAAGGAGGTGACAGATGAATAGTAAAGAATTAGCGAAATCAATGAATCAACGAATTAAACAAGCGTGTGAAGAGTATCCGAATGATATTGCGAAAATATACACATCAGGAGGGTGTGATTACATTGTTAATGACTCCATGCTCTTTGATTTAATGCAGAATACTATCCCTCTTGAAGATGTGATGCCATGTCCACCTGTGCTGACAGACCAAATGATAATAGACTATATAAAGAATCAACCCTATTACGGTCATTGTACAGAAGAACACAATGAAGGTATTGAACAGGGTGCTAAATGGGCAAGAGCCTTCATGCAAGGAAAGGAGGAGGGATGAAAACACCAAACAACAGAGCAGGAGAACTTACCGAGAATATTATGCTCAAAATAGCCCAATATATTACTGATGGCGATTATAACAAGGTCTATGGTAGAATATATACAGAACTTGAAAATGCCAATACAGGAACAGAGATAGCAACAATAAGTGATATGAAAAAGTATATTAAGCAAAATAAATTAAAGCCATGACCATTAAAGAGAAACTTGAAGAGATAGCCAGAATGACTAATGATATGGGGATTATCAATCCGCACGATGCCAAACTCCTACTCTCCCTGATAGCTGATGTAGAGAAGATGAGGGAGGAGATTGAAAACACAATAAAAGGACTGCAAAGTAAACATGATGTCTTTTTAGGTACTAAGGGAGAATCGCATAGACAATCATTTAAACATGGATTGAGTTGGGCGATTGAATCAATTAGAATGATATTAGACCAACCAGACATCCCACCACAAGATAAGTTTGGTGATTGTAGTAAGCTGGAGGAAGCATTAGAACAATCGAATAAAGAATACGCTAACCAATGTCCACCTGAATGTAAGTGGGAGTTATATAGTGAGGAAGAAAATGTTTACGGAACATCATGTGATAATTTATATCAGATTATGAATGGCTCACCAAAGGATAATGAAATGGAATATTGTTCTTATTGTGGTAAAAAAATAGCATTGAAACCAGACAGCCCACCCTATAACGCAGACCCTCACCATAAAAGATAACGTATGAAAAACATAATCATCTACACCAACAGAAGCACTTTCATAGCCAGAGATATTGAGATGCTGAAATCAGATGAGTGGTATTTCGATAACAAAAAGACATGGATTTTGATGAGCTTCTGGCAACAGATAATACACTTCGCATGGACTAGGTATGATAATTATATCATCTGGTTTGGGGATTACCACGCTTTGATCCCTGTGCTATTTTCCAGGTTATTCAAACGCAAGTCATTTATTATTGTCGCTGGGTTCGATGCAATGAGTATCCCTGAAATTAACTACGGGATATTCTACAAGAAAGGACTTCGACAATGGATGGTTAAGAAGGCTTATAAATTATGCACAAAGATTCTCCCTGTGGATAGCTCATTGATGTACGGCTTTAACGAATACAACCACCAACCAACAGGACTGTTACACTTCATGCCTAAAATCAATCCAGATAAGATCAAGGTTATCAAGCAAGGAATTGATACCAATAAGTGGAAGCCGAAGAACATTTTAAGACCTTACGACTTCATTACCGTAGGGAACATAGACAACGATCAGACTTACTACCGCAAAGGGATAGATGTATTTATGAAGATGGCACGGATGATGCCTGATAAGATATTCCTTGTCGTGGGGTACGAGCAATACACTAACCAAAACATTCACTCCTTTGGGTTCTTGCCTATCAGCCAAGTCAAGAGATTAATGAACCGCTCAAAGGTTTACTGTCAGTTCTCTCTAGCTGAAGGGATACCCAATACTTTAATCGAAGCGATGGCTATGGGGTGCGTTCCTTGCGTTACTGATGTGAATGGGATGAGTAGGATCGTTGGAGATACGGGGGTCGTTATAAGCGACAAGAAAGAGATATATCCAGGTATGTTCAAAGCGTTGGTGATGTCGAATAAAGAATCAATCGAAAGAGTCAAGATAGTAGATACGAAGGTACGGAAACAAGAATTTAAAAAGATAGGTATAGTATGATTCAAGTAACTAAAGTAAGAATCCACTACGTCAACGGAGTCGTAGTTCATAAGAGCCAACGCAAAGCCAACAGGACCTTTGCCAACGATGAGGGAGTAAAGGCATACAGAGCAGAAATCAAAGCCCGATACGATGACAAGAAGACCATCAGAGGCAAGAAGTTCGATCACGTGGAAATCCTATTCGATATTAAATGTTAAAAAATGTTAAATTTTAGACCACCTTTCAGGTTTCTTCTATATATTTGCTCTGGAAAAATAACACTTGACAAAAGCTAAAAAAGGTTTATCTTTGTATTCAGAGGCTGGGTACCTCTCCAAAATCAACAAGCATGAGTATATATCTTTCTAACAAATTCCCAGGTAGATCAGAAGTAACAACGACATTTCTTGTTGGATGCTCTTTGTTGGTAACCCATACCCTGATCTCCTGGGTCTTATTTATTATGGCATATTATCCAAAAAGTTATGCGGAGATATATCCCGATAGAGATAGTTATGTTTATTCTTTGAGCGATCCCTTTACGGATGAGCTTTGCTACATTGGGAGATCAAGTAATATTAAAAGAAGGATTCAGTTACATAGATCACCAGGATCACAACAGATAGGTAATGATAGACTTAAAAATTGGTTAGTGTGGTTATACGACCAGAAGACATCACCACGAATGAGAATATTACATCATTGTAAGTCGTATGAATCTTCTATAAGTATAGAGAAAATGCTGATTAGAAAACTACACCCCAAGTACAATATTATATTTAATGACGGAGGTTATAATGGCTAAAAGATTTACAGATACCGACAAGTGGAAGAAGCCTTTTATAAGGGGCTTGCAAGGGGCATACAAGCTCCTATGGTTATACATTATTGATGACTGCGATCACGCTGGAATATGGCAAGTAGATATGGATGTTGCAGAGATAAGGATAGGTGAGAAATTAGACATAGATATAGCGGTTGAATTATTTGGCAATAAGATCCATGTATTTAACGATGCAGAGAAATGGTTTATACCAGACTTTATTGAGTTCCAATATGGGATACTAAACAAAGAAAATAAGGCTCATAACTCTGTTATCCAAAAATTAACAAAGTATAAAATTAAGCACCTTACAAGCTCCTTAGAAGGGGCTAAAGATAAAGATAAAGAGTTGGATATGGATAAAGATAAAGAAAAAGGAGTCCCAACTCAATCTGAAGTTGAGCAGTATTTTATTGAGAATGGTTATTCAAAACAATCAGGAGCAAAAGCATTTAATTATTATAATGTAGCTGGTTGGAAAGATAGTAGAGGGAGGAAGGTATTGGCGTGGAAACAGAAGGTAAGAGGTAATTGGTTTAAGCCAGAGAATGAAATCAAGACTCAAAGCAACATGGTCCGATGAAGATACTATCATTAAAAACAAGAAGCGTATATGATATTCAGATTAATAAGGCTGGAGAAAATCCAATCTTATGTCCTGAATGTAGTGATGACAGAAAGAAGAAGAAGTCTAAATCACTATCATTTAACGCAACAAAGGGAGTAGGTAAGTGCCATCATTGTTTAGTTGAGTTTGTAGAATGGAAACCGCAACTTGAAAAGAAAACGTACAAAGTTCCCGAATGGAAGAATAGAACCGACCTAACAGATAAGGCAGCGACCTGGTTTCGTGGACGTGGAATAACAGATGAAACACTAAATGCACTCAATGTAAGTAGCTCAACCGAGTGGATGCCACAGACGGAAAAGGAAGAAGGTGTGATCTGTTTCCCTTATTTCAGGAATGGTAAGCTGGTAAATATCAAATACCGAGATGCTAAAAAGAACTTCAAGCTATACTCTGGAGCTGAGTTGATCCTTTATAACATCAATAGCATCACAGATCAGAAGGAATGTGTAATTGTAGAGGGTGAAATTGATTGCCTTTCCTTTATACAAGCTGGTATAAAGAACGTGGTGAGTGTTCCTAACGGGGCTGGGGCTAACTCCTTAGAATATATTGATAACTGCTTCAATGAACTCCAACACATCGAGAGGTTCTATCTGGCAGTTGATAACGATCCAGCAGGGTTTATTCTCAGGGAGGAATTAATAAGAAGGCTCGGAGCTGAGAAGTGTAGCATCGTTCCATTTGATACTTGCAAGGATGCTAATGAATACCTACAACAAAAGGGAGGGTTTGAATTAGGTGGTATTCTAAAGAAGGCAAAGGAAGTTCCAGTAGAAGGGGTTGTATTTCAATCAGACATCTATGACAATATCTATTCGCTGTTCCAGAACGGGTTAAATCCTGGTGCTGGGGTCAACATACCTCAATTTGATGAACTGATAACATGGGAGCCAGGAAGGGTTGCAGTTGTTACTGGGATACCCTCTCACGGAAAGAGCGAGATAGTGGATTATATAATCTCCCGATTGAATATGATTCACGGATGGAAGGTTGCATACTATTCTCCTGAGAACTACCCGTTAGAACTTCACTATTCAAAGATAGCATCAAAGATAACAGGCAAAAGCTTCTCATCGAAGTTCATCTCCCATAATGAATTTGAGCGTACATTTGAATACATCAACGATAACTACTTCTTTATCTACCCAGAGGAAGATGTAACGGTTGAAAACATAATAGAGAAAGCAAGGTATCTTGTAAGAAGAAACGGAATCAAGGTACTAGTGATTGACCCGTACAATAAATTAGAGCATAGCAAGGAGAGGGGCGAGAGTGAAACTGAGTATGTAAGTAGATTCCTGGATCAGCTTTCTATGTTCTCCAAGCAGCATAGTTGTTTAGTGGTACTTGTAGCACACCCCCGAAAGATGGAACGTAAACGAGATGACACTACTAAATATGAAGTGCCAAACCTTTACGACATCAACGGATCTGCAAACTTCTACAATAAGTGTGATTACGGGCTGGTTGTTTATCGGGACTTCGCTAATAACATCGTTAGGATTATTGTATTGAAGGTGAAGTTTAAGCATCTCGGTCAGGGTGGGGAGGTTGCATTTGAATACAACGCAGTAAATGGACGGCTTTTAGTTAAAGGAGAAGAACCCGATTACGATAGTTACTTAACAAAGCAATGGAATGTAGAAGTTCCACAATTAGAGATGACTGATACAGAAAAATGTCCTTTTTAAGACTTTGACAACAAAATGAAAAACGATAATAACTTCTGATATGAAAGTAAACAAGATATACTGTGAGGATTGTTTGGATACGATGTCAAAGATGTCAGATGGATTTATTGATCTTACTGTCACATCTCCCCCGTATGATGGTTTGAGAGATTATAAAGGATACTCTTTTGACTTTGAGAGTATAGCTAAAGAGTTATTCAGGGTAACAAAACAAGGTGGTGTGGTGGTTTGGATTGTTGGGGATGCTACTGTGGGTGGGAGTGAAACGGGAACATCATTCAGACAAGCGTTATTTTTCATGGAGTGTGGATTTAATTTACATGATACTATGATTTATTCAAAGAGGGGTTTCAGTTCTCCATCGAATAATAGGTATCATCAAACAAGCGAATATATGTTCATTTTTAGTTTAGGAATCCCAAAAACATTTAATCCAATAAAAGATAAAAAGATAATATGGGGATGCCAATGGGGTAAGAATACAAAAAGACAGATAGATGGTGGATTAAAAGACCTAGGTAAAAGAGACAAAAAGGTTGAATTAGGGATGAGATATAATATATGGGAGTACTCTATTGGTCATGGCAATTCCACGCAAGATGAAATCGCATTCTCTCACCCTGCTATATTCCCTGAAAAACTAGCGTCAGACCATATATATTCTTGAAGCAATGAAGGTGATTTAGTTTATGACCCGTTTATGGGAAGTGGAACAACCGCAAAATCTGCTCATCACCTAAAAAGAAACTGGATAGGAAGTGAGATGAGCCAAGAGTATGTTGATATAGCAAACAAGAGGATTGATCCATATCTAAGACAAACAACACTATTATGAAAAAACCAAACGAAGTACCGTATTCCGCTTACGCTCAGTTTCATTTAGCATTAAAAGGCTGGGATGTCTTTTATAATACCAGAAAAATGTGTAAATTTGAACTCTGGGAGCGACATCGACACAACAGGACTCACGTTGAGCAGTTAAAGCGAAGGGAGCATCCGCAGTATTTGTTTAAGATGAACCCAGCGTATCATAACTTTCTGAGAGAACACGACCTAAAACAAAGGAAAGACTATGAAAGGCAAAAGAAATTACCGAAAGGAAAGCGATCGACTTTTCTCCTTGTTGGTTAGGCAGTCCAACGCTGACGAGGATGGGATAGTAACCTGTTGCACTTGTGGTAAGACAGGGCATTGGAGGAAGTTTCATCTGGGACATTTTATGCCACGCCAACATCAGGCAACTAGGTTTGACCGAATGAATACCGATGTTCAATGTGTAAAATGTAACAGTTTTAATGAAGGAGAACAATACGCTTATGGTAAATATCTAGATATAACCTACGGAGAAGGGTCTGCTGATGAGATTGTGCAAAAGAGCAAGACCGCTTGTCCCCGAAAAGAGATAGACTTCAAATGGCTAGTAGCAGAGTTCACAGATGAATTAACAGAGAAAGGATACCTATGCAGATGATTTCACCTTATGTAGTTCCAGGCTTATCATTTAAGCCAATGCCAAAGCACCACCCCACGAAAAGAGGTACGTTTAAAATGGTCAGGGCGGTTTGTGCTGAGTACAATATATCCCCTATGCAGATCCACTCCGCTTCAAGGCATAGACCCCACGTTATCGGTAGGCAAGTATTGCAAACGATACTCAGGATGTTAACCCCTATGACCTTAGAGCAGATAGGAATGGTTGTAGGCAGACGGGATCATGCAACGGTAAAGTATGCCATTAATCAGGTGAAGGGTCTATATCAGGTGGATACGATGTACCGCAATAAGGTAAACAATATCTTACACAAGATAGACGCTACTCATTTGGAGGCTAAATTTATGGAAGCATGAAAGAGATAATTGACATCGAAAAGAACGAACCACACAAGGCATCTGAGGTGATATGTGTAAGTTGTAACGAAAGGTGGTTAGCAGTACGTCCATCGGTAACTAAACTCAAAGAGCTTCAATGTAAAACTTGTGGGAGTGGATATGTAATTGAAACAGGAGAAGTGATATGAAAACATTAAGATGGAATTTAGGGGTATTGGTACTCAGATTTGGTTATTGGATTAGACGTGAGGTACCTCAAAAGACTTGGTTCAAAAAAAGGAAACCATGAAAGAGAAATTCTTTAAAGAAGTCTTAATCCCTCTGATAGAAAGAGGTGAGCAGTCGGTAGCAATGATCGAATTAGTAACCGACACCTATGGCTATGATGAAACCATCAACCAGGAACGAACGAGAATAGTAACGCAAGAACTTATAAACCTAAAACATGATTATGAAGGACTTAATATTGACGAAATCACAACGAGATTCAAGAGAATCATCGGAGAAAACCCTACTGTCCAACCATCGGCATATCGTAAAGTTCACCGTTGGATCAGGGCAACAGCGAAAAGTATTTCTGGACGAGTTAATAGTCTTGGAAGAAAACGAGAAGGCGATCAAGATCAAGGGGCTTGAGACGGGTGTACATTGGCACGAGAAGGACTTCATCAATAACAGCGTGAAAGTGTTGTTTAGAATCCCGTTCAAGAAAAAGACAATGAGAGATTCAGTAAAATTATGGTTAGTAAAACACTTGTAAGATGGATGAAAAGATATTTAGATTAGACGCAAAGACCATAGTAGATATGTGCTTTGATAGTAGATTATTCAACGATTCAATGGATAGAGATAAGATGAATATATTTGAGGACTTGATCTGTTTTCTCCTTAAATCAAAATACGAGAGTTACAAAAGAGCAGAGAAGCTGCTTGAATCCCTTAATAAGAAAGCTAAATGAATCCATTTAACCACATAGATCATATCTTCCTTATCAACCTTCCCGAGAGAACAGACAGACTGATGGACTCCCTTTACGAGGTGGAGAAGATAGGACTCAAGCAACGGGTAGCAGTCGTTGAAGGGTTAAAACCTGGAAACATGGGCTTTATTGAAACCACATATAACATCCTCTCAAGGGTAGATCGAACCACTCTGATTTTAGGAGATGACATCAAGTTCATTAATACCCCGTTAAAGACGTTTGAGGTGGCGTACAAGGAGATCAGTCTTGAGGACTGGGATTTACTATATCTTGGTGCATCGCCTCAACAGAAGCTCCTGAAACGCTACGACAACTGGTATCTACTAAAGTACGGGCTTACATCTCACGCTATTGTATATCACAGAAGAATAATCCCTACGATGGTTAAAATGCTAGAGTCTTTTTTAAACAAGCCCTCGAAACTAGACCATCTACTTTTGAATTGGATACAGCCAAACTATACCTGTTTACTTATAGACCCTATGATATGTGTACAACAATCTAAAAAGTTAGATATTCAGTCGGTAAGATGAAAAACATAATCAGCTACGGAGGAGGGACACAAAGCACGGCAATGATTCTAATGGCTCTTGATGGGAAGTTTGAACACATCGCTGACTTTGCAGTTTATTGTGATACTGGCTCTGAGCCTGAGTTTATAAATAAGTATGTAGATTACTTTATTAAGTACGTAGATGATAAGTACGGGTTTAAGATTCACAAGATAATGCACAAAGAAGGATTGGAGAATCATGTATTATCCAATCCAAAGGAGCCAAGAAAGGGGAACTTCTACACATCATCAGTACCGCCATTTTACACCCTTTCAGGAGAAGGAGATAAGGGAATGTTAATGCGACAATGTACGGGTGATTACAAAACATCCCCGATAAAGAAGTTTATAAATTCATTAGTACCAAGAGGAGAGAAGTATAGGATGTGGATAGGGATTTCATTTGATGAGAGAAGTAGAATGAGAATATCTACATATAAGAAGCGAGTGAACTTTTACCCACTTGTTGAGAGTTTTGTTCATAGACAGGCTTCAATAGATTACGTTTTAAAGTGTGGGGTAAGACCACCCCAGAGGTCATCATGTTACTTTTGCCCGTTTCATTCAGACAGATATTGGGACTGGCTAAAAAGACACCACCCAAAAGAATTTACCAGAGCGTGTGAGTTTGAGAAGAAGGTTCAAACCAATATGAAAACCAGAGATACTATCTTCCTTCACTCTAGCTGCAAGCCTTTAGAGGATGTAATGTTTATGGACGAGAACCAGTTAAATATATTCCCAGAGTTGATAGATGAATGTGGTGGAGAGTGCGGAATATAAATAACACTTTACTTTGTAACGAAAAATGCTTACCTTTGTTAAATGAAAGATTCACTAGACTTATTCATTATCGCTCTATATGTAACCATAGGGCTGATATTCTTCGTGATAGCAATAATAAAGACACTATGCAGATAATCCCAGCAATCCTCGAAAACATCACAAGCCGTAAGGATAAAACCTGGAAGCTTGTCTTTGGTACCAATGAATGTACACCAGATCAAATCAAGGAGATAGTAAAGACCTTAAATGATTTCGTGTTCCTTGCGATGAAAAAGGATAGCTTCAAAACAGAAGAAACGGAAATCCTGGAGAACCTAGAATCAGGCTACGAGGGATCAAGCAAGAGCCAAGCCCAGAGAATCAGATCCGTATTGTTTCTCCTCTGGAAGCAAGGAAACGGGGGATATGAAGACTTTAATATGTTCTATCAGCACCACACCGAGA
>Ga0222667_1000881_pt1 | contig 11441 bp, 21 predicted proteins | sample AntAcemetagen657_FD_179854 | JGI IMG/M metagenome (GOLD analysis project Ga0222667, IMG submission 179854) | Saline water microbial communities from Ace Lake, Antarctica - #657 | ecosystem: Environmental > Aquatic > Non-marine Saline and Alkaline > Saline | place: Antarctica: Ace Lake... | reverse complement strand
TTGTAGACTGTAGCTCAACTGGCAGAGCACTAAAATCTCTCTCATCGTTTGTTCTCCTCTTTATAATAAAGAGTATAAAAAAGAGTGGCGTAGAATAGAGATACTTCGGTCTAGAAAAAACTCTATTCATTTGTTCCCTCTTTGTAAAAAATTGGGTGGCGTAGTAAAGAGATACTTCGTTAAAGAAAATGACCCAGCAGGTATTATAGCCTGCAAAAAAATCTCTTTATGAATGTTCCCCCATTAACATATAATGATATTAACAGGGTGACGTAGAGTTGAGATACTTCGTTTATATGAAAACAAAAAAATCTCAGCTCGCCTGTTTCCCCTAAATTAAAAAGGAGTTGAAAAATGGCTAAATTTAACACCGCTACTAAAAAAATTAATGTAACTACTAATTATGAAGGAGCAGAAGCTTATAAACTTTCTCCTGAATTAGAGTTATACAGTGCTGTATGCACTACAATATTAAATAATAATTTCTATGAAAAAGATGAAGATAGGCTTAATAGGTTAGTTAAACTTATTAAACAATGTAGCCCTGACTTTGTTGCAAAATTAGCTATTTATGCTAGAGAGAAAATGTATTTAAGAAGTGTTCCTGTATTGTTAGCAATAGAGTTAGCTAAAATACATAAAGGAGATAGTTTAGTATCTAAAATGGTAAATAGAATAGTGCAACGCCCTGACGAGATAACAGAATTATTAGCTTGTTATCAAAAAGGAAGAAAAGATACTAAAAAATTAAATAAGTTAAATAAACAAATACAAAAAGGTATAAGAACAATATTTGAAAGTGGTAAGTTTGATGAGTACCAATATGCTAAGTGGGGCGGGAGAATTTAGTGAGAAGTAATAAAGTGTTAATCTCTCAAAAAGATTTAAAAGAATTATATTTTGATAAAAAATTATCTTATAAACAAATAGCAGATTTATATAATTGCACTAAACAAACTGTTTGTAATAGATTTAAAGAATGTAATTTGAAAGCTAGAACATATAGTGAGTCGCTTCTAGGTAGAAGTATTTTATGGAAAGATAAAATAAGAATATCTAACACTGGGAAGAAAAGGCCTGGTATTGGTGGAGCTAAAAAAGGTATTATTCCTTGGAACAAAAATAAAAGAAAAGCAACACATAATGCATTAAAAAATACAGGGATGCAAAAACAAAATCATTGGAATTGGAAAGGTGGGATTAGCGATTTATGTATTAGAATTAGACAGTTAAGTCAATATAAATTGTGGAGAGAACAAATATTTGAAAAAAACGATTATACTTGTCAAGAATGTTTTCATAGGGGTGGAGATTTAGAAGCTCATCACAAGAAAGAATTTAATATTATATTAGAAGGATTTCTTAATAAATACAATCAATTTTCACCTATAGAAGATAAAGAAACTTTATTGAGATTATCTATCACTTATCCACCATTTTGGGATGTAGATAATGGAATTACTTTATGTGAAGAATGCCACAAAATAAAAAGGAGGATTAAATGAAAAAAGAAATCACTTTAAGAGATGCATTGTTTTTAACTCACCCTAAACCTCAAAATGACGAGCAAAAAGAATTGTTCAAAAAAATAGCTGAAAATACTTTAGAAGTACCTTATACTTGGGAAGTGGAGTTATCTAAATTAGGACAAGATAATTATGAGACAGAAGAAGCTAAAACTCAAGCTTTTACAAAAAAGTGGGAAGAGTTAATTGACAGTAAGAAAATAGGTTATATGGCATTGCTTAGAAATTTAAGAAATATTTTAGAAGCACATGTTTCTAGAGAGCATGTGACAAAAGTAACAGATTATTTAAGCAATCCTGTAGCTGTTAAGAAATCTAAACAATTACCTTTTAGATTTTTTAGTGCTTATTTAAGTTTAGAGAGTGTAGCATCTACTAGAAAAAATCAAGTATTGAAAGCTTTAGAAGATGCAGTAAAAATAAGTATTGATAATGTAGTTGGAATGGATTGTGACGTGCTTATTGCAAGTGATGTATCTGCTTCTATGGAAAGTACTATATCTGGTAAATCTCAAGTTCAATTTTATGATATAGGGTTATTGTTAGGACAACTATTAGCTTTAAAAGCACCTAACAACATACTTGGATTTTTTGGAGACACTTGGAAAGCTGTTAACATAGCTCCTAATAACCCCTTACACAATACTTTACAACTTCATGAGAGAGAAGGAGAAGTAGGATATTCTACTAACGGTTACAAAGTGATAGAGTGGTTAATTGAAAATAATGTAAAAATGGATAAAGTATTCATATTTACTGATTGTCAAATGTGGGATAGTGAATATGGGTATGGTGGTAACACACAAGATTTTAGTAAATATTGGAACAATTATAAAAAGATTGCTCCTAATGCTAAACTTTATTTATTTGACGTGTCTGGATATGGTAACACTCCTATAGATGTAAGACAGGGTGAAGTACATTTGATTGCAGGATGGAGTGATAAAGTGTTTGATATGTTAGAAGCAATTGAGCAAGGTGAAACTGCTGTTAAAGTTATTAACCAAATAGAAATTTAAGGAGAATATTATGGTAATATTAATGTTCAGATTTTTGATGATATTATTGTGTATAGGGATTATAGCATACTTTTTATTTAAAAAATGTAGGAAAATAGATTTAACAGAAAACTTAAAGATGGCAAAGGAAGAAGCTGTAATCAAATTGGAAGCCATCTTATACGAGGCTAAAACTAGCCCTACAATAGATAAGGATAAGTTAAAGGCTGCAAGAAAAATTATTAACAATTTGTTAAAGGAGAGCCAAAATGGGTAAAGAGATTAAGCTTGGGATTTGTGCCATTGTTGCTATAATAGCAATATTTGTCACTGCCAAAACATTAGGTATAGTAAAAGTGGAAGGAAGTGAAGCAGTAGTAAGGCAGCATTTAATTAGAGGTGTTGTTGATGGAGTACAGTTATCAGGTACACACTTTTATTTTGGGTGGCTTTGGGATGTTTATAAGTATGATATAGGAACTCAAAAATGTACATTTGATGATGTCAGAGTTAATAAAGATGCAGAAGCTCCAAGAATTATAGTTGATTGTGGAGAAGGTGGTGGTCAAAAAGCTTGGGTTGCTATGTCTATTAACTATAGAGTAGGTTGGGAGCAAGATGAAAATGGAGCACCAAAGTTTAGCCCTAACAAATTAGTTTTACTTCACAAAGATGGTATAGGTAAAACTTATGAATCAGTAATTGTAAAAAGAACAGTAATAGACGTTATTAACAAGATAGCTAGACCTAATAAAGCGTTAGATATTTATTCAGGTCAAGGATTTGTTGATTTTAAAGACAAAGTAGATATTGAGTTGAAAAATCATCCAGTCTTTAAAGATAGAGGAATTTATGTAGAGAACACTATTATCTATAAAGTTTATCTTGATGTTGAATATGAAACTGAAATAGGTAAGAAAGTTTTAGCTATTCAGCAAACACTAAGAAAAGTAGAAGAAACTAAGGCAGCTGAAGAAGAAGCACGTAGAGCATTTGCAGAAGCTCAAGCTAGTGTTGAAAAGCGTAGACAAGAAGCGGAATCTAAAAAGATTGAGCAAATTAAAGATGCTGAAGCACAAAAAGCAAAAGAAGTATTGAAAGCAGAAGCTGTAAAGCAAAAAAGAATACTTGAAGCTGAAGGTAAGAGAGATGCTGATATTGCTGAAGCTGTAGGTATTATAGCAAAAGGTAGAGCAGAAGCTGAGAGAGCACAGTTACTACGTGAAGCTATGTATAGTGGCGAAGCAGGAAAACGTAGAGCAGAAGTAGAGATAGCTGAAAAACAGGCAGAAAAATTGCATGGTATGTTAGATAATGTCAAAGTTATTAGTGATAAAACTCTGAATGTAATTATTGAAGGAACATTACCAAATATCTCCGTAGGCAGTAATTAAGAGACTGTCACATTATTATTCTCATATTGAGACTAGAGCACTTTAAACTCTAGTCTCAATCTTAATAAACCAAACTATGAATTTATTTACATTTCTAGACCAGATATATCAGAAGAAAAAAGATTCAGTTGTAACTGATATGTCAACAAACATTGTATTAACCAAATGGCTTAGTTTTGATGCTAGTAATTTAAAGACTTTAAAAAAGATATTAACTTATCTATTTTATATCGAACCACTACATTACTATTATTTATTATATTTTAACATTGTAAAGAAGAATAAAACACCGTTTTTAAATAAAAGTACAAAAATAGAAATTAAAGATGATAAGTTATTAAATAAAATACAATATATAATGGGTTGGTCAAACAGAGAATTATCATACAATATGGAGATTTTAACAAAGTGTATATTAATTGATAGAAAACGATGGAATAGAGAATTGGGGGTAAGTTAAAATGCCAAAAAAATCAACACAAATCGTTGCTAAATTTGATACTATTTGTCCTTGCTGTAAAAGATACATATATAAAGGAGATTTAGCAAATGCATGGAAAACAGGTAAAAATTGCAATCAATGGTATCATGTTAATTGTTATAAAAAAATACACGATGAAGTATTTATGGAAAGAGACAAAAATAGAGAATTTGTCAAAGAAAAATTGAGTCAAATGGAACTGTTTTAATTAGGAGATAAATTATGAGAAAAGAAAAAAAAGATTTTTATTACTACATTAAAAATCAGTTCATGTATGGTGGTCAGAAATATACTTTAAAAGGTAGTACTACTAGAGAATCTACTGATGATTTATTTGATGACTTCGGTAAAAATTGGCTAATAGGTACACTTGGTAAATATGTAAAAAGATTTAAAAATACTCACAGAGAGAAAGACCCTTTAAAGATAGGTACTTATATGTATATTATGTGGTTAAAAAGAGGGTTTCATATTGATGATAAAAGAAGAACTCCTATAGATACAAATCTACAAAATAAACAAGATAATTTTGATACTTTTTTAGATAGGTTTGTAGAGTTTAATATTATAGAAGATACATACACTACTCGAATTTTTAGATTGCCTTATGGTAAAGATGAATCCCTTGAGGAAAAAGTAGAGCGTGAGGACATTATTGATATAAACTCTGTTTATGATAAGTTTAAAAAAATGGCAAGTTTAGATTGGACAGATATTAAAGAGAAAGATATATTTTATGTATTTAGAAACATGAAAAACGTATGGGAAAGAAATTTCAGTCATGTGGAAGAACATGACCTTGATACTTACAATGAGGAGAAAAATGAAGGAAAAACTGATTCGTGACAATTATGAGGATAATGTCATTAGTTGGTGTTGTTACTGTAAGGAACCAATTTTAGAAGATGATGATTCTGTAAAAAAAGCAGGTAAAGATTATTGTCTATTTTGTTTCAAACAAATCAACACTTTTATTGATGACGACATCAACGAATAACTATAGAAAAATTATATTTATAGACTTTGGAATAACCATGTTTACTTCCATCTTTGCGTGGTATGCACATAAACAAATGAGCCCGTGTTATACTGCTGTAACTATGATATTAGGAGATTTGAGAAAAGTAGGGTTGAATGAAGAAGATTTAGTTATTATAGCTGCAGATAGTCCTGAGGGAAGTTGGAGAAAAGATGTTGATTCCAATTATAAAGCAAATCGTAGAGAAGCTCGTGAAAAACATGATATTAATTGGAAACAACAGTTTGCAAGTTTTGATAATTTGTTATGTAATTTAGATATGAATACACCATTTCATGTATTAAAAGCTTCAAAATTAGAAGCTGATGATATAATTGCATATGGAGTTAAAAAGTTTAAAGATAGAGAGTGTATTATAATTAGCAGCGATACTGATTATGAACAATTAGTAGCGTATGAAAATGTAAAACTATTTAGCCCTAAATCTAAACGATATAAACATATTAAAGACCCATATAAGATATTAGCTAAAAAAATTAAAAAAGAAGCGGCTGATAATTTAATTACTGAAATTGCTAATGAAGAAGATTTTGATAAAAGAAATATGATAGTAAATTTAATTAGTTTACCAGAAGTTATTGAAGAGAAAGTAGAAGATATTTTATATCTGCTACCTAAAAAAGATTGGGATTATAGAAGATTGTTTTATATGAAAAGTTTAGAAAACAGATATAAGGATATTTATAAACAAGATAAAATTGTGGATTTTAATAAAGCAAAGAAAAAAAAGAGAAAAAAGGAGAAGAAATGAAAATATTAGCTGTTGCGAGTGGAAATGGATATTTTAAAATAGGTGATACTCTAAGTAAAAGTAAATGGTATAAAACAATTAAAGTCATAGAAGCAATTAAACTTATTGATAAAGGAGATGAAGTAGAAATAACTTTTGAAGAAGATATAAATAAAGAAAAAATTTTAACATCTATTAAAAAAATAGCAAGTGCTGTTGTAGAAAAAGAAGATGTAAAACCTACTGAAGTTGTTAGTAAAGATGAAGTAGTAAATATTAATCCTCTGTTAAAAATGCCATTTGACTATATGAAACCAAAAACTCCAGTAGAGAGTGAACAAATTAAAAGATTATCTATTTTATCATCAGTTGCCACTGCTATTACAGCATTAGCAGGGCAAATAGATGAAACTACTATAATACCAAAAATGGAAGAGATATATAACAAATTTTATAAGGTGGTAAGTGTATGAGTCAAAACAGTAAAATTTTAGATAAACTCTATGATTATTTAAGATTAAAAGGTTATAAAATACCTAATAAAATAGTAACTACAACTATTATAGATTGCCCTAAATGTAAAGGGCCTGCTATGACATTACCATATTTTCCTAAAATACATTGTAATGCATGTAAAGTAAAATATGATATTGTAGAATGTGTGAGATTATTGGAAAAAGATAGAGAGAAATGTACTAACAATGAAATCTTGATTTATCTATCAGATTTATTTAAAATGAAATATGTATCTAATGAAAATTTAACTGAAGTATTAGATTTCTATTATGAAAATAATTTTGATTTATTACCTGTTAGAGTTAATAGTAAAGTGCCTGTTGAAAGAGAATGGACTACAAAAAATCACACTGAAATGATAAAGTGGAGAGATTGGTTAAGAACAAATAATAATCTAGGAGTTAAAACAGGTAGAATGAGTAATATTACTGTTATTGATTTTGATGGATTAGGAAATGATGAAAAAGATGAAATTAGAAATAATACTGCTACAGAAGAAAGAAAAAACGAGTTACTGACTAAAAAAGAAAAAAATATAAAGTCTTTAGAAGATGAAATAGGAGATTGGAAAGATATTACTATGACTGCTTATAATTTAGGCGGTTATCATTTGTTTTTTCAATATGAAGAAGATATACGCAAAACAGCTATTGATGTTGGAAGTGGGCATATTGACATTGAAAATGATGGGGGTTATGTACTATTATACCCTTCAACTTTAAACAGTGATGTGCGAGAATGTCCTAAATTAAAACCTATTATTAAAATGCCAGATAAATTAAAACAATTTCTTTTATCTAAAAATGCAGGAAAAGTAAAAATAACAAATCCAAATGAAACATTAGAAAATGATATTAAAACAGAAAATTTTAATTTAGATTTAATAGAAGAAGGAAATAGGCATAATGTATTCATGCATTTAGGTGGTGTATTAAGAAAAAAATTGAATGCACAAAATACTGAGTATGTATTGAATATGTTAAATAAACATTTTTGTAAACCATCATTACCTAGAAGAGAATTTATAAATGTTATTGGAAGTTTAGATAAATATATTAATGTAGATGAAAAAGATTTAGCTGATAAAATAATAAAGTATTTAAGAATGGTAGAAGAAGCAACGAGTAGAGATTTAAAGGAAATAGTAGGTGAGAGTAAAGAAAGAGTTGATAGTGCATTAAGTTATTTAGTTAAAGAAAGTTACATATTAAAAAGAGGAAAAGGAAACTCAAAATATTACCAGATACTAAAGCACGCTAATTGGAAAGATACTTTTCCACCCGATACTAATAGTTTGGGTTTCGAGATTCCATTTTTCAATAAAACAGCTAGACTTTGTTGGGGTGATATGATATTATTAGGCTCTAGAGCAAAATGGGGTAAAACTACAATCTCTGTAAATTTCTTAAAATCATTTATAGAGCAAGATATTAAACCTTATTATATCTCTTTAGAGGCGGGCAGTAGATTTATAGATACTGCCAGAGTTTTAGGAATAAATGAAGGAGATTTTTGGTGGGATTTTCAATCAGACGCTACTAAAATAGAGTTAGAACCTAATGCTGTTACTATTATAGATTGGTTAATGATAGAAGATAAGAGCCAAACTGATAATATAATGAAACATTTTATTGAGCAATTATATAAAACTAATGGGTTTCTTATTATATTTCAACAGTTAAAAGTAAGTGGAGAATGGTTTGCTCCTAACATGGTTAATCAATTTCCTTCAATGTCTGCTAGATATTTATATGATGATGAAACAGATGGTACTTACGGAAGATGGGAAATAGATGTTATTAGAGAACCATTAGCAAATGCGAAAACAGCACAAATACCTTGTGTGTATAACCAAGAAGAACGCAGATTAAACATAAAAGAGCAGGGTTGGAAGGATATGTAATGGAAAAATTTAAATTTTTAGATTATGTAAAAATAATAGATGGTTTCTATGTAGGGTATAATGGTAGATTATTAGAAAAAACTCAGAGTAGTTTTCTTGTAGAGCTTGAAACATATGATAGGTGGGGGCTCTATAAAGTTTGGATAGATGAGGCATATATTGAAAGACGGGATAAAGAAAATGCCATACATTAAAAATGAAGATAGAAAGAGATTTAACAAGCTTTTTGCTGAATTACTTGATGGGTTAAGTGTAGGAGAGTTAAATTTTTTAATTACATCTATATGTAACAGGTATTTATCTTTTACAGGAGAGAGCTATCAAACATATAATGATATTGTAGGTGCTTTAGAGTGTGCTAAATTAGAAATGTATAGACGTAAAATAGCAGATTATGAGGATAAGAAATGTTGGGATAATGGAGATGTTTATCAATGAATAAACCTTTAAGCAACATTATGGGTTATGAAGAAGTTATAGGCTGTAGATGGTTTGGAAAGTGGCATTTTTATACTGATTACTGGAAAAAAATTCATAAGACATTTACTAATGATGAAATAAATATACTAATGCTTGATTGTGCAGATAAAAAATTAAATAAAAAATATGATAAAAGAAAAAAGGAGATGGGGTTAGAATATGGAAACTAATAAACAAATATGTTTTTGTTGTAAGAAAGAAGCAGAATGTATTAAAATAGATGATAGGTTTGTTTGTGAAAAATGTAACAATGTAAAAAAGGAGAAATAATGTCTAAAGAAGATAGTAAGTATTGTGTTATTATAGGGAGCAGAAGCAACTCAGGCTTTGTATATTGTGATAAATTAGAACAGGTAGATGACACTTATATATTATCAAAGATAAATTTCAGCTTTGTTGAGCCAACTTCAAAAGAAATTATAATCCCTAAACACATGGCTGTTGTTTATGTTTTAAAATGAGGTGAAAAATGAAAAAGATAACACATAATTATATTTGTGAAAAATGTAACAATAACAGGTTTAAAACCAAAATAAAAGGTGAGGCATACACTTGTAGAAAATGTGGACATACTACAAAAGAACATAAAAAAGAGGCATAAAAATGTTAGAACGAAAAAGTGTAAATATTCAATTAAATAAAGATTATAAAATAGTTTCTGATACCAATCAATGGACATTACAAGAGCGTTCATTGACAAGTAAAAAGAAAGAAGTTTGGAACAATAAATATTATTATAGTACATTATCAGTGCTATTACAAGATGTTTTAAGTATAAGTCAAAGAGGGTCAGGAGCAACAAGCATTGATGAGTTAATTGAATTAACTGAAAATATTAGATTAGAGTTAAAAGAGTTATTAAAACCTTTAGAAGAAGCTAAAGTATTATTTTAATAGGGAGGATTAAATGTTTTATTGTTATCTAGCAGGATATATTAGTGGGAATAAACTACAGGAATGTACTGAGTGGCGTAAGAAAATTAGAGAGTATTACAATAACTGGAAAGGCAAAGAGACATATCCAATTTCTTGGCTTGACCCCTTAAATGGCGAGCTAGAAAAAATGTCAGCTGATGGGTTATCTTGTAGTTTACCAGGAAAGGCTTTAGTGCATAGAGACCATAGTAGTGTTAGAATCTCTAATTTAATTATAGCTAATTTAGATACTTTTGGAGAACAAAGACCTTTAACAGGTACTGTTTATGAGTTAGCATGGGCTTGGATGTATAAAACTCCAGTGATAGTTATTTCTACTGAAAAACATTATGTAAAACATCCATTTATTATAGATACTGCAAGTATAATAGTAAGTTCTGTAGATGAATTATTAGAGGATAAGTACATTAATTACATATATAAGGGATTAGTAACTGCAAACTATTAAAATGAAGTTAGTAATAATTAGCGACACTCATAGTACTTATAGAGATTTAATATTGCCTGGAGGTGATGTATTAATTCATGCTGGTGATATAGACACTTATCATGGGGAGTCTGTATTTAATGATTTTAATAATTGGATAGAGTCTTTAGATTATAAACATAAAATTGTTATAGCTGGAAATCATGATAAATATATATTTGAAAATCCTAATTGTGTTAAAGATGCACCTTATATTTATTTAGAAAATAGTGGAGTAACAATAGAGGGAGTTAATTTTTATGGTTCTCCAGTATCTCCAAAATTTGGACATTGGTATTTTATGAGAGAAAGAGGAGATGAGAGTGCTAAAGTGTGGAATAAAATACCTGATAATACAGATGTATTAATTACTCATGGACCACCTTATGATATTTTAGATGAGACTGCTTTTAAATCAAAAGTAGGTTGTTATGACTTACTACATAAGATATTAAAAGTGCAGCCTAAGTATCATATATTTGGACATATACATGAAGCTTATGGAATAAAGAAAAAGGAAAACACTACATTTATTAATGCAAGTGTTGTAGATTTTCGTTATAACTTAACAAATAAACCAATTGAGGTGAAAATATGAAACTGATAGATGAATACATTTCTAAGAAAAAGAATTTTGAAACGTTAGAAGCTAAATTATGAAAAGAGTTTAAATCTTCTATAGAAGATAAAAATATTATTATTGATATAAGAGAAGATTATATAGTGAAAGGAACATATATAATAGCTATAAGAAATGGTGGTTTTTCTAGTGTTAGTATTCCGATAAAAGATTGGGAACAAGTTAAATCTATTGTTGATAAAATGTTAAATAGTTAAATGAGAAAGAAAAAAACAAAAGAAAATAAATTTATGCAAGTCATCAACGACACTGTTGAAGAAAAGAGAATATGTATAAAATTATTGGTTGCTTTTTATAAACAACATTCTAATTTATATAATGATGTTTTTTAC
>Ga0222667_1000874_pt1 | contig 11517 bp, 23 predicted proteins | sample AntAcemetagen657_FD_179854 | JGI IMG/M metagenome (GOLD analysis project Ga0222667, IMG submission 179854) | Saline water microbial communities from Ace Lake, Antarctica - #657 | ecosystem: Environmental > Aquatic > Non-marine Saline and Alkaline > Saline | place: Antarctica: Ace Lake... | reverse complement strand
CATCTCCGCTAAAGCACGTTCTATTAAAGTTGTGGTGAAAGGGGGAACAATGGTTGATTGCCAATCGTCTCCTTTAGGATCCCTTCGCGACTCATACTGCTTTTCCCATCTGATCCAACTCTCCTCAAGCCCCTTTCCATTAACATACCGACCGTTTCGCATAGCCGTAAGTCTTGAATACACATGCTTCCTCGTTTCCTGCTGCGCATCGGCTGGTTTATAAATACCTTCTATGTCAGCTCCTGATTTGTCACGAAATTCTATTGCCATACCACTATCATTATAACTTATCTGACTAGGCGGGATACCCCCCATGTGACGACAAAGTTTTCCTCTCCTTAAACCTCTTAGAAGGAAAAGACACTTCTAAAATAGAAGCAAGAGCATCCGCTAAGTCGTCATTCTTGCCATGTGGAAACCTCTCCAACTCGTCCCGAAGGTATTTTTCCAACCTATGTACAGGGTGATCTACCGGATGTTTGGGATGCAGAACAATCCCCGCCTCATATCTCGGCTCCAGCCCCCTGATTCTATCTTCCTTGGACATCTCCGTATGCCTCAACTCTGTAATAGGAAACTTATGTCGTCTGCGCTTCATTTCCTCCTCTACATAAAACTGAATAATCCTCTGAAAAGCCACAGACTCAATCGCCACTGTAATCGGACGATGTTTAATATCCCATGCAAAGATCTGATCAATTAGACGTTTAGGATTGACCTTATCCCTCCACATATCTAATATATACCAAGTGTTTTCGTGATCCACTCCCACACAAACCATCGCCGAATAATCTGCTTCCCTTTTCTCCGACAATGCGGGATCTACCGCAATAAACTTGTTCAACTTGAGTCCCTTGATGTCATCCGGCTCATAATATTTAAAATTCTTGAATGTGGCGTCCTCTCGAGGAACAGGTTCTAATAAATATTGTGCAGAAAAGTGAGCGTTTCCTTGGGACCTTTTTAAACCTTCCATAACAGTCCACGTGAGCCTAGTAGGAAAAAGAAGTTCAGACTTTCCCCACTCCCCGCTCCAGTGATCCCTCCCATCATATTCTCCATAAGCAGGGAGACGCATAACCGCAAAATCTCCAATTATCCCCGTTTCCGAATCCCTAATCCAAGAGTAAAGATCCGCCTGATGCCAGGTGGTACCAACTACTATCACTCTCTTGTGTCCAGCAGGAGACGCATCAACTAGGTCCAAAACGTCTTTGTAGAAATTCTTAACCTCCTCAATCCTCCCCATAGTCCTAATATTATCTCTGTTAACAAGGTCGTCTAAAACAGCCCAATCGTAGTGAGTTCCGGTGTAGTTGGCCTTTACTCCGGTAACAGATACGGTAGGTTCTTTGGAATGATAGGATTGATCCGATTCGGTGGCAATGGAAATAGCATCCTCTTTCCAATTCAACGCCCCCTCTCTCAAGTTCCCATATAAATCTATAAACTCCGGATTCTGATCCAGATTCTTCTTAACCTGACCTAAAAAAGAAGTGGCCATTGGATAGGTAGAGTTGGCAATCAGTCCTCTGGTCCCGGTACTCTTGGCAATCTGCCAGAGAGAAAACCCAACTGTAATGATCGAGCTCTTGAAAGTTCCTCGGGGCAAGAGAAGGAGCACCATCCGCTTCTCAATATTATCCTGAACAAAATCGCATACCTTCTTGTGCAGAGGCTCGTAAAGATCCTTCCACCCAATAACATCCCTATTAAACTTATAAAGGCTCTTGGCGTAATTGTTGCGTTTGGCCTGACGGATAAGCTCCGCATTTTTAATTATCTGGGCGATCATTTCCTCCCGTGACATCTTCATGTCTTTTGACTGTCCACCGCCTCTAACCTCCCCTCAATCGCATCTATAGTATTCTCCACCTCAACCGCCATCAACTGAATATTGGAAACATCTATCTCCGTATTTAGAGAGATGCCCATGGCTCGGATGTAAACCTTCCCCTCTTTATCCTTTAAGACAAAAATAATTCCATCCCGGGTCTTAAAATTCTTCCCATAAATATCCAGAGAACCCTCTTTAGTAGGAATACAGTGGTATTCGTAACCTTTGGGAAAGCCCTTCTGCATCAGAGTCCACATGCCCCATTCTGCTAGATTAATCCTGTAAGAAGCGAACGACCCTTTCCGACCCAGATCAACATAGTTGGCCGCCTCATCCCTCAAATCTTTAGCTTTAGAAATCTTGGCTTTCTCCACCCCCTCAACGTAAGCCGTCGCCCGCTCATCGTCTTCCATCACCTCAACAAAATCCTCATCTTTCTTTTCCTGAATATCCTCCAAAAGCTTGGGGTTAAAATCCTTCCGTTCGAGGTCTTTTAGTTCCTCCGGGGTAAAATCTTCATTTTCATATTTAAATTTATCGTCCTTGAAAGCGGACCCCTTTTTAAAGTTCGTCGACATATGTCTTTTTAACCATAGAAGCCAGCCAAGTAGCAATCTTTCTCTGAGGAAGTCCTTTTACCTTCCTAAATCCTCCTCCCCCAATATCCCTCCTAATGTAGATCTCATAAGTGTCCCAATTCTCAACCATACTACCTAAAAACTCCCTTATGTGAATGACATCCGTCCTCTCCCTAGTACCCCTTCCCTTCCTATCAGCATATTGTCTCCAAGGATGATTAGGTTTAGGCACCTGGTATGTTCTGGGTCTAGAGTTCATTATCCTCCTCTTTTGCAAGATTATTGTATTTCTCAATGTATTCAATCTCAGGGGGATCCAACCAATCGTAAACGTCCCAAACCTCATTTTCAGAATCGCACCCCGGACAGTAAGTTACAAAAAAATCCTCCTCTAGTTTAAAAACCTGCTTGTAGTTTATGATTATCACTCCCTGACAGCTACGGCAGACTATCTCCATATCATGATTGTACTATCTCTGAGAGAAAATAAAAAGTAGGGGACCCCGAGAGGCCCCCCTAATCCTAACTTTCCTGCCCAAAAAACTAGAACTAGCTTTATTATATCATGCCTTATTTGTCTTTTTTCTGGGGAAAACATAAAATTAAGTCTAAATAATGTCCTATAGCGTGGAATTACGGATTTCTAGGATGTTGTGGTTGTAGGGTTAGGTGCGGTTTGGTCCCGGGGTAGATAAAAATTACCACCTAACCGATAGCAAGTTCGCCGGGGGAAAATATATCGCACACTTGGGGCTGACTTACAGGAATTTTTAAATAAGTTCGGGGGGTGCATAGCCCCCCTTTATCCCATAGTTATACTCAAGCGGTCAGTATTCACACGCTATGGGTTAACGTCTTGATTGTCATACTATCACCAAGGGGTACTATTGCTTGTAGGTATAGGAAAAGAGGGGTAGACGTCGTTAAACATATAATATACGACGTCTGCTATTTACTTTCAATCGCTTTTGTAAGCATTTCCATTTGTTCTTGCATCATTTGCATTAACTCGCTGTCCTCTTTTCCTTGGAATGACAAGGAAACATTCCTTTTATCAATACGTTTGGGCGCATAGCTTCCACGTACCTTAAAGAGCATATCTAAACCACGCAAGGCGTCACTGTTGCGACTGTCACGGCCAACGCCTGACGTTATGGCCTCTTCCAAAATTTCTGCCGTTTTGGTAGAAGTTAAACCCACTTTATCCAATTCCTCGTTTAATGCCGTCACCACGCTTGGTTTTTTAAGGTTATCTACGGCAAGATTTCCCGCACCGGCTCTAGTTTTTGTATTATATCCGGCGTCGATTATCGCCTGTGTTGCATTGCCTGATCTTGCTAACGCCTTTGTAAATTTACGTTGTTTGATAGTTAATGTTTTAGTATGTGGAGATTTTGGCTTGTCTTTTGGCTTATCCTCTTTTGGCTTGTCTTTTGGGCGCGCCATGTCCGGATTATACCACTCTTGACAATTTCTAACCATTCTGTATACTTGGAACATATAGAATATATAGAGTCATGAAGAGTAGTGTCTCATGATAATTTTTCTATATACCGGACAGGCTCGCGGGACAGGCGCGAGCAACAAAAAGTAGTTAGTTTGAAAGGCAATTATGCAAGCTAAAAAACTATATTTTAAGCATATTTACTTAACAAGTGGATTTGCCTTCAGTCAAGAATTAATAGAAGGCAAACCGGCGCAACAGTACAAGAAAAGGCACGCCTGCCTACTTTCGGGTTATTGGTGTTGGCAAAACGCACAGGAGCATCCACAAGACATACTTATTTATATTAGAGGCAAACTATGCAAAAGGTAATTCAGAATATCAATGGAAAGGCAACAGTTAAGACTATATTCAGAGGTAGAGAGATAGTATTGAAGCCTAAACATAGCTTGACGTTAGATCTAAACAATGAGGAGGACAAGGCATTATATCGGCATTTATTATCTATTTACTCTTTTGTAATAGATAGAACCGCCATAATTTCCCGTGAGCCAACAGTAGATATCAGAGTACCGGTACAAAATACTTTTCAACGGAAATTGATAAAGTTTCTTGAAAAGGAGATGCCCCGCGACTATCTTAAACGAGTTACATACAGTGATACCGAGATTATTATTTCATTTGGTGAAAAAAGGTAGGTGATATTCATGGATAAAATAGAGATTGAAACTTTAATTATAGATTGGACAGATATATACAACAAACTGGACAAGAGAACCGGAGAAGCAAAAGTTATTCAAGAGACAATACTGGATCTATTTCGCAAATTAATTATTCTATGAAAGGTTTAACAATGGACACAATCGCAATTAATGAACCTAACCATACTTTTGGAGAGTTAGTAGAAACAAGCGATCCGGCACTATTTGGGGATATTGGAAAAGATATCAGACTGGCAACAATAGGTCGGGGATATCGCAATGCGCCTATTTCATGGTTTAGAACAAATAACGAAAGGGTAATGGCTGAATATAAAGGATTGCACGCTGTATTTTGGGAGGTTTTTTAGTATTTATTTCATTGAAAATAGGTGATTAGATCTGATGATTTAATTGGCGGGGAAACTTCATGACGTAGTTAGTCCGTATCGTTCTAAACTTAAAATGAGGTGCGGCAGACTACAGGAGGGAACGCAATAGTTCGTTAATTCGATCCCCTCGCCCCGCCAACTAAGTTTAAAATCACGTGAGCAATTACAAGCCAATGTTTGGTACATGTAGCATAACTGACGCACATTTATTTTATTTAGAAAGTAGGTGATTAAAAATGGATAAAGAACAATTAATATATCAGATGTTAACAGAGAGTACCGGTATTAACATGATGGACAGTGGTGGAGGTGAAGGCCGGCACTGGCAACGAAACCAAAAGAAAACACTGGCTGACTTTAAAAAGGAGCCGGCTGTTGTACTCGATACTCATGATTTCCAAGATCACATGTATACCATCTCGGTATTTCATTATCTTAACAAAGACGACAATTTAGAGTTAGACAAGACCTGCGACCGGTTTAATGAGTTGGCGTGCGATGACTGGGAAAGCGAAGTATATGGAGTTAGTACAGCACAAAATCAGTGGCTACTTGATAATGGATTTGCTGAAGCTGATAGCAGGGCTTGTTTTCAGAAAGGCTCACTACTAAAGATTGAAAGCGAATTCAACACTTACAACCACGAATCCAACCTATCTCAAGTATTGCAGGGAACCGTAATAAAAAATACAGAGGAGGATTATTACGTACTACTGCAAATACACCAAGGTGCGGATGTTAGAGGTGGATATACCGATGCCAAAATGTTCAAGTTACACGAGGATTTTATGGCACTTGAGGATGTTTACGGGATGATTGATGGGGTACAAGTTGACAATCGTTACGATGGGATCAACCTAACGGACGACGACGGGAAAAAAGTGGATGTTAAAAGGGAATCAAAAATCGAATTGTGGATTGAATAAAAATATATATTTTACCGGAAAGTGGGTGATTAGAGATGGAAAAGAAATATATCGCAGTTGTTACGACTGACCACTATATAGTGGAAAAAGACGAGGACGGCATTTTCTACTCGGAATGGGCAGAAAAAGACCCTTTTTCACGCAGTTTGGGGAGATTTGAGACGTTCGAGAAGGCACAGAAAGCCATAGATGTTGCCAATGAGAGGGGAAACTGGGCAAGCGAATCCATCGAAACAAATGAGGATGGAGAGATTTGGTCAAGGGTTGGCGAAGTTTACAGGTGCGGGGAGTGTGGACATGAGACATGGGACGTAATAGAGATAGACGACCGGAAACTGATGCAATTAATATAATTGATGCATCCGCCTCTTACTTCGCATCAGTTTGTGAGGGGCGGATAAAAAGAGAAAACATGAGAACACTAAACAAAAAACAAAAGAAGTTACTAACAGAAGCACACAAGGAACACGGTTGCACGAGCGTATGGGAATTGCCCTATGAGGTATGGGAACAAGTAGAGGAGGTTAATAACCACGAAACTATATATCAGAACATAGACCGGTTTTTGTCTGACTTGTATTTCGACAGCATATACAAATAATTAGTTAATTGAAAGGAAAAAAAGATGATAATAATGGGCATACTATTATGTTTGATTATCTTTCTATTAGTCTTAGACATAACGACTGATTAGCTAGATAGCAGACCCCGACAGTAGTGATTAGTTAATTGAAAGGAAGAATATGGAAAAAGCAATAAGAAGACTTAAAAGGGCATGGGAATTATCAAAGTATATCCGCTTGATGAATGGTGGAGTGTACCTAGAATATAAACCCAACGCCTTCTACAAGGTGTCGATTTGCGGAGACTAGATAACAGACCCCGACGGCATGCCGGTGTGCCGTTCGGTTTGTTATTTATTTAATCGAAAGTGGGTGAATTAAAACATGAATAAAAAAGAGTATCACATAGATAACAAACCAGCCTCGGCTCGCGATGTTATCAAAGCAGCTTTGGAGTATGATGGAGATTTTACCAATCAGTTCATACAGCAAACCAGTGAGGCTGTAAAAATACTGCGGGAACATGGTCACATAGTTGAAGACTTAGACAAAAGTAATTAGTTAATTGAAAGGAAAGTAGGTGAAAATAATGAAAACATTAAAGACATTTAGAGTCAGCTTCACTTACGATTTAGGGGTTTGCCTAAACGTAGAGGCAAGAAACGAGCAAGAGGCCGAGGACATTGTACTGGAGAGTCTTAGCCTAAACGGAATAGGCGAGGATAATAAGTTTGATGTTGTACACCGAGATTACAGCATAACAGGCATAGAGAAATAGAAGCTAACAACCAAATAACCATTAAAGCTAACACGGGTAGACTTGTACGTTAGCTTGCAAGTCTCCCCGATATTTTATTTCATCAAAAAAGAATAGTTGCCGGAGATCGAAAAAAGACGTCGTTAAACCCTGTCACCAGTGATGCCAAATAATGCCAAAAAAGACGTCGTTAATCCTAACAGGAGTAGTATTCCTGAATTGAAAATCAAAACAGGGCTCTCTACTTGGGTAGGACGTCGTCGCCACGCAGGATGTGGAATACCTGACCGGTTAGTTCCTTGTCATATTCTATGGCGTCATGTCCATTCTGGCATGCTAGAACTACTTGATTATAGCTGTATAAGAGTTTGGGGTATCGCCTATATGACACCCTTTTATGACGATGGGCGAAGGATATAAATTGAAAATCAAAACAGGGCTGATGACGGGCATGGATTTGGTCCAAGGCAGGGCATACCTCACACCGGGTGATTTCCATCTCCTCAAATATTTTTTTAAGCTTGGAGTTGGCGAGCGCGTTTATCTTCCCGATCTTTCCTCTTTTGTTTAAGGGGGTCCTTTTCATTCTTGTTCCACTTTAGTCCTTGAGCAACAAGTAAGTCTCCTATTAGTGTATCAGGGAATACGTCACGCAGTTTATAATTTGTGGTCCGGGGAACCTCGATCTCGAATGTGTAGGTAGCTAGATCCTTATCGAAGTCAACTTCCTTTTTTAATATCTTCATCCGATTTTCTGAACAACGATATAATTAGGCATATAGCTAGGGGGGTAGTGATCAGAATTGCTCCCACCATAACTGCTATCGCTATCTTTGTAATCTCTGTTAATAGTAATATATCTCCGGTAGTCATTTTCTAACACACCTCCCCGCTTGGCTTAAAACTAAGTGTATATTTCATTTATTCCTTATCATCCCGTGTAATATCATCCTCGTTGCCCTCATTTCCATACAGCTCTTGGTTCTTAAAGTCCTCAAACCCGTCTTTATCTCCTTTTAGGTATTGTGCAACTTCATTATCTAGTTCTTCGCTATAGTCATCAGGATTGATGTACTTAGTAACTCCATAAGCTCCATCCTCCTTACCTTTTTGGTATGTAGCCTTTAGGGTTTCTTCTAACCAGTCTTTAACATCAGAAGGATCCTCCCCTTCCGACCATACCTTGTCTTCCCAAAATAGCGTGTCTCCAAACTTGGGCATATTAGGACTCATGCTCGCCCCCTCAACATATTTAATATAAATAGTCTTGGTAAACTTCCGATCAAACTCTTTTAATTTACTTTCTATATGTTTATCCATTTGAGTACCTTTCTAATTAAGTAACCTACTGTTGAATGTACGTACCCCAGGTCGTCCGCTTTAGGGTGGTGGGGCGCATAAAATTGGTATTTGTAATAGGCGTTATTCTTTTTCTTGGTCATTTTTCCTCCAAGAATTCCGATAGATATTGCAGGGGGTTTCTACCCTCTTGCACCTCGTCTAACATTTTATGTTGGCGGTCTTTCCAATCATTCTTTACTAGCTTAAAGGTTGTAGGATCAGGTGTACCTTTTCCCGCAAGGGCGTTAGGGTTATAGGTTGCCTGACTATCCTCTTCATATAGAACCTCCTTAAAAAATGCCTTAGCAAAGTCGGGGGAAAAGATAATATAGTCACGGGATAAAGACGTGGATGTAAACATTATGGTATTTCTATCTATCTTAAAATATACGTCCCCATCCTTCCACTCGTCAACTCTAGACCTGTAGTCAATTACCTTACCAGGGACGTTCCAACCCCCCTCTACAGCTTTCTCAATGGATTTTTTTAGAATTTCAGCGTCAGTCATCATTTAATAATAGATTTTTTTCCCTCGATAAACCTCTGTTTACCATAAAGTTCAGCAAGTCTCATAATGCTTTCAACATCTTGCTCTACGATCCAATCTTCAAATCCATCCGGTATATCATCATCAAGAAGATTAGTTTCCTCAGTAAATACATTCATTAAGAAATCATCAAAATCTTTATAAATCATTTTTCCTCCTCTTTGGTGGTGGGGTTGGTTTTTACATAGCTTGTTTTGAACTTGATCTCCTGATAATGCCAAGTCATTTCCCCTCCATTTCCTCATAATATCTTTCCCAAAGCATATCCCTAATAAAATCTATAATGGGAGTAACAATGGGAATCCCCCTATCTCTTATCAGTGACAGCTTGTTGTACAGCTTAGTTATTTTCATTTTTCCCCTTCCTGTTCTTTGGTGTGGTTTGTCATTTCTTAGCTTCAACTATTGCTTTCTTAATTAACACTTTTATGAACCACCAATATCCTAGTGTTAAAACACACATTAAATAATAACCAAACTTTTCTAAATCTGATAATTGTTCGTTTTTCATATCCCATCACCACCTGTTCTACCTAAATAAATATCCTCAAAACCCTAGTGTGAGGCTTCCGCCCATGCTTTTAGCTACAAGTTTCCTTGTGATTACAAGGCTACAAGCCCCACATTAGGCTCTCGATCTGCTCTTTTAGTTTAATCTTTTTCATTTCCCCTCCAATGGTATTTGAACCTTATGTTGCTCTATTCTCTTTTTGGCAATCTTAAAATAATCTTCATCTAGTTCTATCCCTATAAAATTAAACCTCTCACTCTTACAAGCCATACCTGTAGTTCCTGAACCCATAAAAGGGTCTAGTACTGTTCCACCTTTGGGTGTGATAAGTCTTACGAGATATTCCATTAACTTTACAGGTTTAACTGTAGGGTGGTTGTTTAACATCTTTCCAAACCTAGCTCTTGGACTTCCCCTATCACCAGTTTCTTCAAACCTCTCTAAATAACTAGGTCTAAACTCTGTTCCTGATTTTAGCTTCTCATCAAACCCCCCTAACCCTCTATTCCTTTCAGCTTTTGAAGCCTTCGCTACATAAAAAAAGCGTGATGCTGAACCAGAGTCATTAAAATTACTAGGTGCTTGCGGTTTGTCACCATTAAACATTGAGGTGTCTTTGTTATTATATTCTTTGCCAGCGTAGCTATATGGTCTTCCGCCGTTGCCTCTGCCCACATTTGGAAACTTCCTTACCACTTCATCAGAACCATCGTGTATAAAGTTAGCTGGGAAGCGGCCTCGTTCATTTTGAGGGTTAGCTTTTTCTAACGGAGAACTGTTTTTCCACGAGTTATCTGCCGAAGTCTTAATACCCTTGTAGGATTCTATACTTTTATTATTCTTTTCCTTATCCTTGCTGTCAGCAAACCCAACCCTACACCCATCTATGTTTATCCCACCTGTACCCCATTTAAGTACATTACTAGCTACTGTCTTCTCTGATAAAGGTTTTCTACATAGTGTCCATAGTTCCATAGCAGGTTTAAGTGCTGTTCCCCAACCTTCGTGGGGAGAGTTGCCTTTGGTTGTCGTTAAGTCTATTGTCTTAGATTTATGAGGCATAATAGCCATGTCACCCTTATATCCTTTTCTTTCCTTACTACCAGCCCTATTTATTCCAGTTACCTCCCTCTCATTCCCCTGTAACTTATCCACTGCTTTACCTATATTCAAACTCTTTGGGAACCCCGAACCGTAGACCCACGCTACTAAATCTCTTATCTCAAACCCTGCATCTTCTATGTTTACCGCCATTCTATGTTGTGTTCGTGTACCACAGGCTATAAGTGCGTGTCCACCTGGTTTTAGAACTCTTAAACATTCCTTCCACACCTCAACACTTGGAACATCATAGTCCCACTTTTTGCCCATAAAGGATAGGCCGTAGGGTGGGTCTGTAACAACTGAGTCAACGGAATTATCAGCTAGGGCTTTCATCTCTTCTAAACAATCCCCGTGTATTAGTTTCATAAACAATCTCCACAAACACCATCCTCTGTAAGTTCCCCATTAGCTTTATTGCAAATCATGCACCAGTTCAAAACATCAGCTATTACATTTTTCCCGTCTTCTACCATAAACTTAGCGTCATTCTCGTTCAAATTAGGTACCACCCACTCTTGGTATTTTTTAACCGTTTTTTCTACAGCCTCACGTTCCCACTTTTTTTTGAGAGTTTGGATTTCGTTTGCCGCATCTTCGATATGTATGTATCCATCAGCATATTTCCATTTGTTTAAGATTTCTTTAATTTCATCCATGATTTATTTCTTAATTTCCTCAGTTGTCTTTGTGAAGTCAACCTTGTGGTCTTTTAGGAGGGTATATAAATGTATGTCCAACGCACTGGCAACATCTTCAGTCGTTAGAATATCCTTTTTACTCATTCTGTAAGCCAACCCACTGTTGATTAGCATTGCGTGG
>Ga0222667_1000873_pt1 | contig 11544 bp, 19 predicted proteins | sample AntAcemetagen657_FD_179854 | JGI IMG/M metagenome (GOLD analysis project Ga0222667, IMG submission 179854) | Saline water microbial communities from Ace Lake, Antarctica - #657 | ecosystem: Environmental > Aquatic > Non-marine Saline and Alkaline > Saline | place: Antarctica: Ace Lake... | reverse complement strand
AAACCAATGACGAGATAGAGAGAATAGAAAAAGACTTCTTCAATAATAGATTAGATGTGGACGCAAGAACTTTTCACTCAACTATGAAGTCAGTAAAAAATAGCATTTACAGAAAGGAATAATGAAACATCATTTAAGCGAATTAGCATTTAGGTTTTATCTTTGGACGTGCAACTGCACCAGAGATGAATATTATGAATGGATTGAAAATAACATTAAAGTAAATAAGCCTAAAAAATTATCAGATTTTCAAAAAGAATTATGAAACACTTTAACCAACAAGAAAACCAATATATCGCTAAGCTAATTAAAAAGGCTAAGGCTAAACAAATAGAAGAAATGATTAAAAATATTAACAAGCTAAAGAAAAAACCAGGACACAGTTTAGATCATCAAGATTATTATTATCAAGCTATAAATGATGCAATAGCTATACTAAAGGATTAATGAAAACAGAAATTGATATCGTAATGTTCTTATGGTACACAATTGTTTTTTTAATTGGATGGATGATAACTGGAGACTTTTGGGGTACATTTTTGATTATATTTCTAGCAAGTTTTAGAATTAACATTTAAGGAGATAATGAATATGAAAACAGACTTATATAGACTTTTAATAATGGTATTAACATTCGCTCTTATTGCTGTTGCAGGCTTAATTATTTACACGATTGTCTGGCAATATAGTGAGCTAGTAAGGACGGGCTTTGACCCGATAATGTTATGAACCAACACGATATGAACTTAAAAATAGCAGAGAATATGCGAACTTATGGCGGTAGCTTTGTTAAAGCACTAGCTGAATGTGTGCTGAGAGCCGATCCAAGCAACCTAATGAAACTCAGAGATGCTTTCCCAGAATACTTTAGTCAATATCATCCAAGCCAATGGATAGAAAAGGACAAAAAATAAATTATGAACAAAACGATCAATTATTAAAAATGTAAAGAAAAGGAAATATGACAAAAGAAAAACAATTTAAATTAGCCAAACAGCTAAGAGATGGTGGACTATCATTCTCAAAAGTAGCAAAAATAGTCGCAGAAATAGCTAAAAGAGACAAGCCCTATTCAACAAGCACCATTTGTGGTTGGAATAAGTTTGAAACTTATAAAGAATACTGCGACTATCAAATCAAGAGACAAACAGAGATTATAGCTAGAAAAAAAGCCAATAACAAGGTTGAAACTACTACTAATGCTCCAACAAAAGAACAAAGCTATTTGTCAAACCTTGCTATAATTGAGAGACAACTAACGTATGCTCTTACTATTCTTATAGATTTGAAAAACTCACTTTAATGCTAAGAGACTACCAGCGTAAAGTAGTTTCTAAAATTATGTGGGCTAACAGCCTCCCGGGCAACGATGTAATATGTGTTGCTCAGGGAGGGGGTAAGTCTCATATTATTGCAGAAGTAGCTAAACAACTAAATAAACCTGTTCTAATTGTTTGTCCTAACAAAGAAGTGTTAGAGCAAAATATCAATAAGATGGAAAATCTAATTGATAGAGAAGAAATAGGTGTTTTTAGTGCCTCAATGAACGAGAAGACAATTAAAAAAATTACCTTTGGAACTATCCAATCAATGTATAAAGTACCTGAATTGTTTAGGGGCTTTGGCATCGTTATTTATGATGAGTGTTTTGTTGCTGGTACCAAAATAGGTCAAAAAAACATTGAAAATATCATAGTTGGAGATTATGTAGATAGCTACAACCATAAGACTGGAAAAGTTGAAAAAAAGAAAGTTACCAGAGTAATTAAAAATGAATTAAAGTCTCAATTATACTTGACAAGTTGCACAGATAGCTCCATAATATCAACAGGTAATCATCCAATCCTTGTAAAAGGTAGGGGATATATACCTGTTACAGAATTAAAAAATGGAGACATAATCTATGCCAAGCAAAAACAGCCCAATAAAACAACTCCCATGCACCGAGTGCGGAAAGATGGTGGTGTTAACAAACTACCATCAATACTGGAGATACAAAACAACTGGAAATGTATATCACAAGAAGTGCTCATACATAGCCCGTGGAGATTCAATATCAAAAACAAAGAAATCCCAGAACAGACACTACTCAGAGTCATACAGGATGAAGATGTCAGAAAAATTGAAATCTATCGGGCACAAGCCAAAGATTCAGGGGGGGAATGGGAGACCATTGTCGAAGGCTCAAAAGAAACTATTGAAATGGCTTGGCGATGGTTGGAAGCCAGAGCTTACGGTAAAAAGGGCAACTCCACCATATCATTACAAAGTGGACATAGCTCATCCGATAAAGAAAATAGCCATAGAAGTAGATGGTGGGGCTCACGCATCTCTAAAAGTAAAAGAGGCGGACAAAAGAAAAGACCAACTCTTAAAGAGCAAAGGGTGGAGAGTGTTGAGGTTTACCAACAGAGAAATTCTCAAAAGAATGGAAAAAATAGTGATACCAAAACTTATGTCTATAATTTAGAAGTTGAAGATAATCACAACTATTTTGCTAACGGACTACTTGTACACAACTGCGACCTCCATAACCCTAAAAAAGTTAGTGGAATGAGCAGTAAGCTATTTAAAGAAGCCGGGATTGAAAAGGTTTTTGGCTTTACTGGTACTCCCTTTCGCCAAGATCACTACTATGAGCGATGGGGTAGTCAAAAATGGATGGTTAAAACCATCACTACTACTAAAATGATTAACAGGTATCAGGGCTTCTTTTGGAAGCGAATGTTAATTGTTATTAACACGGATGAGTTGATGAGAGACGGCTACTTAGCCCCTATTGAGTATCACGACATGAGCTTAATGGATCATAGAGCTATCCCAACTAACAAGAGCAAGAGTGATTTTGACATGGATAGATTTGAAACAATGATTTCAGACAGACATTTAGAATTAGCAGGTAAGATTAAAAACCTACCTCACAAAGCTAAGCTAGTGTTTTGTGCAACCATTAAACAAGCAGAATTGATGGCTTCATTAACTCCAGACTCAGAAGTAATCACCAGTAAAACTACTAAGAAAAAGAGGGCTATAGCAGTCAAAAGACTTAAAGACGGGGACTTAAAAATACTCTATAATGTAGGTATATATACCGTTGGATTTGACTATCCAGAATTGGATTGCATTGTCTTGCTTAGACCTACTCGCTCACTACGACTTCATTGTCAAATATTAGGGCGAGTGACAAGAATTGCCGAGGGCAAAACTGCTGGTCACGTCTATGACTTTGTTAGCAATGTTAAAAACATGGGTAAATTAGAAGAAATTAAAGTAGAGAAAGTTCCTAGCGAAAAGACTGGAAAACTTATGTGGAATGTTACTTCACCAGCTTATCCAACTGGTTTTCACTATGCTCCGCTTTATAGTTATAAACTACAAAGGAAAAAACAATGAACAATCTAAAAGATTTTATAGCTACAGCCTATTGACCTATTTGGTTTATTGGTGTTAAATACAAGTATGAACACAGTTTGGAGAAAAATACTAGAATATCCACAATACGAAGTAAATAATAGAGGATGTATTAGAAACAAGAAAACAAAAAGGGTACTCTCAACCTGGCTAAATAATAATGGGTATTGTTTAGTACATCTTCAAAAAGATAACAAACAGACAAACAAACTAGTACACAGATTGGTAGCTAAACAATTCTTTCCAAATCCACTTAATAAACCACAAGTAAACCACAGAGACTTTAATAAACAGAATAATAATACAGAAAACCTAGAATGGGTCACTATTAGTGAAAATAATATTCATGCACTTAAAAATGGAAAACTAAAAAGTGGAGAAAAAAGCCATTTCTCCAAACTTACAAAAAAACAAGTTATTCAAATTAGGAAAGAGTGGACACCTAAAAGAGGACACACTCAAGAACTAGCTAAAAAATACATAATTAGTCCAGAGATGATTAGAAGAATTATAAAAAAACTTAATTGGAGATATATATGACAAGTGACTTAAAGTCTTTCATTTCTACTTGCAACAAGGAGCTAGGAGATAACACTGCCATTCTCATTGATGAGGATTATAAAGTGGATGTGGATGTTATCCCCACCGGTATAGAGAGTGTGGATAACGCCTTCGGTATTGGTGGCTTTCCTCGAGGTAGAATAAGCGAAGTATATGGTAAAGAAGGAAGTGGAAAAACTACCCTATGTCTCCATGCTATCGCTCAAGCTAATAAAAGAGGACTAGATTGTGCCTTCATTGATATTGAACACGCTATTAGTTTTAAGAGAATGAAGGAGCTTGGAGTAGATATGTCTAAACTGGTATTCTCTCAGCCCAACAGTGGTGAAGAAGCTCTTAACCTAGTAGATATGATGGTTAGAGATGGCAGGTTTGCCATGATCGTGGTTGACAGTGTTGCTGCGCTCATCCCACAAGTTGAAGTAGAAAAAGATATGGGTGATAGTGTTATGGGTGTACATGCCAAACTTATGAGTCAGGCAATGCGTAAGCTAACAGCACCAACAGCTAAATCTAATACTGCTTTAGTGTTTACTAATCAGACTAGAAGTAAGATTGGTGTAATGTGGGGCAATCCTGAAACAACAACTGGAGGAGTAGCCATTAAGTTCTATGCCTCACTTAGAGTGCGTATGGCTTACACAGGTAAGATTAAAGACGGAAACACTCAGGTGGCATGTAAAGGGAAGTTAGTTGTTGTTAAGAATAAGTTAGCAGTTCCATTTAAAGAAGCCGAATTTGAGATCAACCAGAGCGGTATAGACGATAGTGGAGCATTGATAGAGACCCTAGTTGAAAAAGGCGTACTCACTAAAGCTGGATCATTCTATAAGTTTAAAGGAGAGGTTATAGCACAAGGGGCTAGATCACTAAGTGAAAAACTTAAAAAGAATGAAGAGTTAAGAACTGAAATCATAGATTTATTACACAAACAAAATAAATAACCTCTATTATTAGGGTATGTCATTTTTAAACAACTTAAAAGAGAAATTATTTAATTTTGGACTCAACCAAGGTGGTGGAGTCGTGGACGCACAACCAGAAGTTTCAAAGGTTAGAGAGTTTGCTAGAGACAATGGAATTGCTATTAGTGGTGAATCTCCATCGTTAGAACAAATTATGGCGTTTGCTAACAGAAATAGGCAACCAACTCCAACTCCGCAGCCACAAGAATTAGGTACTAATGTGGGGTTTGAATATAGGAATCCTATGGTTGAAGGCTGGATAAACAATCCACAAAGATCACCAAATAATCAAAATCCACTAAAGACAGATGAAATAATGTCTGGTATTGATATTGCATCAAATGAATATAACGTTCCTAAAGACCTACTAACAGACATTACAGGTTTAGAGAGCATGTTGGGTTACTATGACAGACCTATCAATCAATACCCTGGTCAATATGATGATGAGAAGCATGCTAGAGGTATGAATATGTTTCTAAAAGCTACAGCAGATGCAGCAGGATTAGATGATAGACACTCAGCAACAGAATCAGCTAGAGCTACAGCTAGAAAACTAAACAAAGGACAGCTAGGTGAATGGGATATTTCAGATAAAGCTGGAGCAGGTGGTGGTAAGTTGACAGATTTTTATAGTGAAGAAGAATTAGAACCATATTCATTCGCATCATTAGCAAGAAGAGCCATGTTAAGCCAGTTATAGTTTATTTTCTTACACATTTTATTTTTTTAAAGGGGGGTTCGGGGGTTTCCCCCGAGTAGAGGGTTCTAAAGGGAGATAAAATCTCCCTTTTCTGATAGGGTATCCATACCCTATGGATACCTTAATATCACTATATTTATTTTATTTATTTTTTTTTTACACATTTTTACTACTTGCAACAACAGTCTGTTCGTGGTTTACTTATATTACTTTGGCAAGCGTCTAGCTTAGAGCTAGTTTCCCTACGCAAGTGGGATGATATAATAGATAGGCAACAAGACACTTTTCTGTTGGTAATCCATAACTGGTTTGCCAAAGCCTAGATCTTAACACCTTTTGTTATATCAGGGTTATCAACAGAAAGGTGTTTTTTTATGCGATCAAGAGTTATTAACACGTCAATAAATAGAGATGTTTGGTTTTTGTCTCTCCCTATTGAAGAACAAAGATTTTTCCTTCAACTTTTAATTACTGACAGAGTAGAAATGAGTGGTGTTTTTGAATACCCAGATAGAGACCTACTCCACGACATGCCTTTTTTGTCACCACAAAGATTAAGTTTACTTAAAAAAAGATTTGAAGCAGACGAAAAAGTTTTTTTCTTTGATGGTTGGGTTTGGATAGTTAACTTTAGCAGGCATAATTATTTTAATTCTCCTCAACAAAAAATGGGAATTGGAAAACAAATTAGTGAGTTAAAAATTAGAAATTCAAAAGTAGCTAACTATTTTGAAGAAAAAGGAGCAGATATGTCGCTAGATGAATACTTAGCAATTAAGAGACGAAATAAAATTAAGAAAGAGGTTAAAAAAAAGTACCCAAACCTAATGGGGCAACAACTTAACAACAAAGTAGACCACATTTTAGGAATCTCTGATTCCGGCAAGATGGATTGGGCTTCCTTTGAAGCTCCAACTAAAACTTCCGACTATCCTGATGTTAAGTCAGTTAAGTATAAGGACTTAAAAGAAGTGGCTAAAGAGTTTGGGGTAAGACCATATATTCTCTACTGGTTCTTCTTAAAGAAAATATCTAAGCTCCAAGCTTCTGGAAGAAGCAAAAACGACTATAAAGCTTTAGCTCGTGACCTAGCACCAGCCGTGATTGGTAAAGAGCTAGATTTTGATACTAAGATAATTGCGGCAACCATGTTTGCCAAATTAAATAATGTAATGATTACACGCCAACAGGCTGAATCCATGATATTGGAAGGAAAGATATGATTACTAAAGAACAAAAAGACTTACTTTATGAGTCAGCAAAGCTTTACTTAGATGCTGGTTGGAGCATAGTTCCACTTAGAGACTACCAGAAAGGGTCTACTATTAGCTGGACTAAATATAAAACTAAGAGAGCTACCATTAAAGAAATTGATGAATGGTTTAAATTCAAAAACATAACTGGGTTAGCAGTAATCACGGGTAAGATCAGCAACCTCACGGTAGTTGACGATGACTCTTATGTTAATGATGTTAAGTTAGAGATGAACTCAAACCTAGAGTCTAAAACTGCTAGCGGTGGTAGACATCTCTACTTTAAATATTCGGCAATCGGTAATAGTAATGCCTCAGCAAAAGACGAGCACAAACTAGAACTCCAAGAAGATGGAAAACTAATTGTTCTGCCACCATCATTTGCTAATAACAAAAAAGGAGAGATTGGTCAGTACAGGTGGAGCGTTAGACAGCTTAAATCTATTAACGACCTAAGAACATTAGATAAAGCCACTCTTCCAAAAGAAGTAACCATCGAAAAAGAATATACCCCAGCAAAACTAATGGAGCTTGTTAATGCTCCACTAGGAACTCAGCACCACAATTTAAGAGATATTGCTAACACTATTTTCTGGCGTTTTAAGCCCGAAGAATGGCAAGAGCTTGCGATCCCAGCTATTAGAGAGGCAGCAGCCCGTTTTGAGCCACCTCACGAGCTCAAACGTGTAGATAAAATGATTAAAGACTGCATGAAATGGAACTTAGAGAAAAGAGCACAGAGAAAACAAGAAGAGGATTCAAAAGAAATTAAGGATGTTGTCCCCAAAACAATGAGAGACTTAGCTGTTGAAAGAATAGAAGAGCGTAAGCTAGAAGCTGTCGCTCCTAATACTGGCTATAAATGTTTAGACATTCATATTAAGGGCTGGATCCCTGGACATTTATATGTTTTAACTGGAGAAACCAACGCGGGTAAGACAGCCGCCGCTTGTAACTTCTCCTATAGAGTAGAGAAACAAGCTAAGAAGGTTTTGTATTTTGCTCTTGAGCCAGATGTCGGCGTGATTGAATATATAGCAGGCATCTATCACCGTAAAATTTGGGCAGATATAACTTCAGAAGATTTATTAAGTGTCGAGATGCCAGGAATGACTGTCTTTACTAAAGAGACTCACTCAACCCTAGACCAGTTACTTCACACTATTGAAAGTAGTGAACGTCAGGATTTAATTGTTGTTGACCACATTGGATACTTTACTAGCAACGCCAACGACAGAAGATCGCAAGTTCAACAAGAATCTGATGCTATTAAAAGAATAATTGGGACTGCTAAAAAGAAGGGGTCAGCAATTATGATTATTGCTCATCCCCGTAAAGGAAACACAAAGTCTACTAAAAATAAGATTTTAGATATGAATGATATTAGTGGATCGGCTTCTTTTAAGCAGGATGCCACCGACATCATAATTCTCCACAGGAATAAGGATGAAGACGATCACTTTAAACTAACCAATGCTCCCGATGGCTACTTATTATTGCCAAAGGTAAAGACTGGTGAGAGTGGCTCAGTAAAGATTAGATTTGTTCCTAAATCAGCAGTAATGCTTGATGAGAGTGAGATATGCACAGTTAACTATAATAGATCTGTCACTGGATCTTCTCAGAGTGAAATGGAATTTTAATGCGAGTAATAAATTATTATGCCCTTAGCGATAAGGAGTTAAAAAACAAGATAGATGAGATTAAGAATTGGCTTTTTGACCACCCCAAAGATGAGAGATATAGAACAGCAGCTTTTGCTCTTGATGTTGCCCTCTGTGCTAAAGAATTGAGAGCTAAGTTAATTGATTCCTTTACACAAGCGGTGCTTGAAAATTTAATTTAATCGTGCTACGATCAGTATGTTGTTAATATTAGGGTGATTAAACCCGGAAAGGCTAAAATGCCAACAGCAAATTGGGGAGACAAACAAAGTTTCTCCGCTTCAAAATTTACCAAACTAAAATCCAAAGGAGATAAAATTCAGTTTAAAATACTGGGTGGTTATGTCTTTGATGGCAAACATTTCATGGGAGATAAAAAGAATGGTAAGTGGGAGGGAGAAGTAGTAGACTGTTCTCGCATTAACGAGGGTGCAGAGTGTGAAATCTGCAACAACTTTTTTGCCGCTCATCGTAGTGCTAAAAAAGAAAACCTAAATAAAGCAGAAACAGAAAAGCTTGTTAATCCATTTAAGCCATCTATCTCTTATTACTTCCCAGTGCTTAATAGAGTCACTGAACAGTTTGAGGTTTTTCAAACAACTCCTGGTGTTAAAAACCAGATTGATGCAAAACTAGAGCTTAATCCAAAAGTATTAGAGAGAGATCTTATCGTGATGAGAACTGAAATCCCAGGAAGCTACTATAGCTTAGATGTGGTTGACAGCTCAGAAACTAAAGATCTTACTAAAAAAGAAAAAGCTGAGGCTAAAAAAGGTGCTGATGCTAACTTAGAAGATTATGTTAACGGCACTTCAAAAGATAAAGTTAAAGACGAAGTAGATTTTTAATATGAAATCACTATCAAAATACAACCCATCAACATCTATATTTACCCATTTTAGGGTAGATAATGAGCTTCCCGTAGCTGAGAGAGCGTTCGCCACTTGGAAAACACTCTTACTAGCTAAGAGAAGTCACGATGGGTTGTTTTTGGTAATTGGTTCGCTTCTTAAAGATGTCAGAGATGAAAAACTCTATGAGACACTAGACTATGATAATTTTAGTCAGTTTCTAGCCGACCCACAATTAGGCTTCTCACGAGAGAAAGCCTATATGTGCATCAAGACTTATGAGTATTACATTGAGTTTTTAGAGATGGATCCTGAGCATATTGGTGGGATGAACATTAGCCGGTTATCAATGATGGTGCCAATGCTAAAACAAATTAAAGATAAGACTGAGGCGGTCAAACAGATTGAAGAGATGAACTTGCTTAGACATGGAGATTTTGTCCGTGAAGTTAAGAGCAGATCTAATCGTGATGGCAAGCCAGTAGTTTATTGGAGCGAAGAACTAGAAAAGTGGTATATTGGTTATTATCCTAATACTTGTCATTTGCACGGCTTGGGTGACTTTAATGAAAAAGAAACTAACTCTAACTAAAACAAAAAAGAAAGCGTGGAATTGATATAGAGTGAAAAGTATGGTACTATTTCTTTATGGATACAAAAAAATCATACCAAAAGCATAAAGAAAAAAGACTTGCTCATATGAGGGAGTATTATCAAAAAAATAAGGAAGCGATCAAAAAAAGAGCATCAGATTATTATGAAGCAAATAAAGAAGAGGTTCTAAGAAAACAGAAACCAACCAGATTAAAATATTACCAAAAAAACAAATTAAAAATAAGCGAAAGAAATAAAAAGAGATGGAAGAAACAAAGAGTAGCATTACTTAAACAGGTTGGTTATGGAGTTTTGGCTTGTAAAAGGTGTGGTTTTGATGATTATAGAGCCTTACAAGTAGACCATGTTAATGGAGGAGGACAAGCTGAGGTTAGGAACACTAAGTTTAGAAACCCTGAAAGATACGCAAAACACATAGCAAAAAATCCTAAAAATTATCAATTACTCTGTGCCAACTGCAACTGGATAAAAAGAGATGAAAACCAAGAATACCCGAAAAGGTAAGAAGATTACAGCTACCAAGGCGAAAGCTCGTGCCTGGAAGCAATTTTCACTCTATATTAGACTTCGTGATTCACTTAAAACTATAGGCAACACAACCCAATGCAAATGTATTTCTTGTGGAGCTATTAAAGACACTACTGGGGTTGGTTGTATTCACGCAGGTCATTTTATTGGTGGTAGATATAATGCTGTGCTTTTTCACGAAGAGCTAGTTCACGGTCAGTGCTATCACTGCAATGTCGGTCTAAAGGGTAACTGGGTTCCCTATGAACGTGCAATGATTAAACTCTATGGTAGAGAGCACGTTGAGGAACTTAAATTACTTGGATATAAAACTAAGAATCATATTAAGTATACAGTTAATGACTATTTAGAAATTGAAGAAAAATACAAAAACAAGATTAAAGAGTTGACTATCGGATCGTAAAATGCTATCATTCACCTATGACAGACGTAAATAAATCAGCCGAAGAACAAGAGACAATATCTAAATATATGTCTAGCCTTGGTAAAAGAGCTGGTGAAGTAAACAAGAAAAAGGGATCAGCCTACTTTAAGTGGGTTCGTTCTCATGGCAAGATAAAAGAAGATACTGCTCATAAAAAAGAAGATCTCCCCCTTTAATCTCCCATTCACTTTTAGCAACACTCCTATCACTATGACCACTGTACTTAGATTTGTTGCGTTCTATCTTCATCTCCACAACCTCATCGGCATTTAAACCTAATGCTCCACACATCTTTAATGCTAGATAAATAACGTCACCAATTTCCCCAGCAACTTGTGTTAGGTCATCAGTTAAGTAAGCCTTTTCTAGTTCGCTAACAAGCTCACCAGCCTCTTCTTTAACCATTAAAGCAACTTTATAGGGATCGTTATTAGAGAATACTTTATTTTCTTCATTTTGAAACAAGACTTTTTCTTTGACTTTTTCAAAATCTGGTTTCACTCTACTTGTCCAATAATTAAAATTAGTAAGTGACTAAATCTCTCAGCCATTTTAGGGTGCTGGCTGCA
>Ga0222667_1000871_pt1 | contig 11556 bp, 19 predicted proteins | sample AntAcemetagen657_FD_179854 | JGI IMG/M metagenome (GOLD analysis project Ga0222667, IMG submission 179854) | Saline water microbial communities from Ace Lake, Antarctica - #657 | ecosystem: Environmental > Aquatic > Non-marine Saline and Alkaline > Saline | place: Antarctica: Ace Lake... | reverse complement strand
ACATGAGATTGATGAAGCAAGGGAAGCGGTAAGATTAGGTAGAAATAAGAGTAAATTTAGGTTAACTGGCACAGAAGGCATGGCCGGTGATAAGGTTACAGGTGGAATTAATAAACTACTATATGGAGATAAACAGACAAGATCTCTTCTTGGTGCACATATGACACCACACGTTATAACAAGAGAGAGTAACATAATGAGAGCATTACACCCCGATACGGCTCAGGATTTTAGGTATATTAGAGGTGGTGGAGAGTCAAGAATAATTAAGGGTGTTACTGGTAAAAGATATGGAATAGATTACTTAAGTTCCAATGATGCGAATAAAATAATGAAGAATAAAAAGTTCAAATCTCCCAATGGTAATTTCTATGATGTTCCTGCACCAATTGACACAAAACTAAGTATCAAGAGACAAAATAAAAAGTTAAAGAAAGAAGATATAAAATTTAGGGAAAGAATGGAGATGGTTTCGCGTCTTAGTCATCTGGCAAAGGATGGTAAATAGAGGGTCAACAATGGCATTCAGGCATTTAAAGAGATTGATGCAAAGAAATATTGGAGAAGGTGCAGAAGAAGCCATACACTCTTACTCCCCCGTTATTGCAATAGTAAAAGGGCAGGGTTTTGGTACGGGGGATAAAGGTAAATATTAATTAAATAAGGAGTAAATTATGAAGTGTCCGATTATGTTGAAGGTTGCATCATTTGAATCACGGCATCTCTTAGGTGAAGAACTTGCTGAAAAGGAAAAAACTACACATTTTAAATCAGTAGTTACTGGGGGAATATTAGGAACTGGTGGAGCAATTGCAGGTGGGATTAGGGAGGGGGCTGAAATTAGTGGTGGAACTTTAGCAGGAGTCTTATTAGGTGTTCTTGCCTCATCAATAATTAACAAAATAAAAAGAGAAAAACGCATTGATGATATTGCAAAGCAACACGGTCTAGAAAGGGTATCTACAGAAAAGAGGTTGCTCGGTAATAAATATAAGATAAGAGACGGAAGGGATATATATGATATGAAGATATAATAATATTAACTCTTTGGCAATTCCTCCTGAAGAGGCCCCCCGGATACCTGCGTTCGGGGGGTATTTTTGTGCGAAAACCCATAAAATCAGTCATATATATAGTAAGTGGGGATATTAATATTTGGAGTGGGCTCCCTAACACTTCAAAGTGACAGCAATTCTGGCTGTTCCTTATTAGTCCCCAAACACAATGTAAAACGCCTGGCTTGTTTCATGGAAAAACTGGCAGGGCAGTCGGTTAAATCGTCATCTAGCACCTTGTGTGCGATTGACCGTACTGTATAGGCCCACCTTAAGGTGTACTCCACCTCCTTTGGTTATGAGTGTTAGGAGTGGTGGGTCTATTTTATTTATAACAAATAAGGAGATAATATGAATAAAATCATAAGCTGTGTGATAACAGAGATGCCGAAAGCACTGTTTGACGATATGCCAAGAGTAGTAGCTACGTTCGAGGATGGTACGGTGAAAACGCTGTTCTCATTTTACCCAGATGAAATTTCTTTCACTGAGTCTGAATTCGTTGGTCTCACAGAAGATGAGGCAGGTAAATTGAAATACAAGAAGGACGTAGAATATTTACGTAATTAAAAAAAAGGAGATTAATGTGAAAGAGACTAAGAGAATGTTAAATGAATCACAGATGGACAAACTAGCTAGAACTATAGAGAAGTTTACCAGTGAAATAGAAGGTAACTTTCATATTACAATTGGACATGGGCTATTTTCACAAAACTGTCTATACATAACATGGGTGAAAGAAAGACATATGAAAACAGTCATCCATGAGATCTCACAACCAGACATAGATTATATGGATGATTCATTTTTGATAGCCAGAGCACGCATAATATCAAATGAAATGATACAAAAAAATAAGTAAGGAGATAATATGGAAAAGGGGTATTAGAAGAAATGGGAGACACACGATATGGACTGTCTATTGATGAGTTTATTGCCATCATAACGAATTTTGGATTTGAAAAAGTATTAGAAGATAAGGCTGATGGTGAGGACAGAGATGGGGTAGGGTGGAAGAGATTCTTAGCTCTACCGCAATACGTCAAAGATGCCCTTGGTTATGTTCCCTGGTATAAATGGGAATTGGAAGCTGATAATGCTTAGTGAATACGGATTGGTGATGATCTGTTGCATGATAGTAGCAGCAATCGTTTTTATTGAGGAACGGAAAAAGAAGAAATAAAGGAGGGTATGATGAAAGAATTAATCAGAAAATTTTCAGATAGTCTTTGTACGGGTAAATATACATCACCGTATTTGATAATGGCTCCATCATTAAAAAGGATCTTGAATTCAAAATCCAAGAGTGATAATAATATCACGAAAAGGATATGCGACTATAGTGGTAGAAATACAGAAGAAGTATATGATGAGATCGTTGCAGAAATTCCGAAGTGGGCATTAGAAATTGATTTGCCAAAGATCGAAAGATTGCGTATTCAATTCGACCATGACTTTACCAGAAAAGAAGTGGAGGATATTTTGGGCAAGAGAATGTCTGAATGTCCACATAATACAGATGGTTATGGTGACGGGAACATATCCGCTAATCGTTTACCCGAAATAGTGATTTGCCTAACACATCCAGGCGATCCTCACTATGCAGGAAAATCATGGGAATTAATAATACCTCTGGGCCAATTACCAGAAGTATTAAAAATATTCAATGATAATGAGTTATCTGTGTACTATATTCCATACAGATACTATTCAGCATACTGTATATCTAAGAATTAAGATTAGATTGCGAGATGGCCGTTAATCGGTCATATATAAGGTGTAGTATGCGTATATGTAGTAGCTCTAGTGGAGAGCAGCGTCGAATAATCGGTTCGAATCCGATGCTATTTTACGTATTTGAAGTTCCCCGATACCTGACCAGACGGCAGGCAACTAAAGGAGCTATAAGGAGATTAAAATGATTGGAACAAAAATTATATTAGCAGGTGCTTTAGCACTCGTATCAGTAGCTGGAAACGTATTACAGGGTCTTAAGATCCATTCGTTGAAGTCAACTGGACCGAAAGTCGAAAAGGCTGATAAGCCAAAGCGTAAGATCCGGATGTTCTGGCAGAAGAAGTTTGTAGAACCCACAGTTGACGCACAGCTTGAAATAGATGTGCAACCTGCTACTGAAACATCCAAAGTAAAGAAGTTCATGGACAACAAGTTTGGCCGGTTGTTCCGAAAAGCTTCACCCGAAGTAGTTCCTGCATAGTCATGTTTAGGGCGCAGTTGGTCATACAGATCAACTGCGCCTGTTGATTAAAGGAGGAACTATGCTAAGGAAATACAGGGTTAAGGAATATTTCATTGATAAGTTAGGTAAGGTTATTTCTACAACCTATGACCCCGACAACGAAAGTTCGGTAAAAAAACAAGAAAAACTGCTCAAGGTAGCTGGAGTTTCCCGCGACAATATACTGAGCAATGCCGAAGCTGAATCAATATTAGCTCAACCGCCAATAGATGGGATTGACAATAGGGATAAGATCTTGAATCTTACTACCTACAACCTGAATGTAGGTGGTAAGATAATATACCCTACAGGGGAATTACCGTTTTTGGAGAGAGCTTCACTGCATAATGCAGTGACAATAAACGGAATTCCTTTGATCAGCACAACGACCGGGAAGATAATGAATCTTCCCCCTAAAAGCGATGGTATCGTATATATAGTACCAAGAGAGGTTGCTGAGGCCTCTTTGAGGGATGACTTTATGTATATAGAGAAGATGGTCGAAAAAAATGAATACATGGAGGTGAGTCTATTTGTAAATATAGTTTAATGTGCCCAGATAATAAATACAATTATTATCTGGGCACATTGTCCGGGATATTAATCTTAGTTATTAGCCAAAATAAAAAGGAGATATTATGACTAGAAAGGAAGGAATAGTAAAAATAGACAGAATTCTGTTAGAAATGGCAACACATCAGAGGGAGATTGGAAGAGCAGATGGTGTAATTCAGGCTATCAATGAAAATAAGGGGAATGTGGATTTACAGAGATATGATGTAAAGGCACAAATAGCCAAAATGATTAATGAAAAGAAAAGACACCAAAACAACGTTGAAAACCTTAAAAAAAGGATGCACTTGATCATTAATCAAATAGAGACAAGGAGTGATAGATTATGAATGTAAAGGGGATAGCGGAATTGTTGAAAGATATTGAATTGCTAAAAGTAAAGGCAAAAGTCGTTAAAGCTAATGCAAAGAAGAAACTTGATGAGGTGGAATCATCAACAAAAATGAAAGAAGACAGAAAGGATAAATGGGATGAATACATCGAATCTGTGCTTGACATCGTAGAAGACGTAGATGGCATAGATACTGAAATAGTAAAATGAGGTTTCATATCTCCTTAAAAGAGGTCGGAGCTTGACGTGCTTCGGCCTCGCTTAATAAGAGGGAAATAATAATGATAATATATTGTGACGGTAGCTACCGGGATGGTATGGGTGCAGCCGGAATTGTTTTAGTTAATGAAGAGGTGATCGTTAATAGGATAGGAATATTAACTTTCGCAGAGGGATCAACCGATGTAGAGATAAAGGCATTGGAAATATCTTTAGTGTGGGCAGTTACCCATAATGTTAAGTGCATATATTCTGATAGCAAGACAGTAGTGGATAATTGTCGCAAAAATAAAGCACTAGAGCCGTATCTAAATGTATATGCCGGAAAGGTAAGATGGATTGAAAGAGGATATAATACTCTTTCGAATGGTATAGCAAGATTAACACTAGATTCATATCCATGGGAATCTGATATAGAGATGTCATTGCTGTTATATGAACAGGGTAAAGTGATCAAAACAAAAAACCCTATGACCTGGACAGTTGAAAATGAAGTTGTGTCGATTAAGAAAGGTAAATTTCACTGCACATGTAAACAGTATAATTACTTACGTGGAAATGATTTCGCATGTAAGCATATACGGGCTGTAAAATATAAGTTGAATATAGCCAATGAATTTGGCGAGGGAATAATATAATATAAAAAGGAGAAAAGAATGTTAGATAGAATAATAAAAACAAGGAGAAAGAATGAAAAAAATTATTGATGGTAAACTGTACAACACTGAAACTGCAACGGAGATATGTAATGATGAATTTTCGAATTGGGGTGATTTCCATCACTGGAAAGACACTCTTTATCAAACAAAAAAGGGGGCATTCTTCATGCATGGGGAAGGTGGACCATTATCAAAATACGCTGAGAATGTTGGCAATGGCAACAGATCTGGCAGCAAATGTATTTGGGTCGTTGAAGAAGAAGAGGCAAAGTCGTTTTGCATAGATTGCGATGTAGAAAAAGCACTGGAGCTATTTCCAGATGATATCCAGAAGGGATAATATGGAATTATTACAAAAGGAGAAAAAATGAGACTATTAAAAGTAATGCACAGTAGTAACATCGATGGTTTTGAGTATGATGAGGATCGCAAGGTTCTAACTGTTCATTATCATAAAGAGGGCGTAAGGACATCATCTTATGAGTATTATGATGTTATGCCGGAATTCTGGCAAGCCATAGTAGAGCATAATGGCCCGTATGGGTCATTTGTGAGAAACGCACTGATACCATATAAGTACGCGAAAGTTCTAAAATAAGGAGGTACTTGTATGGTATTTATCGGAGAACTTGCCAGAATAGCATATCATTATGTTTATGTCTTCGTAAGTCTTGTTGCAATCAAGATTTTAGATAAAATGTAATATGTGTTACTGGCCTCTTTCCGGCATAGCCGAGAGAGGGATGTGCAATTAAACTAATTCGCGTCCGGTTCTCCGCATGTACTCTGACCAAAGTGCAGAAAGTTTAGCAAGTTGAATACCTATCTGTGATTCTTCATATGGATAGTCAACGGGTATATTGGCAATATCTTCAACTCGTTTAAGCATTTCATCTTTTAAGCCGTAAGTATCATTTGGTATAAATTCGTTAGCGAAAGCTATCGGGTCTGGTAAAGCCATTAACCCTTCTTTAACGGCAATAGTAGCTATATATTTAGCTATCTCAGTAGAAAAAGGGAATTCCCTTATGCCCATCATAATAGTCACAGTAGTCATTATATCCTCTAAGGGTGGAAGTGTTAGTGTCTCAGGAATAACTATATTCCCACTAAATGCATCAACTACGTTCTCAAATACGTAAGGTGATATCCACGGAGTTTCAACAGTGCAACAGGTCTTCAGGGCATTGATCATATTAGATATATCGTCAGTAACGGCAATATCTTTGGATTCAAGTAGTAACTCTATCGTTTCGGGCTCATCGTAATCTAACCAGTTTGGTATTACTTCATTTAAAGTCTGGTATAGTTTGATTATATCCATTAATGTCTTCCTTCTTGACGTTTCTGTTACCTGCACCGAAAATAAGGTTCGGTATTTCATATCCTATGGTTGACGGCAATGCCTTGGGGCTAATCCCTGGTAATAAATTAGCTGCTGAACGAGCTATGTTTTCTCCCTTACTGCGTGTTTTAGATTCTTCTGAGGTAAGTTCATCAAGACTATACATTACAGGAAGACCCCAAAGAAAAGACCCTACTGCGGCTCTTCTTAATAAAGGATTAACCACCGTCCTTCCTGTTTCGGGATCTACGTGATGGGTTATCATGGCAGACTGTCTTTTAAGGGATTTAATAGGGTGGGCAAAGTCCCGTACCACTTCATTACCATACTGTTTAGTGTGTTTGGATAACATCCCACGGTATCTTTTATCTCCTAAAGCCCTTATTGTTTTAAATTTACCAGGTACTAATACTTTTCTTAATGCTTTTCTATCTTTTTCTCTAGCCCCAATAGCAGTAGCCCTATCATAATATGCTTTAAGGTTTTTACCAAAATCATTAGGTGCTACAACTTTTTTACCTTTAATTAGATCAACAAACTTAAATCTGGAAGAGGGTAATTTCTTTTTTGCTATATTGTGTGCTTTAGAAAATAAGATATCCTTCCCAATTTCCTTGGTAACGTTTATTATTGATTTTATTGCTTTGCTGTTTATGGGCATGTTGTTATAATATCTTAGATAACTTATCTACTGCTGTCTCATCTGATGCGATATTTGTGAGGAACGCTAATTTCTCGATATCAAGATCATTATCATGGTCGAATTCCTTATCAAAGAATCTGCTATATGGATGTCCGTGTAACTCCGGATTAATAGCTGCAACCTTGTCTATTGTTCTTACTCTATCCAGAAATGTGATCGGAGGTGTTATACCAACGGTTTCAGCAAGTTTTTCCAGAGCTTCTATATATTTAGGATCAGAAGCTACTTTACGGCGATAATCAAATTCTTTCTGGTGATTAGATATAGTTGGGTGGGCGTAACCAACAGTTTGCTGTAAAGGCAAGAATTCAGGGAACATCGCTCCTTCCTTGCAGATGACGGAAGCGATTTTGTTTCGTTCATCAATTGACATAAAGTCAATATTTCCAAGGAAATACTCTTCTGCCAATTTTACAGCAGTTGGGGAATCAAGGCTGAATATATTTTCGCCTATTTTAATGTTATATTCAACATCTTCTTCTGCCGTCTTATGTAGTTCAACCTCACTCATATCAACAATACGGGAACACTCTTTACTTTCCCAGTTTGCATCAATGCCAAAATGCAATGCAGCCTGTTTGATATAGTGCCTGGCTGGGTCCTCTATCTCTTGTGGTAGAGTTAACTCACTTAACGCAGTAATTGAGTTACGAATATCATCTTCGGTAGTTATACAAAACTTCCCAATCTTTCTTTTGGGATATTGAAGCATCACTGCATATTTATCGCTATCGGTTCGTTCAGGAACAGAAGCACCCTTAAAAAGTTGCATGTCATCATAGTCTATTAAAGACATAATTTACCTCCTATACTATTTAAGCAGAGGATAGATGCAACGGAATTAATGTCAAGTAAAATAATAAGGAGTAATGGTGAGAGAATTAAAAGATACTGAAAAAAAGTGTGGAATCTGTTTGAATTGTTCAAAAGGATACTGCTACATTAGGAATGAGGATGTGGATGACGATGATAGTTGTAGTGACTTTGATATTGATACAATGCTAATACGTAAATCAAAATCACAACTTGATTATGGTAATAGAAGGGAAATTGCAGCAAAAATTAATTACGGAATTGAGAAAAATGGGACATTTGTTATTTCAGCAAAATCTAAGAATGGTATTGGAATAGTTTTCTTTTATAAAGGAAATATGATAACGGTAAAATACACCAGCTCTAAAACATTCTCAGTAATAGAGAAAGATAAAAACCTACTTGATAATCTACCAGGCATATTTATCTATATTTATATTGATTATAAAGCTAAATTCAATGGTATAATGCTCAAGATTCGGGGAGGGAAAATATACTCCTTGATGTCTATTGAAGCATGTATTGATTTATGTATAAAGCTACTCAATAAGGAGGTTCGGTGAATCCCAAAGATTTAGCACGATCAGCAGACATGTTAGAGACTGAATTGTCTTTGTTGATAAAAGAGATGGAATTATTTGAGTATAAGATGTCCAACATCGTAAATAAGCTTTCACAATTAATATCTAAGTCAGAGCTATCTGAATTATTGGAAAATATAACCATTAACCATGCCAGTATGACATCGGCTACTATTATTAGATGGGCAAAGGCATATAATAGATTGTGTTCTATAGGGATACCAATTGAAGTTATATATAGAGCACCACTATCACGTTGGAATAGTGTCATTAAAATTGTAAATAGTGAGAATGCAGAAAGAATATCCTATATCTTACGAGATAAAGGTCATACAAAATTATTAAAAAAAATGGAGTAGCAAAGTGGAAAACGAATTTAAGCTAGTGGCGATGATAAATGGAAAGTTAGCTAAAGCCGTTAGGGTAACGGTTAGGTTATCCTCGCTTGAAGGTCATATATATCAGACTGAGTCTGGGGACGTACTGATAAGAGCAGCGGGTTATCTTAAATTAAACCAATTTGCTAAGATATCAATTCTGAAACCCGACACCCTTGTATATCGTGGTGATAAGGTTGGTAATCCTCATTATGAATACACTGAGGACGGTAATATCCTGAGGATGTATATCAAGGGAATTGGTATAGGTTATGTTGTTGGCGGAGGTATTGTAATAAACCAACACACAGCAACGTATGACGATAACATAATAATGGTAAACTCTTTGTTAAAGGTCATTGAATATCACCCAGAATCTGGATTTATGGTAACTGATGAAGACGATCTTCCAGATGAAATAAGTTATGTTGCAAGAAGTAATTTGATTTCATATAAAACAGATCAAAGGAGTTGGAAATACTATCCCATGGGTGAAAATATGGGTGGTATTATGTATGACATAAGGCATCCAGAAGTAGGGAATATAATTAGGAAACAGTTTGAGGGAAGGAAGAATTTAGATTCTGCCATGTCTACACTACTATCGAAACACATATTAAGGACCCACCCTGCCATAGGTATTGATCGGGTAACAAAGTGCGAAACTGCGATATCTGAAACAGGAGATCGATATATAGTCGGGTATGTGGAAATGTATATGTGGAAGCAGTCACTGGAAAGGAATGATATCATAAATTATTATGAGGATATAAACAACGGTAAATCATTTTTATCTTCTGATGGTATCTCTCTGATCGACAACATGATGTCTTCTTATGAGGAAGATGATGAATTGAGGTTAGATACAAATGATATCTTACCAGAAGAAGAAGTAGATATAGTGGAGGAGAAAGATGAATTCCCCCAAAACGAAGAAGAACTTAAGGCTAATATAATAGCCCACATAAAATCTCATGCAGATGAGTTAATGAATATGGACATTGATAAGCCCATATACGAGATGAGTTTAGAAGAATTAAAAAATATAGCTAAGGAGATTATTTCTATGAAAAGTATTGTAAGATTAAAGGTTGAGAATGTAAAATGTATCAGTGAGAGAGAATTCAAAGTTGGAACTCATAACCTTATTACTGGCCCTAACGGTTCCGGAAAGAGTGGGGTTTTAGAAGCTGCAATGTTGATAGCAACAGGAAATGATCCCTCCATATCCACCACTGTTGGAAGTAGGACATCCCTTAAGGACATCGTCGGACTAATGCCTGAGGGAGAGAACGAAATGGAGATAGAAGCAGAATACGCCTCTGGGGAAGTATTCAGGAGGAGATACATAAAGGGTAAGGATGGCAGAAATACTCAGACTATCTGGATCAATGCCACGAAAATGAAGACCAGCGAAGCCGAGAAGACGATAAGTGATACCCTAGGTGACTTTATGTTCATATTCAACTTCGAGAGTATCGTCAAAAGCAATGAAAAGACAATCCGGGAAATGCTATTCAAGGCATTTGGTGACAAACTATCGAAGATAGATGATGACATTATAATGAGAGCAAGATTCGCCCTCTTATCAGTTACACCGGAATACACCGGTATACTGCAGTTTGCCTATAATATGACTACCCTGGACGAACTCGACAGGGATCTGTGGGAGACATTTGAGAAAGCCGTAGTGGCAAAGCTTCCGAAGAAGATAGCAGAACACTATAATTACATCATAAATGAGATTTTGCCAGTTATTCCCAAGAAGGACATAAGCGAGTTTATGTCTTCAATTTGCTCGGCAGTTCGCACATTCAAGAATGAGATAAGTTCTGATCTATCCTCAGAAAAGAAATCACTTCAAGAGGACATCCTTGCTCTGGATGATTCTCGTAATGTTATTGAAATAGAGAAGATCCTTGATAAAGACCGTAAGCAGGTCACTGACTACAAACTCGATATACAGAAACATGAAGAATACCTCAGAGCACGTATTATATACCGGGAAAGAGCAGAGGAATTCAAGAGTGCTATCGCTGAAATTGATATTGAGGAATTACGAAAGGTTCTTGTAGGGGCAGAGAAGTCAGTCAAAGATAATAAAAAAGATTACGATAAGGCATTGAAAGCTAATGCAGAACATGATGAATTACTCAAATACGAAAAAGCCTATAATGAGAAAATAGACCTGGATGAACAAATCAAAAAGGCAGACAAGGAAACCGTAGGGTTTGAAAAGGATAATAAGTCCACTAAATCCGAGCTAAAGGGGAATAGTGGTAAGATAGCCGAATTGACTATTAGGCTAGTTGACCTGAAAAAAGAGAGAAAGACTCTCTCGGTAGACAATAAGACTGTTGATAATCTGGAAACAAATATCAGTAGTATCATGGGTGTTTTAGATCAGTTGAAAAATAGTATATGCCCAGTCTGCAAGACGAAGAAAGCAGACATGGCGATAAATATCGCAGACGAGAAGAAACATCTTACTGTCCTAAAAAATGGCTTAAAGGCTGCAAATGACAAAAACAGCAAGGTAGCCGTTAGAATTGCAGAGCTAAATGCTAAGATAGAATATATCACAGATGAAATTAGTGACCTGAATAAAGATGCAATTAATTGTGGTTATAAATTAAATACCTTAGAAAATGATACGAAACA
>Ga0222667_1000869_pt1 | contig 11575 bp, 21 predicted proteins | sample AntAcemetagen657_FD_179854 | JGI IMG/M metagenome (GOLD analysis project Ga0222667, IMG submission 179854) | Saline water microbial communities from Ace Lake, Antarctica - #657 | ecosystem: Environmental > Aquatic > Non-marine Saline and Alkaline > Saline | place: Antarctica: Ace Lake... | reverse complement strand
ACTTTAAAATAAAAGCAGAAAACAAAATAATAAATAGAGTACCAGTATTTATTGTTTCTAAAGTTCCTGAGATTAAAAAAGATGAAACTTTCACAGTAGATCAACATAGTTGTATAAGAATACTTGGTTACAAAGCTGTAAAGTTATTTAATAATGATAAAGATTTATTAAGATACTTAAAGATTTATGATTGGAAAATAAAATAAAAGAATTGAACAGTTGTTTTTTGTCTTTTTAAGTTTAGCACCTGGTCAAGGTATAGTTCTAAAAATTTAAAGAACCTTGTCTTGCGGTGCTTTTAAATTAGTAACAAAAAACTAATATAAAATTATGGAAGAAAAATATTTTTTAGTTAGGTATAATGAATATTTTAAAGATAAATTTAATCATGAAATTTTTAGAGCTAAAAACATAGAAGACTGTAGAAATTTAGCTAAAGAAATTTTTGAAATTAGAAATAAAAAATCAGAAGTTCATTATAATATTATTTGTATTCAACAAATAAAAAAAGAAGAAATTAAAATACTTAATAAGGCATTAATAAAATATATTAAATAATAAAATTATGATTATATATTTAGATCCAAAGATAAGAACATGGAGAGAAAAATTTAATTTGATTAAGCAATTAATCAAGGGTCGAAAGATTAAATTTAAAGTAGTTAGACAAAAGCAATCGCCAGAGCGATGGATAATAATTAGAAATATAAATAAATAAATATGAAAGTAAAAAATTTAATAAAAATACTTAAGACACTAGAACAAGAAGCTATTATAGATATAGCAACAGATGAAGAGGGTAATTGTTTTGGTAATATCAGTCATGGAATAACAGAGGGTACTTTGAAAAGTACAGGTAAAAAAGTTTATACTATCTATCCAGAGTCAATAGAGATAGCAGAAGATAGATATCAATACTAAAGGTCGGAGTAATAAATAATAAAAATAAACTATGACTAAATCAAGTGAAATTAGATATAACATTCTTAAGACATTAAAGTTTCAAAGTCAATTAGATATGATGGAACATTTCTTAGATGAACAATTTAGAAATATAAAATCAGATAGAAAGATGATTAGAAAATATGTTCTAGATGCAGTAACTCATCTTGAAAAATGTAACGAAGATTTAGTTGTCAATGATAATGAAATTAACAAAGAAGACAAAAGTATTACTAGCCCTACTAGCCCAAGTAGGTCCGTATCCGAATAGATCAGAATCAATAAACAGAACTAAAATTCAAATTAAGATTAATCGTTTATTGGCAGCTAATAAGATAACTGATGTACTTAGTAAAAAAGAACAATTTCTTTACGAAACATTACGAGAATATTGGATAGAAAGTTCAGAAAAGAAACAAGAAATATTAAGTATGATTGTAATTTTAGATTTAAAAAAATTAATTAATAAAAGTTTAGAAAAGAAATAACATGAACAAATCTAAACGGTGTATGGTTTGTAGAAAAAAAGCTACATGGAGTGACTATCCAAAAAAACTTATTTTATGTAATAATCATTCAGAAAAATTTTCTAAATTTCTTGAAGGAAAATTACCTAATAATTGTACTTGGAAAACAGTAAGAGGAAAGCTTGTACAAAAGTTTTTAAAGTTACAGATAAGTTATTTAAAAAGGTCGAAAGAAAAAAATATTAAAACAAAGAAAAAATGAAATGGAAAACTCAAGATGGAAAAGTAATTGATATTAAAGATATGGGTTATACTCATTTAGAAAATAGTATTAATTATTTAGAGAGACGATTGAAATTAGAAACACCTAATGAAAAGTTATCTCAAAGAAAATTTGATGGAGAGTTTAGTCGAAACTTAAAATCTTATTTTTCTATTATAAAAGCAATTGATGCTTTAAAAAAAGAATTTAAAAAAAGAAATATGTATATAATAAAAGAACATCCAGATCCAGATTCAGTTTATGAAACTGAAAGAGATCTTAAAGATGAATTAAAACATTTTGGTTGTTTTATAAAATGTCCTGGCTTAAGTCAGGATTTTGAAGTTGAACTAGATGCTATATCAAAAGAAGAAGCAATTAAGAAACTATTAAAGATGCCTCAACTAATTGAATATGATGAGAATATGCTGGAGGAACATGTCTCTGAATTAAAAACTATTAATTATGATAACACAAATTGAGAAAGCTAAGAGTTCAATATCTAGATGTCAGTGTTGTAAACAAATAATAAATAAGGATGAGCCTAGAGGGATTGAAGAAATAGATTATAATGGAACGCTTGGTAAGAAATTTTATTGCTTAAGCTGTACATTAAATCTACTTCATCATTCCGAAAAGCTTATTACTAAATTAATAAAGGAGATTAAAGATTATGCTAAAGATTAATTTAAATGAGTTAGAACATCTATTAGGAAGCTATTATGATATAAGACAATCAATTTACTTATGGGGAAAACCCAGCTCAGGAAAAACTTCTATGATAAGACAGTTCGCTCAAATGAAAGCTAAGAATTTGGGTTTAAAATATTCAGAAGATGAATATGGAAAAGATATATTTACTTGTAAAATAATTCCGTTAAGTCAATTTGATTCACCAGACTTAAGAGGAATGCCAGAAGTAATTGGTGAAAAGCAAAAAAGAATAACTCGATTTATCCCATCAGAAGAATTACCAAGAGAAGGTCAGGGAATTATATTCTTTGATGAGTTAAATATGGCAGATGACACAACTCGTGCAGCATGTTACTCTCTGATTTTAGAAGGCAGATATGGCAATCTAGAATGTGTGAAAGATAAAGATGGAAAAGAATCTTTCTGGAGAGTGGCAGCATCTAATTCAGAACAAGATTTCTGTTCAGTTAATACTACTTCCTTAGCTTTGCTTAGAAGATTCTGTCACTTAGAAGTAGAACCAGATCTAAATGAGATATTAACTTATCTTCATGATAATAAATTAGATTCAAGAGTAATTGCTTATCTAAGAAATTTCCCAGAAGATTTGTTTCCTAAAGAATGGAATGAAAAATTACTTGATAAGAAAGCAAATCCATTTCCTTATACATGGGAAATTGCATCTAAGTTAATTAAAGGTTTGAAAACTAATTCTAAATCAGAACATACTAAAGCAATTCAATTAGTTGGTAGTTGTGTTGGCCCAGAAGTAGCAACACGGTATAATGCTTATGTAAAATTAATTAATAAGATTGATATTAATAAATTAATTGCTAAGCCTAAAAAAGAAATAGCATTAATAAAAGATAATAAAGAAAGGTCTTCATTGTTTTATTCAGTAATAAGTTCATTAACTTCTTATTGGTATAATAAGAATAAATTATTAACACCAAAAAAGGTCGTACGAATTGGAGGGTTGTTACCTGCAGAGTTCTCAGTAGCGTTTCTTAAATTAGTAATTAGAAAACGTGCTAATCAATTAACAACTGTACCAGAATTAAATGTACTATTAAGGAATCTAGGTATCTATCTAGATATATAAATATGGAAAAGAATGCAACTGTGTATACAGTAGAAATAGGATTTTATAAATATATGTTTCCAGATAAAGAATCAGCATTAAAAGTATTTGATGTTCTTGTTTCATCAAAGTGTGTTGAACTTAAAAGTGAAGGCTATGATAGTAAGTATTCATATCCTGGTAAACATCCAGTAATTAATTTAAAGGCTTCAATACTTAACTTGTATAATTGTGCAGAAGAAGCAAGAGTATCTAAAGAGAATGAAGATAAATTAATCAAAGGAGGTATAATGAAAGATAAAAGAAAAGCTCCAAAGGTCGTAGTTAAAAAGAAAAAGGAAACAAAGATATGACAATAGCAGAAAGAATTACAAAAGCAAAGTGTCAATTGTTAATTCATGAACCTTGGTTTGGACAGTTAGCTTGTTATCTTACTATGAATCCAACTAAAGAATTACCAATTGAAACTCCTGCGTGTGTAACTATGGCCGGTGATATGTATTATCGGCCAGACTGGATAGATACATTAGATGATGATCAGATTAAAGGAATTATTTGTCATGAAATTATGCATCTAGCTTATCTACATCTAAATAGAATTCAACAGAGAGAAAAGTTTATGTTTAATATCGCAGCTGATTTAAAGATTAATCAAGATATTAATAGGTCTAGTCATATGAGTTTACCTGAGGGTTTATTAATTCCAGAATATGATAGATGGACTACTCCTTTACCAGATGGAAAAGAAATTGAAATAGATAACATTAGTGAGAAGACTACAGAACAAGTCTATGAAGAACTAAGAGAACAATCTCCACCTAAACAAAAGTTTATGTTAGATTTAGTTATTGGTAGTGGTATGGGTGATGAAAAAGGTAAAGGTAAAGGTAAAGGTAATAAAGGAACTAGTGTTGGAAAGAAATTACTAAAGAAATTAAGAAAAAAATTTAGTAAATCTGAATTAGATAATATGAGTAGAGAATGGGAAGGAAGAGTTACTTCTGCTAATCAATTATCTAAAGGTAATGTACCAGCTGGAATCTTAAGAGAACTAGCTGCCTTAGAAAGTCCAGAGTTATCCTGGCTTCAAATTATTCAAGATAGATTTAGTAAATGTGAAAAGAAAAGAAGCTGGAGAACTCCAAATAAAAAATGGTTACCATATTACTTTCCTGGTAATATAAAACAGAAAGGATTAAAAGCTGTGATTGCAATAGATACTTCTGGTTCAATGTCTAGTTCAGAACTAGCTCAGGCTCTATCAGAAATATGGGGACTATCACAACAGTTTAAATCAATTCATTTGTTTATAACTACTTGTGATGCTGAGATACATAATACATTTGAATTAAAAACCGGTAGTAAAGAAAGATTACTCAATCTAATTGAGCTTAGAGGTGGTGGAGGAACTTCATCTATACCTGTATTCGATATGATTAAAGAAGAACATAGAGATGTAATTGATTGTTTGATATTCTTTACAGATTTAATGACAGATTTTCCAGATAAGAAACCATTCTATCCTGTGTATTGGGTTAGCCAATATCATGAATCAAAAATTCCATTTGGTAAATTAGTTAAATTAAGAAGAACAAAATAAAATTATGAAAAATAAATTAATTGAAACAAAAAATTCAAAAGAAATAATCTCAAAAAATAAAATAATTCTTACAGATTATTTTGAAAAGAAATTTCCAAATTTATTTTGTAAAGATCCAGAAAAGATAGAAAAAGATATTAATGAAAATTTACAAATATTATTATGTTCTTCTCTAAAAAATAAAACATCAAGAATTAAAATTGAAAGACCAATAAAAGATTACTATGGTAATAATAAATATTTAAGCTTAACTAGAAAAGGTTGTTTAAATTATGAACATAGAGATTATGGAATAGATTTATTTGAGACTGAAAAGCAATCTTTAATTCTAGATAAGAATTGGGATTTAAGATATACAGATAATGAATATAATAAATCATTGAATGGAAAGATTAATATTAGATTTTCTATTCTTAAGAATCATGGATTAATAGATAAAGAAAAATTAGCTACTGTTATTAGATTAAGAGAAGCAGCAATTAGAATTCAAGAAGATTCTTCAATACGATGGACTAGAAAACGTAAAGCAGATGATTCTATTTTTAAAATAACAGATAAATTTTCTTTACGATTTTATTCTGAAAGTGTAGATTTTGAATTTACTGATTATAATCATTCTGGTTACAATTCAATAAATCATGAAAATCTTGAAGAGCTAGATAGTAAATCTTTAGAAACTATTTTTAGAACTTGGAATAAAGTAAATCAAAAATTATCAGAAGTCGAACTGATAAAAGATAAAACTATTAAAGGTTATAATAAAATCTTAAAAGAATTAAAAAATAAGAACCGTGCATTTTTAGTTCTTGAAAGTTTAACTAAAAAAATATGATTAATGAAACATCAAGTCATGAAGAATATTTAGAACATCTAAAATTAACTGAAACTTTAGATGCTGAAAAAGAAAGAATTTTAAGTCGTGTTAATGCAAGAACAGAAACACTTTGTGATTCTATTAATGGAAGATATAAAGAAGCTTCAAATAGTAAAGCAGAAATTCCAAGAACTGAAATAGCAAATGAATTAAATCTAGTATTACGTGATGCTATTGTAGATACTAGAGGAGTAATTATGATTCCGTCAGGAGAAAATAAGTATAATAAAAAATGTGTAACAAGATCATATGGATTTAAAACATATAAAGCTTGGGGCCCTAGAGAATTACCATTAAAAGATAGTTTCTTAACAAAAGATTTAATTCTAAAAAATCGAGAAACAGAATCATATTTAGATTTATCAGTTTTAATTAATCATAAAGATGTAGGTCAGAAAAAAATTAAAACTTATTTTAGATTTGTTAGAAAAGCTCTTAATGTTTTTAAATCTTATAAGATAAACATTGAAGGATTAGATGAACAGGAAGATGATCCAGCAGAGAAATTAAATCTATCAGATATTACTAACAATTTATCAACATATCAAAGTGTTGAAGCTTATAAAGAAAAGATTGAAAACATTCCAGGATTAGATAAACTATATGAAAGATTTAAAATTAATATAATTAAATTTAATATAGTTTCAGAAAAGTTTCTAGAAGAAATAAAAGAATATAATAAACCATTTAGATTCTTAATTCAATTACAAGATTCTAAATAATAAATTTATGATTAAAAAGAAAAAGAAAAAAGTTCTGCCATTTAATAGATGTCAGATTAATAAGACAGTTGAGTATAGTGCGAACAGACCAACTAAGACTTCAATAATGTTTAACGTACGTGAGAACGATCCTGTAAAGTCTGCAGAATTAATGCAAACATTAACTGATGAGTATTATAAGACTACTGCAAAGGCTAAAAAGAAAGCAAAGATTAAATCAGAAACTGAAAGTAAAGAGTAATAAAAATTGGGAAGACAGAAATGTCTTCCCTTTTTTTATGGGCACTGATTTTGATTAGAGATTAGAATATAAAATTATTTTTTTATTTTTAATAAGACAAAAATTCGTTGATTATTACTACCTTTAAAAAGACTTGACAGCTTGCTATTCTATTTGGTATACTTAAATTACGCAACTAAAAGAGCAACTATGAAATTTAAATTAAAAGAAAAAAAAGCACCAGTTTGGTTTAAGAAAAGTTTTAAAGAAATGGAATCTAATAAGAAAGCTTGCGCTGATATTCTAGGCGTAGGAGTTCATTGGTTAGAAAATAAAAAAAGAAATTCAATGTTAGAGTCTGAACTAATGAAGACTTTTAATATTTCAAAAGATGAAGTACTTAAATTTAAATTATTAGTTAAAGTTTATAATGCTATGGGAGATCTTATGTGGGCTAAGTTTAGATTAAAGAATATAGGAACTGATTGGGCAAGACCAGGACATATTAAATATAATCCTAAAAAGAATTTATTGATATTATATAAATCACCATTAGATATTCTTACTGAAACATTTAAAAAAGCATTTAACCAGTATGCAAAAACAATTGAAGATAAATAGTGGAATAATTATTACTGCATTAATAGTTTTCTTGTTTGGGATTATCTCAACAAGCTATAATGTTTTTCAATTACAGAAAGCTATTGGACTTTCATCTCAGATAATTAACAACACAGAGATTAATCATTCTTTAGAAGAAGAATATAGAATTCAAATATCTTATTGGTCTAAAATATATGGAGCTGATTTAAACAAAGCATTAGCAATAGTTAAAGCTGAATCTAATTTTAAGAATATTTGTAACTATGAGAGCTGTAGGTTTGGTCAAGGAATATTTATGTTCATTCCAACTACATGGAAAGGCACTGGAGATAAAATGAAACAGGTTACAGGAGATACAATGGATCCATATTTAAATATTCAAAGAGGAATTTATTTATTAAAAACAGAAGGTGATTATCATTGGGATATGAGTAAACATAATTGGAAATAAATATAAAATAAATAAGAAAAAATAAATATGAACCAAATTACTTTAGAATCATTTTTTGAAAAATATATTGCAGAAGCTATAAGAAAGGTTGAAGAATCTTATCCAGATAATGGAAGACCATGGCTTAAAACTAATTTAGATTCTTATCAATCAGAATCTAATAGAGTTACTCTTTATGTTTTAGAAGGAAGTCCGTGTAAGGGATATATAATTGTAAATTATGGTTCAAAATATATTAGAGCTTTTAATGCATGGAATAAACAAATATACCAATGTAATGTTCAAAGTAAATTTTTAAATAGTTCTGAATAAAATGAAATTTACATCAAAACAAAAACAAAATATTTTAAAATGGTTTAAAAATAAAGAGTATAATAAGATGGTAAGATTCTATCGCATCAAAGATTTATCTTATTGTTTAGAACTTCCATTCACTAGAACTAATATTAATTTTGTAGAATCTAATATGAAATGTAAGCAGTGTGGAAGGTGTTGTACTATTATTAAACACAGAGGAAAGTTAAATCATATTAGTTTAGTAGATGGTGAACTTAAAAAAATAGCTAAGGCTATTAGTTTAAAAGAAAAAACTGTTAAAGAATTTTATTGTAAAGAAATTAAAGGTCGTTGGTTTTTAAAAGCTCCATGTCATTTTCATACACAATATGACAATGCATTAAACCAAGAATGTAAAATTTATGGAAGCAGACCTACAGCATGTAAAATGTTTCCATTACAAAATCCAAAGAAAATAAATTATGAGGGTATGCCATATCTGGCAATCACTCTATCTCCGCATTGTCCTGCGGTGAAAAGTTTCTTAACAAAGCAATGGTTTCCTAATTTAATTATGTATAAAAAATTAATTGAGGAAGAATTGCGCCAACAAAAAAAATGGATTCAGCAACAGAAAAAAAAATAGAAGTAAAAGATAATAATGTAGAAGAGATTAAAGAACCGGGAATTCAACCAATCAGAGAAGATATTAAAGAACCAGAAGTTCAAGCAGTTAAGGTAGATCCAGATCTTCAAAATACATTAGTAAAAGCATTTCAAGCTAATAAGTATTTTATCTGCATCACTAGATTAGAGGGAGATAAATTAAGTCATGATACTTTTACTAGAGAGTTTAAGAAAGGAGATATTGCTCCAACACTAGATGCTTGGGCAGATGCCATGACTAAAGAGATGGAATAATAAAGGTCGAAGTAATAAGTAATTAGGAATAAAATTATGACAGATACAATCAAACCAACAGTTGGAAGAGTAGTCTATTACAAATCCTATGGCACTCCTAATGGAGAATATAAGTCAGAGGATAGAGCTGCAATCATTACTGCTATTAAGAATGATACAACAGTAAGTTTATGTGTTCTAAATCCAACTGGTATGTTCTTTAATGAATGTGTTGAGCAAGGACAAGAAGGTGGTCAGTGGGATTGGATGCCGTTTCAGAAAGATCAACAGGCAAGATTAGCTAAATAAAGGTCGAAGTAATAAGTAATAATTAATAAGGATACTATTATGGACCCAGAAAAAAATGATTTAGTAGTTGAAAGACAAGTAGCACCTGTCTTTCCAGATGATGATTATGAAATGCAATTAATGGATATTCAAAACTTTGAACGTCCAGCATTTAATAATCCAGATGAAACCACACCATCATTCAAGATTACTTTCAATAGTGACTATGATCCAGAATCAACAGGTAAGCCATGGGAATTTACTTGGTTTATCAGTAAGTCATTATCAAGTCGAAGTAATTTATATAAGTTAGCTAAAGCAATTCTTGGTAAAGAGTTTGATGAAACCTCTGATACGTTTGATGCTTCATTAATGATAGGAAAGAAAATAAGATTAGTTTTAAAAACTGAAACTTCAAAACTTGGTAGAGATTATTCTAAGGTAGAAACTGTTTTATCAGCTAAAGCTAAATAAATTTAGTAAAGGGGCGGGATATCTTTCTCGCCTCTTAAGAATTATGTGGAAAGAATTTTTAATTCAACGAGGAATCAATGAAGAAATAATAAAAGAATCTAAGATAACTTATTCATACCCATGGTATAGAATTCCATATCCAATGGAAAGGATGGAAACAATTAAAGGTAGATGGTCTGATATTAATGGAAGTCAAAGACCAAAAAGTTTACCAAAGTATTTATGGCTTAGAGGTAAACCAGACTTTCCTTTTAATTGGGATCCCACTGGATGGGATACATTTGTTTATATCTGTGAAGGAGAGTTCGATACTATATTATTAAGATCTTCATTAGGTAATAATAGTAATGTCTTTGGGTTGCCTTTCGGTGCATCAACATTTAAGAATGAATGGGCTACTATTCTAAGAGATTCAGATGTTAAAGTATTTTCATTATTAGATAATGATTCAGCCGGAGATAAAGGAACACAAAACATTGCTAATAAAATAGGAAGAGATGTTTATAGAGCAGTATGGCCATCTGATACTATAGGATTTGATGTAACTGATTATGCTAAAAAATCTTCTAAGAATTTAGCTGATAGAATTAGTAACTTAGCCTTCAAAACTTTTAAAGCAGTTAATGAAGATTTATTAGTTTATAAATATAAAAGAGTTAGTGTTACTAAGGATGCAGATTTAAATCAGTTAAAGAAACAAATTCCAATAGATAATGTTATTAGTAAGTTCACTAAGATAAAGTCTATACCTTTAGGATGGCAAGCTTGTTGTCCATTCCATGAGGATAAAGTTCCTTCATTAGTAGTATATGAAAAGACAAATTCTTTTTATTGTTTTTCATGTGGAGCTGGAGGAAGTTCTTTAGATTTTATTATGAAAATTAATGGAGATATGAATTTATCAAAAGCTATTGATTTTTTAAAAAATAATTATGTCAAAGGAGAAGACAAAACAATCGAATAAAGAAGATAGCTCAAAGAAAACTAAAGAGAAAGTCGAATCCTATACAGAATTGATAGGAGGGGAAATCGATACTAAGCATAGAGGAAGATTATTATTTGAATCTATATTCAGAAAAGAAATTAATGATCCATTAATATATGCGGTCTATCCTCTTGATAGTGAAACTCCAGAGATAACCTACGAAACAGAATTAGTAGATACTAAAGGTTTTCATTATAGACCTCCACTATCTTTTATAGAATCTTTCGAACATAACTTAATGAAATCACCTTCAGAGATTGAAGAGTATGGAACGACAAAAGAATTATGGAAAGAAGGTAGTGATCTTGTAGCAGATTATGTTGCACTAGATAAAGAAATTAATTTCATTGTAGTGTGGGCTATGTTTTATTTAAGTTCATGGGATAGATTTGATACATCAATGAATATAATAATCAGAGGTTCTCATGGAAAAGGGAAGAGTAGATTAGAAGATATGTTTAGATGGATGGTACCAAGAACATTAAACGCTTGTGTATGTTCATCAATAGCAGTTTTGTTTAGAGCATCAGCTGGTTTAAAACCATTGATTCTTTTTGATGAGTTAACTTTAAATCCAAAGAACCCAGACTTTGATTCCTTCGTTGCAATTTGGAACGCAGGATTTAAATCAGACTCTGGTGTTATTAGAAATGAAGCAAGAGGAGGTTTAAAATTTAAATTAAAATTCTTCGAATTACATTCTCCTAAGATTGCTATTCTTAAGGGTGCATCACCAG
>Ga0222667_1000868_pt1 | contig 11575 bp, 29 predicted proteins | sample AntAcemetagen657_FD_179854 | JGI IMG/M metagenome (GOLD analysis project Ga0222667, IMG submission 179854) | Saline water microbial communities from Ace Lake, Antarctica - #657 | ecosystem: Environmental > Aquatic > Non-marine Saline and Alkaline > Saline | place: Antarctica: Ace Lake... | reverse complement strand
ATGATAGAAACGCCCAAGGGTCTTGACTGTCTAAGAAATTATAAAAATTAACTCCAAGGAAGATTATAGCTAAGAACAACCACCCACCGTTCATGCTTTCACCTTCCCATTCTTTAGATTAAGCGAATCTTCTTCAACTATTATTGATTCTGGATTTGGGAATGTGAGGTCATACCCCTCTCTCTTCATAACATCTTTAGCAACTTCTAATCCCATCTTTAATCCTAACATTCTTCCTTCTTCAAATGCGTTTACTGATTTTGAAATAAGTAAGTTTAGTTCTGGTGGGTTTAATCCTTGAATCTTTACACACTTGTCCATCCATAAATCAGTTATTGTTTTATCCTTATCTTCCATTCTTGCCTCCAGACGACAAACCATGATTTGACGAATTTATTAGTTCTAAAACTTTATTTTTATATCTAATAATTGAACCTTTACAAGTTCCACAAATATTTTCTTTATACTTAAAATAATAATAATATCTCTTGCAAATTATACATTGTATTCTTTTATCTACCATTTGAGTTCTCCCTCCTATGATTAAGCGTCGTCTTATCTTCCTCTCCCCATCGTTTGTTTATTGATTTGTTGTAATGGACAATTTCACATTCTCCTTCATTGTCTCTCTCAAATATAACTATTGCTGAAGCGAAGGGTGCTGTAAATTTAGAATCTCCAAATTTTATTCTTCCTCTAATAAATCTTATTTCTGATGCATAAGGAAATATAAAATCATGCCAATAACTTCTATCTGAACTTGAAACAATTAAACAGACTACTGTTGCTCCTTTTCTACTCTCATCTAATGCTTTCTCTATCCAGTCTCTTGTATGCCCCCCATAAGGTGGATTCATAAATACAGTATCTTTACTCCAATCTTTGTCTAATCCGTTTGTTTCTTCTGTGTAATACTTCTCACACTTTGCTGTTTCTGGTTTTGCACAAGGGTCTAGGGTAAAGTTAAACTCCTTATTAAGTTCATTAAAGAATCTCCAAGAAGTTTCCCAGTTATTGTTTTTGGATGATACCATTGACTTTATTAGTGCCATTATTCTTCACCTCGCTTCGCATTGTGGACACTTGACGATTTATATTTATTTTTCCAGTTATCTCTTGATAGTCTTAGCTCCTCGCATTTGTATAATAATTTATATCCTTTGCTAAGAATTAATTTAGCATCTTCTGTTGTTAAATGAGAAAAATCTACAATATCTTCGGATTCTTTAAGTAGCTTTTCCATTTCTATTTCAATCTCTGATTTTGGTGTTTTCATTCTTTACCTCTTGCCTTTCTTAATTTATGAATTTTTACTGCATCTTCTATGTTCATATTTTTATAAATTGATGGATGATTTTCTTTTAGTTCTTTCACAAATTCTTCTTTTTGTTTTTCATTCATCTTGTTCTTCCTTTAATTTTTTATAACATTCATAGCATCTGTCTTCATTTAGTCTGAAGAATAATGCTCTTTTCCCACAATCTTTGCAGGGCTTTCCAAATATAAATTTTTTCATGTGAATTCACCGAAATGATACATTTTGTGACATTCTGAACAAACTACTTTTAAATTTCTAAAGTCATCGTATGTTCCTCCATTAATTCCCCTGCGGATTCTATGTATTTCTAATTCCGAAATATCAAACTCTTTTTTACATTCTTCGCAAGTATTTTCAACGAATTTACAAAGCAACTCTTTTTTGTTTTTACTTATCATTTTACTTTTGTAATGTCGTCAATATCAACAAAATCACCTTCTTTTAGTTCTAAGTCTGTAAGGTCTGCTGGTTGAAGTCTTATATCTACACTTCCTCCAACTTTTACAATCTCTCTTTTTCTCATACTTATTTATAAGTATTAATCTTTATAAACTTTTCTATAAACTTTAAAGTAACGACAAAACTTTTATAAAGAAAGAGCTATTAGTTATTTAATGATAATTACTTTTAATATATTTTCGGTTAAGTGGCAGGTGTTTGTGCTTTGATTCGACATAACACCTCCACTCTCCGTTTCTCATTAACTATTCATAAGTAACTACACTATAAAAATCTTTCTATTCTGCGTTTTTTCTCAAAACATAGTAAATTGCCATATTTGATGCAATAATTACAAAAAACCAGTTGTTTCCATCTCCTACTAAGTTGTAACTAAGTAGTAATAAATTTAATAAAAATAAAAATAATAAAATTTTGTATTTCATCTAATCTTCTTCAGATTCTTCTTCTTCTTCTAAAATTTCATTTTCTTCCATTTTTTTAACCTCCTAGTTTATTTTACAAGACTAGTTGAATTGAAATGTCCTTATTTAGTAATTTTGTGATTCCACCACTATATTCAATAAATCCTAATTCTTGAAGTGCATTTAGCATTAAAGTTAGTTTGTTGTGATTTATTCTATCTGCGAAAAATCTTTTCCAATCTGAATGACCTAAATTTAAACGAATTGAATAATCCATTGCTAAATTGCTTGTTTTAATTTCATTAAAAAATCTGTTACAATGTTTCAAAGAATCTATTAAAGCTATTAATTCTTCTCTACTTGCTTCTGTTCGGACTTCTTTGGGTTCTTCGTTTTGTGATGGTTTTTGATATTTTACTATAATTAATTTATCTAACTCTTTAATTATTTCTATTGAGCTTTTTTCTTTCCATTGATTTGCTTCTACTTCTAAAATTTTTTCTGGATGAAATTTATTATATAATTCTAAAAGTCCTCTTGTATAAAATTCTAATTCTGTATTTCTTTTTTTATAATTTGTTCCTATTAAAGTTTCTAATGCTTTTCTATAAGTTTTGCATCCTTTGACCCCTAAGACCATTGGTTCTCCTTTTTTTTCTATACTTTGAATTGGTTTACTTGTTACTTCCATTTTCTTCCTCATCTAAAAATAATTTATTTTTATCCTTAATTTTCTCAGGCTTATCTGAAGGTAGATACCATAATGCACTGCTTTCTTTATATCCTTTACAATTACACATAAAATATCCACACATCTGTTTTTTGTTTAACTTCCCACAATTCCAACATGGTGCATAATCTTCTTCTGTCATAATATAAATGCTTTCAAATCATTTAGTAAATTTAATATTGCGTTTGTGTTTGGGGTTATGCCTAATTTTTTACAATCTTCATAATATAATAAATTTTCTCTTATTAATTTTTTAAGTTTAAAATCTTGTGATTCAAAAAGTAAAACAGCTAACTTTCTTGAACAAATGTTTGGTTCGTTGCAAAATATGGAACAAGATTTACAGGAGCAGGATATGGTAGTTCTTCCACTTTTTTTTGTTAATTGGACTATTTGACCGTCTACATCATAATATCCGTTTTCGCTTGGTTCTATTAGACCTAACTTAATAATCCCTTTTGCGTTTTTAATTAGTTTTTTCATTTTTATAATTTAGTCATCTTTGATTCAACTAACCTCCTATGTTCTTTTCTACTTTTTTCTTGAGTAAAAAATGCGTTACCATTAATAAATCTTTCTCCTTTAAGAAATCCAGAGTAGCCATTATATAATAATTTTTCTTCCATACTTAAATTAATCCAATCTTCAAGCTTTTTCATCCTCACCACCAATTAATTTGTATGCTTTAAACTTACTCATGCTTAATATTTCTTTGTTTTTGTATCCCATTTTTTCTAATGCTTTTATTTGAGGTAGACTTGGGTCTTCACTTTTCCATTTTTCTAAAGTTTCTTTTTTGATTTTAAATTGGGCTTTCGGAACTTTTCCTACTTGCCCGTTAGGGAGTTTTATATAAACTAAAATATGGAATTCATCTTTGGCATAGATTAAGTTGCTTAGTTCTATTTCGTTTGATTCACTTAATCCTTCAATCTCTTTTGCGATTACTTCTGGCTTTGAATTTTTTAGTGATATTACTTTCATTTTTTCCCAACTCCTATTATTATTCCTATAGGATAAAGAATTGACACAATTAATAAACCAAGAAATCCCATTTTTTCCCAATACAATACTCCAAGAATAATACTACTTATAATCATTAATGATAATATATATAAATTTATTTTAATATTCATCTTGTTCCTCGATTATTTTTTTAACTTTCTCAATGTCTAACTCGTCTCCGTATTCCCATTGGTTATCTATCTTGTCTTGGGGTTTTAACTTTATAACATCTGTGTTTCCGTATTTGCCGAATTTTCTTGGTTTCATGTCTTTTTTAAGATTAAAGACTACTTAAAGGTTTCGCTTTTGTTTTGCTTTTGTTTTATTACTTTTAAGTTAAAACTCATCTTTAAATAGTTTTATATTATTAATATGATATAACTGGGGAGCTATAATTAAAGAGGGTCGGCGATTATATCAAACACCCCTTAATAATCAAAATGGAAATACAAAAAATGATAGATGAGGTGAAATGTGATGAAGACAATTTTGAATTCTTCTATCCTAATTTGCATAAGCAAAGACAGGCAGATTTCAACTTATCTAAATGTCTTAGAAATATTAGATGAAATTAGATAAAGAGACTTTGATTTTAATTACTATATTAGCTTTGTTATTTATTGGTCTTGATATTTTAATTTTATTTATTGATTTTAATCAGGAAACTTCTTATTCTCAATATTCTTCTTATGAGTTTTATGCAGATAAGTTTAGTTCTGATTCTATTATTTTAAATATTTCAGATTATTGTTCTGATTCTTTTAATCCAGTTAGATGTGTTTTTGATTTAATTCCTATGGATTATGACGATAGTCGAGTTGGTCAATCTGAACCTGCTTTTAGAAATCCAGGGGATTATTTTGTTTTTGGTGGAGTTTGTAGGGATTTCGTAATTTTACGTGCAAGTGCTTTAGATAATTTAGGAATTCATTGCATGTTTGATTTTAGTAAATCTCATCATGTGTTTTTGGTTTGTGCTTATGGTGATGATTTTTATGTTTTGAATAATCAGTATTTTTATAGATATTAGTCATTTTATAGTTGTTACAAAACTTATACATATCTTTATATACTTAGTTTTATAACTATTCTTATGAAAGTTATTGATAAAGGTATTAATGATAAAAGAGTTAGAGTAATTATTGGAAGCAATAAATATGGAGAAAAAGGAATTTCTAAACCGATTAAAACAATTTTAATTAAAGATACTACAACTGAAGAAGTTTATAAAAAAATAATCGAGGCATTGAATGAATAAAGAAAAAATTGAAGAAATAAAAGAGTATATTGAATCTTCTGAGGTCGAAGTAGGTGAGATTGATTTAGGCGATAAAGAAATTTGTGATATTAAAGCTAATCCTGTTTTGTTGGCAGAATTTTATATAAAATATTTTAATGAGTTTAATCGTGTGTTTAGAGATTGTGGAATTAAAGAAGTTAAAGAGATAATATGCTATAGAAAAATATTTAATGAATTAATGAAATTGTCTTCTTATAAAAATAGTGATTCTGAATTTGGGAAAAGTTATTCTATTAGTTTACTTGAGGATTATGTTTTAGAGAATTATGATTTGATTTCTGGATTTTTTGATTTTTGGTTGGAGGTTACTGGATGAAGTTGATTAGTCAAATGATAGAAAAGAAGATGGAAAATTCTAGAATTTTGTCTAAAAGTCATCAGTACGAATTAAGCTATCAAGAACACATATCTGCATATCTTTTGTCCTTGGCATATCTTGAATTGAATGATAAAAATATTAAGTTGAAATCTCATTTATTTAGTAAATTTATTGTTGAGCTGAAACCTTTATATTATCAGAAACTTTTGAATCTTAAACAAGAGGAAGATTTTATTATTATGAAAGCTATAAAAAAAATTGGTTTAGATGTTGAAGAACAGTCAAATAAATGGGGTTCATTGTTCTCAGAGTTTACTTGGGCTATACTTTCTTATGAGCATATGGAGAATGATTAATGGAAAATAATGATATAAAACCTACTGATGCGTCAATTATTCCTATGGTTGAAAGATGCCTTGCTAATTTTATTAATGAGCAGGGCGTTCAAAAAATATCTTCTTTATTGAGTTGTATTGATGTCTTGAAAAATTATTTAATTGTTAATTATGGTGAAGAGTTTACTATTAATATTGTAAATAAAAATCTTGGTTTGATAAAGTTATCAAAAATTAAAACATATTCTGACTTAGAAAGATTTATTAAAAAGATAAGACCAAAAGTTAATGAAGTTAGAATGTTATATGATTCTATTAAAGGGACTAAGCAACAAAAAAATAAATCTGTGTCATCTATAAGAAGTCTTTCAATTAAAGTATCTCCTTATCAACAAGAGTTACATTATCTATTAATGATTTTATTAAAGGCTAGTACTTTACAAAATAGAGCTATCTCTAGAGAATTGTTGAGAAAACCAGAAGAATCTAAATCTAATTACACGTCGTTTGAAAGATATCGTGATGATAATAAAGATGGAAATAATTGAATCTATTAATACAAATTTTTCTGTAAGAAATATGAATAAAAGTTTTAACAGCGAATTTGTATTTATCTTTGCTCGTCCTAGATATGGGAAGACTCTTGCAGTTGAATCTCTGTTAGAGCTATATCATAAAGCTGGATATACTATTCTATGTTTGTCTGATGTTAAAGACGATTGGGAACTTGGTTATTCTATGTTCATGCCTGAAAAACAATATCATCTTAATAGGTTGAAAAAAGATGGAACAATTCCTGGCAAAAAAGATGTTAAATTATACCATCCATTTAGTTTTTCAATTCCATCTAATAAAATCCCAGATATTAATTTTTATGGATTTAGCCTAAAGGATTTAAATAGGTCAGAACTTTCTATGATTTCAGAGAGTGCGTGGGAGTCGGATACATCTCGTCTTCTTCTTAATGCTTCTAGTAATGTTTCATCTAGTACTGGTCTTGATGCTTTTCTGCATTATATACAAGATAATATTGTTGGGAAGAAGGATGGGAAAGAGCTAAAGCCAGACCCAAAACTATTCAATTTAAGTGTTACTGGTGGTACGGCAAAGAGTTTACAAGATATTGCTTCATACTTTTTGCCATTTAGAAAAGATTATTTTTTAGTTGCTGACAATTCTGATTTAAAACTAGACTGGGGTAAGATTCTTAATGATAATAAACATTATCATGTTTTTGGTAGTTGTTATATTAGTGACCCAAAAATAAAAGAATTCTGCATCCTTTCTCTACTTAATTCTATTATTAGAAATAGAAAGAAGGGTAAGAAACCTATATTGATTTACATCCCAGAAATAAGATTTTTAGTACCTTTCCGCCCTGAAGGATATAAGAAGTTCCTCGCTACTTCTATGAAATCTACTATTTCAATAATGGGTAGTATGGGAAAAGGTGGTATAGCTGGAGTTTTTGATTCTCAGTCATTTACAGATACTGATGAAGATGTTGTTAAAAGTCAAACTAAAACATTTTTTGGAGAAATGGGTTCGCAAGATATAGACCGTATCTCTAAAACTTTGAGATGGTCTAAAGACCAAATTAAACCCTTAATTCAATCTGATGCAATAAGAACAAGCCAACCAACATTTCTTTATATGGGTGATGTAGATAGAGGAACGTGGACTCCTAGATTTCCAAGTCATTGTCATGCTGAAGAAAGTTATGAGTTTAATGAAATGTATAAGAAACATTATCCTGAGAAGATGAAAAATTATAATGAATTGATTTCTAAAATGAAAAAACTTGTTGTAGATGAAAAAACTAAAATTAATGAAAAAATAAAGAGAGAACAACAGAAGAAGAAAGAAGATGTGGAAAGAAAGAAGAGAGATAAAGAGTCTAGGAATAATAAAAAATCTGATGATGTTACTTTTGTCAATATTCACCAAAAGGAAGAGAAAACAAGACTCAGGGATATGGAACTTACATATAATATGTACCATGATGAGAATCTTCCTAAATCAGAAAGAGGGATAAGAGCTATAGCTATTAAACTTGGTATAAGTAAATCCACCGTTGCTAATTATCTCAAACAACATAACAATACTCAAAATAAATTTACTACGGAAGATGTGTCCACCTCAGATGTTAATATATTTGACCTATAGGGTTATTTGCATTGTCCACAGTTGATAATAGAAAAATTTAAATATACATATTAATTTATAATAACACGGGTATTACCATATTAAAAGAATAAACACTGGTTGTTCGTCCATTGGACAGAGATGAGTTGCTGGAGAAAAATTTATTCAAATGGGAACACCTAATTAAAATAATAACGACGATAAAATGCATAAAAACTATTCAAACATCCTTCAAACTTCCACGAGACTTTTAATGTCCAGTCCTAATTATAATATAAAGATGAGGTCTGGGTATATTTTCTGCTCTTTTATAGTCGATAAAACACCTATGATTTCGTCTGCTCTAAATTGTGAGGTGTGTCCAATGAAAACATTATATGGACACAATATCTGATGTCAAGAACTAAAGGTGCAAGAGATATATCTATAAGAAAGAAAAGAAGTGATATAAATAAAAGAAGAAAAATGTATGCTAAGAAACCTACAAAAAAGAAAAGAAGAGTTAATGGGAAATTAGTCTTATATAAAAGTAAAAGAAAACATGGTGACCCTGTTAGTATTTGGTTTCAAGAGAAGAAGAGAATGAGACACGATGGATATATGAAATGGCATAAAGGCATCAGGCGGTATGTCGATAGAACTACTAAAACATGGATTGACAAACCAACTAGAGTGAATCCTCAAAGTATCTCTACTCCTGAGAAACTTGGTGAAGTTACTATTGATATATTACAGTATCCTGGACTTTTTAATCTGACTATGCCAACTCATTCTAAAAATAGATATGGTGTCAGCTATAAGAAAAAGGCAAATATTAAAATTACTGAAACAGAGGAGGGATTACATGCTGTTGTCTCGGATTTTTCAAAGATGAGACACTATGGATGGTTCTTTAAAAATGAGATTATGCGTTAATTGTCTTAATAGATTACCAGATGACTCACATTATAATACTAAATATTGTTCATATAAATGTCTTTGGCAATTTCATAATAAAAGAGTTGGTGCTAAAAAACGACTAATTAGAAGAAATAAAAAAATACTTAAACCACAGAGATTTTGTCCCAACTGTAATAAAGAGATTGACCAATTAGAACATCATTCTATGAAGTTTTGTTCATTAGCGTGTAGAGAGAATGTTAGATATAAAAAAGATAAGGTAAAGAGACTAGAATTATCTAAACTATTGTATATTAAAAATAGAGAAAAAATTATTTCTCGTCAGAAAAGATATGCTAAAATGAATCGAGATAAAATAATATTAAGTAGGAAATTATTTAGGAAGAATAATTTAAAAAAGGTTAGGATTCAAAATATGGAATATTATAAAAAGATGAGGTCTAATCCTGACTGGGTTGTTAAGTCTAGATTACGAGGTTTGCTTAATAGTACATTTAAGAATTATATTAATGGTATGAAAACCATGCACTCTGTTGATTATGGTGTAAATTTTATTGATATTATTGAACACCTTAAACCATTTCCAGAAGATATTTCAAAGTATCACATAGACCATATTCGTCCTCTTTGCTCTTTTACATTTGTTAAAGAAGATGGTTCTGTTGATTTAGAAGAAATTAAAAAAGCGTTTGCTCATGGAAATCATCAGTGGCTTACGATTGAAAATAATCTTAGGAAAGGTGGCAAATGGAAAGCATAATTAATAAATATGTAGCATTATATCTTAGGGTATCTACTGAAGAACAAGTTAAACATGGAACAAGTTTGGATGCTCAATTAAACAAACTCCAGGAGTATTGTAAATTTAAGGAATGGACTGTGTTTAAAATTTATAAGGATGAGGGTATATCTGGTGGCTCTACAAAGAAACGAAAGGCTTTTCTTAGAATGATTGAAGATTCAAAACAAGGTAAATTTTCTGCAGTTGTCGTAACTAAAATAGATAGAGCTTTTAGAAATGTTGTTGATGCTCTTTTAGTATTAGAGGATTTTAGGGTTAATGATATAGACTTTGTTTCTATAGCTGAAGATATTGATACTACTACTCCTATGGGTAAAGCTATGTTTACAATAATTTCTGTCTTTGCACAATTAGAAAGGGAGATGAATGCAGGTAGGGTTCGTGACGTTAGGATTCTTAGATTTAAACAAGGGATGTTCCCAGCTCGTGCTTTCTTTGGATATAAACCTATCAAAAAGGACAGAAAGATAATTGGGTTTGGTATTGATAAGAAGAAGGCTGAAATAGTCGAAGACTGCTTCCTTATGGCTTCTAATGGCACTTCCTATAAGAAAGTGTGTGCTAAACACAAAATTAAGCCTCAGTCCTATTATAATATTTTAGAGAATAAAGTTTACTATGGAATCATTGAATTTGAAGGCGAAGAAAAAGTCGGAGTTCATCCCCCTATTATATCTAAAGAATTATTTGAGAAAGTAAATCAAAGATGAGTATCTAAACCTGTGTTTCTTGTAAACGTGCTTTGTAAATCTGATGCATAAACATTTTCTTCTTTATTTACTAATTCTCCTCTCATTTTTAAAAACTCCATATCGTATGTATCTGATTGGGTTAATGTTATTTTTATAAATTTGATTGAGTTTTTTGCACGAGGTACTTTGAAGTCAATTGAGTTTTTACTTGTTCTAAATCTACTCGCTCCTGTCATTGCTACAAATCTACTTCCGCCTAATTGGTTTATTACTGTTGTTCCTGAGAATGCCATATCAGTTTACTTCCTGGCTAAATATTAGTTTATTTCTTTTTCTCACTGCTGTTTCTCCAGTATTCCAGTCTTGAACTACAACACTTGTTGAGGATATTTCTTTTGATTTTTTCATTATTCTCGTTGCTTTTTCAAGAATAAAAACTCTTATTGTTTTATTTTCTCCTTTTATCGTATATAGTTTTACCATTAAATTTTTACTCTAATACCATCCTTTATATCTTTTTTGTGAAATGTTGTTGCTTTTCTCATAGCACCGCCCATAGTTGTATATGATGGAACTGAGTTCATTACTCTATATTCTTGACCATCCCATCTTCCGATAATATAATGATTGTTAGAACCAAATACTCTATATCTTCCTATTTTTTTTATTGCCATTTTAAATAAAAGGTTCTAATTGCCTTTCTAATTTATATCTTGAAATCTTATCTTCTTTCATCACTTTCCTCACTGATTCAGAATAACTATAATCTCTATCCATTAATTTTAAAACTTTTGATGCACTTTTTGTTTTGTATACCATCAGTGTTTCCTCATATAAGATTTAGCGTAAGTTAGAGCTTGGGCTTTTGTTAATTGTTTTTTTACTTCTTCTTCACTTTCACCAAAAAAATCTCCTACCCAAAAACTCCATATATGACCCTTAAGCCCTTGTGGAGAAGAATTTGGAGCAATAGCGATTGTTTCAGAAGATTTTTTATTTCCCCATTCTGTAACTTCTTTATCTTTTACAGGTAGTTTCTTCCAATCTTTAGTTGCCATCTTAATTTACTATTGCCCTCCAAATTCCAATTACTCCTAAAATAAAACCACCTACAATAATATAGTTAGTATATAAACTTCCTGAAGCAACATTAAACAATAATGCTA
>Ga0222667_1000865_pt1 | contig 11635 bp, 11 predicted proteins | sample AntAcemetagen657_FD_179854 | JGI IMG/M metagenome (GOLD analysis project Ga0222667, IMG submission 179854) | Saline water microbial communities from Ace Lake, Antarctica - #657 | ecosystem: Environmental > Aquatic > Non-marine Saline and Alkaline > Saline | place: Antarctica: Ace Lake... | reverse complement strand
CTATACCGCTTTAACTGAAGGTCAAACCAGACTTCCTACTAATACCTTCATCATGATGGATACAAAAATAGGTTATATGTTTTGTACTAATACAGATGGAGAACTTGTTAATTATAGTATTTCAGGAGCTACTAAAGTTACAGAGGAAGATAAAATATCACTTCTTGAAAAAACTTTAGGTTTAATGGTTGTAGGAACAAAAAACCCTTCATCTTGTTTTGCTATTAAACACCCTGAAGGTATACCAGCTAATATAGCAGAACTAACATCTAAATATTATTCAATTCCTATGGCTGCTCCTGAAGGTGAAGATAGAATTCCAGAAAAAGATCTATTTGAAATACTTGATTATTTAGATGATACCAAAAATGGGTATTATCCTACTTTATATAATAAAGGGGTTAAAAGTGAAATAAATCCTTACGAATATTTTAGAATAGAAGGAACATTACAAGCAATAATTCGTAATATAAAAAATTATTCTGTTATCAAAGAAGAAGTACTTGGGAGAAGAGAAAAATTTGATAATGCTACTAAAGATAATGTAGGTGGTGTTCCTTCAATGAGTAATCTTGATACTTTTTTTCCTCATCAAGCTGAATCTATTGCAAGGTTACAACATGCAGGAGAGACTGCTATTATTGATATTAGTCCAGGTGGAGGAAAAACGCTCATCATACTTTCTGAAATAGCTCAACTTATTAAAGCAAAAAAAATAAAAAGACCTTTAGTAGTAATGCCTGATAATTTAATTTATCAATATATAAATGCAATAGATCATTTTACTGATTTTAAAATTAACCCTTTTACTCTTAATACTTTTGTTAAAGGTTCTTGGGGTTCAGATGAAATGAGAAGTGAAGCTTTGGCTGCTCCTTCAAATACAATCTTTTTAACTTCTTATCCTTATTTAATAACAGGAAGAGAAATAGATGATACTGGAATTTATTTTCCTGTTTGTGATTGGTTGATTAATGATTTAGGAGTAGATTATGTCTGTCTGGATGAGAGTCAAGCTATTAAAAATCCTGGAGGTGAAAATGACTCAAAAGGTTTAGCTAATAAAGCTTGTATGCAACTTAGAGAAGCACCTTATAGAAGAATTGCTACGGGTACTTTAATACCAAAGGATGAGGGAGATTTACCTGGACAGTTAAATTTTCTATCTCCTGGAATTTTAGGAACACGAGATGAATTCATTGCTAACTATGGTATAGTCAATAAAAAAGGAATACTTATAGGATATAAAAAAAATGCTTCTGATAAAATTAGAGAAGTACTCAGACAAAGTTCTTACTATTTAATGTACCGTGAATATGATTGGGGAGCGTCTTTACCTCAAATTAAATATCATTATGATATAATTAAATTAACTCCTACACAAAATAGAGTATATAGAAAAATTATCGAAGGATACATGGATGAAATGCAGGGAGCTACTGCACAACAAATTCAGGATTTAAAAAACTTAGGTCTTACAGGAGCTACTTTACAAAACGAAATAAATAGACTCAATAAAAAAGCTGCAAAAGATTTAGCAGCCTGGGATAAATTTTGTAAAGCTCAAGGCCAAAATTTAGATGTTGTTGGTACAAGAGTACTTCCTAAATTTATAAAATTAGAACAATATGTAACTGCTCCTGATTATGATCCTTTTATTAGAGATGCTGAGAAATTAGGTATAGAACTTTCAGAACAGGATAAAATTTCTGCTAAGTTACCTAAGATTGATGATTTAATAGATAAGAGTATTTACGGTATTGAAGGAATAGAAACAAAAGATAAAGATGAAATTATAGCTTATATTAAACATAAAAAATATAAAATTAAAAACCCCGAAAATTTAAGTATAGAAGAATTAAAAAAAGAATTACTTAAAATAAGAGAAGAGCGTGGAAATAAAGTAATAGTAGGAGTACACTATAAATTTTGTGCTGAACATTTATGGAAACATTCCAGACATAAAAATATAGGAGTATATTATGATGCTGGTATGGGAGGTAATCTTAAAAAGTTTATAGATAATCCTGAAAGTCCTAAAGTTATATTTGCGGTATGTCAATGCTTTGATGGTGATACTTATGTAATGACTGATTATGATAAAGCTATAAAAATTAAAGATATATATAGTAATAAAAGTATTACACATATTTTATCCTATGATTTAAAGAAAAAGAAAATAATTAAAAAGAAGATTAATCATAAATTTAAGACTGATGCAAGTGAAGCTACTTTTTATAATTTAAGTATTAAAAAACCAGGTTTGGAAGGTAAATGTACTGTTAGGGTAACAGGAAATCATCAAATTTGGAGTCATAGTAAAAAAGAATATGTTAAGGTTAGAGATTTAGAAATAGGTGAAAAAGTAATTACTTATAATGGTGATTTTAATTATTATGGAATCTGTTCTAAGTGTAAAGATTTAGTCTTAGACAATAGAACAGCTATGAATATTCATAGTGGTAACCATAGAAAAGGTATTTCTATGGAAAATAGATATGGTAAAAAAGAAGCTGATTTTCTAAAGAAAAGAATTTCCAACTCTGTAAAAGCTTTAGACCTGCCTCATCCAGTTAAAGGAAAGACCTGGGAAGAATACTATGGAAAAGAAGAATCAGATAGACTTAAAAAAATAAATTCTTTTCATTCAAGTAAAACTTGGGAGGAAAGAATTGGTAAAAAGAAATCAGACAAGATGAAAAAAGCAGTTTCAAAAAGAACTAAAGGGGTTTCTGATGTAGATAGATTAGGAAAAAAGAAAGCTTTGAATAAATCAAAAAGTTTATCTGAAAAAATAATAAAAAGACAAAAAGGAAAAACTTGGGTAGAATTATATGGTAAGGATAAAGCTCAGGAAATGAAAGATAATTTAAGACTATCTATAATAAAAAATGCTAAACCTTTTAGATCTGGACCTAATAAACCAGAACAAAATATAATTGATTTAAATATAAAAGGGTTACATTATACAGGAGATGGTTCTTATTATATAAACTTAGGATCTTATAATCCAAGAAAGAGTATTGAATGTAAACATTGTATTATGGATAAATGTAGATTATCTTATAAAAATGTATGGAATAAAAATCCTGATTTTGTTTATTTTGAAAATACTACTTGTGGACAATGTAGAAATCATAAAGTTAGAGATGACTGTTTTGCAAGGTCTGATAAAAAATCTTGTGATGATTTTATTCCTAATCCAAGATTACGTACTAATAAAGTATTAGAAGTTAATGGATTTCATTGGCATTGTTTAAAAGAAATAAATACAGTAAATAGAAAATATAAAGAAAAACGTATAGATATTTTAAATATTGATGCAGCTAAATGTTATAAACCTAAAGATTTAGATCAGGTAAGAGGTAAAATAGAATCTTTTGTTAATAACCATATTTCAGAAGTAGTAGAAGTTCGTAAATCTTGTATAAAAAGAGATTACAAATATACTTTTGAAATTGAAGGGACTCATAATTATTTTGTAGTTGGTAGACACGATAGAAGTAATGATCCAAAGGATGGTATTCCTTTTCTGGTTTCAAATTCAATTAGGGAAGGAAAAAACCTCCAGATGGCTAATAGAATCATAATGTGTGATTCTGAATGGATTCCTGGAAAAGTTAAACAGTTTATAGCAAGAATTTATCGTCCTGAAGATCCTGAAAAAGTAAAATCAGGTAAGACAGTTCATATTAATTATTTAATAGCAGATCAAACAGTTGATGTTATTAAATTTGCAAGAGTAACAACTAAAAAAATACGTAACTCAAGGACAATGGAAAATTCTCCAGTACAAACTCCATTGCCTCCTTCTATTACTGATATGACCGACTTAATTGCAAGCTCAAGAATATTAGGAATAGTAAACGGAATAACTGCTGATAATTTATTTAAGATGGATAATACAGAGTTAAGAGAAGTTATTAAAAAATATGAATTACCTATAAATCCGAATAACTATTCAACACACGAACTATTAGTAGAAGAAATTAGTTATAAATTAGGTTTTGATTCTAATAGAAATTATGCTGTTAGAGATATACAATTAGATGGATGGGTGACTGAGAAAATAGAAGAAAATAGAAAAGATCCTGATTATAAACCTGTTAAATTACAACATGTTGCTAACATAACAGGTAGATTAATCAAAACTCCTGATATTCCAGGTGTTGACCTACCAGAAGAAATAGATGGTACTTCTTTAATTACTTACCTTCAGGAAGTAGGAGCAAAAGATAATAAATTATATATTTTAGAATTAGAAACAGGAGATTATAATATTTTATCTGGGGTTCCAATTCTTAAAGGAACAGAAGTACAGACTCCAGATGGAGTTGGTACTGTAATAAGAGTAGGCCAAAAGATTATTACAGTTGAATTTAAAGATATTGATACAGGACGTAAAACTAAACTTAAATATGATGTTGAACTTATAAAACAGTTTAATGAAGGTGAAAGTAATATAGGTAATGGAAAAAATCTTTTAAGAAATATGAATGTATATGCAGAAGGTGAGGAAGGAATTATTACAAAGTCTTCTACAAATAAAGTTACTGTTTATTTTGAAAATAGTAGAGTTACAAGAAGTTTACCTATTAGTTTAGTCCTTATACTTTCTAAACAAACTAAGAAAAAGAAATCTAAATTTAAAATTAAACAAGGAAAATCTTTTAAACATGTAATAAATTTTAAAGATGTTAAGAAAGGGGAGAAATACCTTTTTGTTGATAAAGATGGAAATGGAATTAAAGGTTCAGTTTTAAGAAAAACTGCAAAAGGTACAATAAGAATAAGTAGAATTTGGAGGCCTGGAGAAAAAAGAGATCCATCTTTACAAAATCCTACTCTTAATCCTAAGAATTATACTATTGTTAAATGGGAAGATAGGGATAAACTTATAGATACTCCAAAAGAAAAGAAGAAAAAGAAGAAACAGATTGATCTTGAAGTATTAGAGAAATATAACTTTACTGATAAAAAAGATAAAGTACACCATTTTCTTATTAAGCATATTTATAAAGATGATAGAGTTAAAGTTGAAAGATTTTGGGAAGAAGGAGAAAAGAAATTAGGTAAATCTATTTTGAAACTTGATCCAGAAGATTTTAATATAGAAAAATATAAACCTACCAGACCTAAAGTTAAAAAAGGAAAGAAAACTAAAACTCAAAGGAAAATATCTCTTAAAAAACTAAAATCTTATCTCTTTACTAATAAAAAAGGTAAAGCAGTTCCTGCATCTATACTAAGGATGAATAAAAATGGTAAAGTAAGAGTTAGACCTTTAGGAGGTAGAAAAATAGGGGATGGTTCTCTATACCCTACTCTTGACCCTAAAGATTATGTAATTGAAAAATGGACTAAAGAACTTTCAGATGAAATGATGAAAAAGAAAAAAGGGAAACAAAGTAAGAAAGAAATTAAACCAAGACCTCCAAAACCTAAAGATGAATCAAAACCAGATGATATTATTACTCTTGAGCCTGTTTTATATAATGGTTTTGTTTCTTTATGGACAAGTGTTAAAGACCCTGATTCTAAAAAATTATCTAAGTTAGGTTTTACTTATCAAGGTCCTTTTTGGTATCTTAAAATTCGTAATAAGAAACATGGTTATAGTGTTCTTAGTAAACTTCAAAAAGGTAAAGGTAAATTTAAAATAAAAGATATTAAGCAAATAGAAGAAATATTCGAAGAAATGACTAAGGACAAGATTCTTATTGAAGATATACCTGATATTAAAGAATTTCATAAAATAAAACATAGAAAAGCTCTTAAAGGTGTTTTAAAAGTTTATCCTTTAGTTAAAGGAAATAGTATCTTTCTTTGTGTAGATCAGTCCACTAACCCTAAAGCAAAAAGTAAATTATCTTCTTCAATGTTTAAATCAGAACCGGAAGGTTTCTGGTATTTCATACCACGAAAAGGAACAAAATCTGAAATGAAACAGGAACTTCGGAAAATTAGAAAATCAGGATTAACTGTAGATAATCCAATTAAATTAAAACAACAGTTTAAGAAATTTAACTACAAAAACATGGTTTAAACACTCCGGCGATTCAACCAGCGGCGATTTACTTTCATATATTATATTTAATAAATATTAAAAATGCCGCCCAGAAGAGGAAAGTTTTCTCCCTTGCTTAATCCTCTTCGCTCAACAAAAAAAGAGAAACCTTAATTAATTAAGGTTTCTCTTTTTTTATTTCGTGCTTAATAGTTTTAATTTTATTCTTCTTTATAAGTACAACATTCCATAAAGGAAGCTATCAAATCTGCTATCAAATCTGAGTAATTTTCTACAGTACCAAGACATACTATATATTTTCCTAATACATTTCTGGCATAATATAAAGGGTTAGAATCTCCATTTACTATTAAATTAAATTTTACTTCATAGGGATTTACTACATCATCTTTATCCTTTATATCTGTGTAACCTATTTTTGGTACAGGTAAATCCAAATCCTCACATAAAGAAATAAATATAGAAGTTACCGTTACAAATTTATTTGCATAAATTACATCCTCCTCACTTAATATTTTAATTCTTGACATTAAGTCTCTCCTTTCTTTTTTAGTTTTTAAGTATAACTCATTGCCTTATCTAATTCCATTCTCAATCTTATTATTTCACTTCCCATTCTTAATATAATTTGATGTTGTAATTTTTCATTAAAATGAGGATACATAATACTTGCCTTTTTAATAATTTTACAGTAGAATACTTTTTTTGAATTAGTTATTTTTTTATTACTTACTTCTATAATACCGTAATTAGATTGTGATAAATAACCTACAGTTTTAGTAACAAGTTCCTTTGGAATAGCAAAATAAAATTTATTAGGTAAGAATTTTGCATACCAAACAGTAGGAGCAGAATAAATTTCATGTTTTTTTCTTTCTTTTTTCTTCTTTAGGAAATCATCTTTTAGATTTTGGAAAGTAGTTTTTACCTCTACTTCTATAATTTCCTTTTTGTTAGAAACTAATACGTCCGATTTAAATTTTCCTGCTTCTGTAGCAGAATAAATATATCTACGCTTAAATCTCCAGTAATGAAGGAGTTTTGTTTTCATTTCAAAAGAGTCCATGTTCTATCCTTTTCCTTTGATTTTTAGTCAAAAAAGGCATTCTCGTACTAAGTACTGGGCATGAAAAATAGCCTCGAAATACGCGTCGATTGTATCGAATTTCAACGAAATTTACTACTTTTGAAGCGTATTTCGAGTGCTTTTGCACGAAATTACAATTCTTCAGCTATTCATGATTTTTTTGCAAACGTTAAAACTTCTTCTAAAGTTACTATTCTAATTACATCTTTATGAGTGGGTCTTCCTATGTTCCAATCCCTGTTTATAAGAAAGGTAGTAATTCCAGATTCACTTGCTATGTTAGCTGTTTTCAATCTATCCTCAACAAGGAACTTATATTTATTTTGTTTTAGGAACATAGTTTTTGCTGAGGAATTGCGGTGAACCAATATAAAAGGAAATTTAAAATAATTCTTTAACCATTCTTCAGTAACTCTTATATAATTTTGTAGCCTTGCTGTTAGGAAAGTAATATCGATTCCTAAAGCTTTGATCATTGGAATATATTTTATAGCATCCGTATAAGGTAATATTTCTTTAGAACTATGAATATATAATTCCTCAAGTATTTCGGTTATTAATTCTTCTCTTTCATTTTCTGATTCTACTTCTATTATAGAAATATCAAAGGTATTAACATCCTTTACAGTATATCCTCTTTCATAAGTAAGCCTCAATATTTGAGGAATTATATCAGCAATTACTCCATCTATATCAAATGCAATTTTATCTATCATGATTTTCCTCTTTACTATTCAAAAGTATCCAAATTTACAGCTTCTTTACCTATTATTGATTTTTGGATGTATGTATGAATACAATTTAATCCATCACATTTATCAATTACAGATTCGATTTCTTTTTTTGTAGGTTTAGCATAAAACGTTCCGATTGACATGCGATTACAGTAGTTACAGGACTTAGCTAAAACAGTCCAAACAATCCTATCCATTTACTTCTCCTTATTAAAGGTTTTATAATATATATGTAAATGGTCTCTATATAATAAAGTAATATCATCTACTTTTGTATTTAAAGTTTCTTCCATTGATTTACAAATTTTAGTAGAAATACCTCCAATTTTAATATTATTATCTATATCATGAATAAAAACATACCCATTGTTATGATTAATTTTTTTGTAAGTTTTCTCATTTACCTAAATAGCACAATATTCAGGTTTATTTAATAATGCTTCAATAGTTCCTATAGCCACAGGAAGAATTGAATAATCTTTTCCTATAATATGAGTAGGTCCTATAGGAACCTTCCAATCTGTTTTATCCGCCATAATACAAAACATTTGACTCATTTTTTCTCCTTTTACTTTTTATTCTTTTTTCTTCTTTTCTTTTTATTTTTCTCCTTCCCGTTTTTTTCTTCTTTACTCTTCTTTTTCTTTGGTTCTTTTTTATCTGTAGTTAATTTTTTACCTTTGTATATTTTGTTTAACATTATTCGGATTTCTTCTTCATCTTCTGATAAACCATATTTATTTAATTCCTCTTTAAATCTTTTAATTACTATATCATGAGGTTTGAGTTTGAATTTAATCCTATCATTTTTATCTACAGCAGGTTCTTGTTCATCTTCATCATCCCAATCTATTTCTACATGATTAAGTTCGTGGAATACTACTTTTAATTTTTTACCTTTACCCATAACATCCCATTGTTCTTTATCCATTTCAACCATTATATCAAAATCAAAAATATCCCTATCCCTTGGAGATAATTTCCTAACGGAAGCAATAATAGGTAATCCTTCTTCATCCAATTTTTCAGAATCTCTGAAGGTGTAAACCCATCTAAGTAAAGATAATTCCGGATAATTATCATCCAAAACTTTCTTAAAAATCTTTTCCAGTTTACCTGATTTATCATAATAAAAACGCATTACATACCTCCTATTAAATAGTTAAAGGTTTAAATAGTGCTTTCCTATTCCTCGTGGAATATCAATAGTAATAGTTTTTCCTGCTTGTTGTAATTTTTTAATACATTCTTTTTGATGAAAAAATATTTGATCTGTAATAATTGTATCTTTAATATTATCTGGTATTTCCTTCATAACTTCTAAACAACTTTTATTACAAAGTTCAACTTCATTAGCCATTAGAATTTCCTCCTTCATAATAAGTTATTAAAAATGGTGGGTGAGGAGGGACTCGAACCCTCACGGCTATCAGCCAAGGGATTTTAGGTCCCTATTGTCTACCAGTTCCAACACTCACCCTTTATTGATTCTCCTTTTGTATTATTATAAACGATTTATTCTTTAATCGTGTTTTGCTTTATAAGCAGTTCTTCTATCATTAAATATTTTAGCTCGTCTACTTAATTCTAATAATTGGTTGGCAGTTACATGTAGGTAGGTTTTATGACCATGCCTATTAATTGTTTTAATCCTAAGTTTCTGTTGTTCATATATTCTAACATCACATCCATTTAATTTAATATCATAACTTGAAGATGTAACATCCATTTTTAATCTCCTTACTAAATATGAATAGGTATATATCTAAGATATTTAGGGATAGATTTTAACCCATATATAATTGGAGAAACTGCTTTACTGTTATAGTGACAAGCAATAACAACATCTTTAGCTTTAATATTTTCATCTATATAAAATTTGACTGTTTTATTTTTCTTCCATCTTTGATTGATAACTCTACGAGCATCTTTCCTGCTAAAGTTATCATTTTTAGATTGTAAGGCTACTGCGTATTCTATTATATTACTTTCTTCATTTCTTGGACTCCCAAGTGTTACATAACCAATAGAGATAGAGACTAATCTATAATTTTTCCAAAATCTAAAATATCTATAGTTAAGACCAAATTCCTCATGTAATTCTTTTTCTTCTTTTAAAATTGCTTGTCTTTCCATAAGTTCTTTTTTTATTTTTTCTGCTTTGTCTACCGGAATTTTTGAGAAATCAATTTTCTTACTCACACTCCATCTTCCAAAAGCTACAGTTACCATTTTAATCCTCCTTTAATTCTTTTTAATAAATCCTTTAGAAACTTTTGATAATTCTTTCCATAGAATTTCTTCAGCTTCTTCATGAGTAATTGTTTCTTTTATTTTTAGTGAGTTAAAGGGTTTAAATTTATTATAGTTTAAATCTAATTTTTTACATACCTTTGTATGAAGTTCAGATTTTTTAATGTCATATATTTTATCAGCAATAGCATAAGCATATTGTTTTATTAAACGTGCATTTTCATGTAAATTTCTAATAAAATGTCCAAGCGGATGACCTATTTTATCCTCTCCACTCCATAAATTATATATCATTGGAAGCATTGTTCGAGCAGCAGAACAAAGAATAATATGATCATTAAATAAGTTTATAGTATCAAATTCTTGCATACAAGCTCCACAATGAAGATTATCAATTTTTTTATTAGGATTATATTTTTTCATAATAGTCCTCTCTTTTTTGATATTATATCCTCCTTATCTATACTTGGAGTTTAATAAACTCCTACTTATACATTTTTTACAGGTAACTGGAAGTTTCTTTACTCGAATATGTTTTATAGCATTTAATTTCTTCCCACATAAGGTTTTATACATAAAAGAGAAAGGTTCTGGAATATAATGAACTTCTTCCTCTTTTTTATCGTCATCGTGAATTAAAACCTTTTCTAATTCTGGTTCCATTTGTATTTTTCCTGTTTCTCTTTTACAAACAAAGCAATTGCAATCTTTATCCTCATAAGTTTTACCTTTTCCATTAAAATCATTAATATAAAAACAACGATGGTGATATTCTTTTAACAAATGTACTACTTGAGCTTCCAAATCTATAGAATACTTATTAGTATTAATATAAATGCATTTACTAATTCTTAGTCTATCTTTGAATGGACCAGAAGAAGAATAACCACTATCATCAATTAATTCTATAGTATTACCACCCCATCCTTTATGCACCTTACAATAATTTAGACCTACTATAAAATTATCATCATAGTCAAATTTAAATAAAACTTCCCTTGCTAAAATAACAACTTTGAAGAAACCAAATGTAACTATAATTGCATTAACATCATATTTATAGATTTCATTATAATCCAGTTTATACATATTTTCTTTACAAGTTAGGTTATTAATAAGTTTAATACCTAAGTCTTTATAAAATTGTTTATCTTCTACTTGGGTTTCTAATTTATCTTCTTTAGGACTTAATTTATAGGCTACATTATTTACTACAATCTTAGAACAATCCTTAGATATTTTTTCTTGAATGTCTATTTCATCTTTTTCTAAATCATCTACTAATTTTAGTAAATGTTCCTTCAAAGCTATTTTTATAGTTGTTTCCATAGTAATCTCCTTTTAACAAGTAGTGTAACCACATAATTTACAAGTTTTACAACTACCTTCTCTTTTTAAAGAAAGCTTTTGACAACCAGGACATAAATCTAAACCAGAAGAATTATTTTCTTCTTTGATTATTGTACTATTAATATCTTTGGAAACTTTTTCTAACAAAAGGGAAATCATATGTGGAAGGCTACTACTTCTTAT
>Ga0222667_1000862_pt1 | contig 11677 bp, 10 predicted proteins | sample AntAcemetagen657_FD_179854 | JGI IMG/M metagenome (GOLD analysis project Ga0222667, IMG submission 179854) | Saline water microbial communities from Ace Lake, Antarctica - #657 | ecosystem: Environmental > Aquatic > Non-marine Saline and Alkaline > Saline | place: Antarctica: Ace Lake... | reverse complement strand
CTACATTTAATTCCTTAATCTTTTTATTTTCTTCCTTCATCTTCACACCCTCGTGTTTCATTTTTCCATCACACCACTCACAACATTTACTTGGACATTCACCATCTAACAACTTCAACGCCTTCTTCCAAACCTTTTCAGCACTTTCAACATCAACTTTCATCTTGACCAATTCTGTATCAAAAATAACTTCGCCAGTAGCCATAACTTCTTTAGGAATATAAAACAATAAGAAAAAATAATCTTCTGTCTGGTAGCCATTTTTTCTTAAAAGAAAATTATAGATATTTTGCTGTTGTCGATAATGTTCTGCTGTATCTTCTTTTAATGGATAACCACGAGTCTTATAGTCCAATACAATCAACTTTTTTCCTTTCACAAGAATATTATCCACTGCCCCATGTAATTCATTCCCTTCTTTATCTGTCCACGAAACACCTTTAAAATTACTTTGCCAAATCTTCATTTTTTCTTTATCTGTAAATAACTTCATATTTGTGCAATCAGAATTCTCACATATTTCTGGAGGTAATTTATCCTGCTCCATGAATTTATCAAAGTGGATTTTTAGAATCTTATCCATTCCAGAGGGCAAACTTGGAAATATTCCTGCTGGTCTTTTCCAGACTTTGTGTTGTGCTAACCAAAAACAACGAGGGCAGTCTTTCATTAAGTTTAAAGCAGATGGGGATAGTTTGAACGTCATTTTAAAGATCTAAACTTGCCCCATTTAATTTTAACCAATTCTTTTTATCATTATAATCAGGCATAATTGATTCAACAATCTCCCAGAATTTAGAAGTATGGTTTAGTTCTATTAAATGGGCTAATTCATGAACAATAATATAATCAATAACTGAAAGTGGAGCCAACATAATTTTCCAATGAAAATTTAATTTATCATTAGACCACGAAGCCCATCTATTTTGTAAATCCATTATCCGTATAGATTTGGGATTTACTCCTAACTTTTCTTTAAAATAATTAACTCTTTTTGGAAGATGTTTTGAACCCTCAATTTTATAAAAATTTACAAAACATTTCTTTGCATTTTTTATATTTCCAAAATTAAGTGTGAAATATCCTTCAGATAAACTCAATGATTTATTTGGACACTCTCCAATCCTTAACCTGTGACTCTTACCTAAAAAGAAGAACCCTTCTCCATCCACTATCTCTCTATCAATCTTTGACTTATTCAGTTCTTCTAATTCTGCTATTGATTTATAAATCCAGTATAGTTTGTTTTCAATTATTTTATTTAATTTTTCTATTTCTAAGTGATCTGGAGCCAAAACTGAGACAGAACCATCTCTTTCTACATAAATACTCATTGTTTTTCTTTGACTTCTTTTTAATGTATAATCTAATTTATCAAAACTATCTTTCATTTTCAAATATTCTCCTTCGGTTTTTAGCAAGCTTCATTATCTCAGAAACAATCTTCTCTTTTTTATCATAGATGTTCTTATTTCCAATTGTAATAAGTTGATCGTCAATCATTCCCCTAAGATGTTTTATTTTTTGAGGATTTGTCCAGAAACCAACTTTTATAATTTCTTCTGAAATAAGATTAAAAAGTTTAATAACCCCTTCTTTAATATTTTCTTTATTTGTAACTTCTTTATTTTCATAAGTTTCTTGAATAATTAAATCATAAAATGGTGCATGTTTCTTTGGATCAAGACCTTCTTCTTCTTTTTGTCTTCCTTCCCTCATTTGTTTTTTTAATTCATTTAAATAAATTAATTGCTCCTCCCAATTATTCTTAAAACCTAAGATTATCTCTTCCAATTTTTCACTAATATTTTTATAATATGTTGGGTCTGTATCAAAATTAACCTTACAATGCTTTCTTATGGCATGTTCCATTTCAGAAGCTTTTGATTTTGGAGACTTATTCTTATCAAGTTCTTCATCAAAGTTATCAGAAATTATATCTATTGGTTTAATTTTGGTTTTTATTCCAATCGAAATAAGATGTTCATTTATCAATTTTTTAACTCTTTTACCCGCTCCCAATAAGTTTATTGTATCATCTCTAAATCTATGTTGAGCCCTATTATGTATGTGGCCATATGCTCTCATTACAGGAAGATAAGGTCTACAAACTGGTTTAGTAAATAAGACATCCAAACTATCAATAAATAATTTAAATTTAACATTAAACTTAGCCCTAATTTTTACTTCTTCAAGAACATCTAAACACTTTTCTAAAATCTCTAATTGCTCATTAGTATTTTTGATTTGATAATTAACATATTCTTCTATTTTTTTAACACCCTTATCCATGAATAATTTATTTAACTCATTATACCTATTTTTTAAGATTGGTAGTTCTGTATCAACATCAGTCATAACATCATTTAAATCGAGATCTTCTGAAGAATATGCTTTTAATGCATTTCTCAAATGATTTGTTATACCATAATAATCAACAACATATCCATATTCTTTGCCCTTTGAAATTCTATTAACCCTGGCAATAGCTTGTAATAAGGTATGATCTGTCATTTTTTTATCAAGATACATTACTTGTTCTATTTTTGCATTAAAACCTGTAAGCAACATATCTTTAACAATTAAGAAAGTGATACCAGTATTAGTCTTATTAAGGTCATAAGGTTTTTTGAAATTAATATTGTCTTCACCCAAAATTCTTTTTGCATCTTTAGAATATCTTAAAATTTCTGGAAGATCGTTATTAAGCAAATGAACTAAACAAGCAGATTTAATAAATTTCATCAAAACTAATCTTTCATTATCACAATCTTTTCTTTTAGAGTATTCTGTAACATATTCCTCTACTGCTTTGTCTATGAATTTTTTATATTTTGCTGCAGCAACTCTACTACTTGCAACTATCTGTGCTTTAAATCCATTATCAAAGATATTTTCAAAATAATGTTTAACAATATCTTTAGAGATTTTTTCTATTCTTTTATCTGCTTCTAAAATATCTCCTTTAGTTCCATATTTCTTTTTAATTAATATTTTTTCTTCATTAGTTTTATCTTCAAACATATCCTCAAAATCCTTGTCTAATTCTTCCTTATCCTTTATTTTTGAATTTACCGTTTTGCCAATATATTTAATTTGAAGAGTTGCTCCATCATCTCTTGATTCTTTCATACCATACTTATCAATATACCTATTTCCAAAAAGATCATATGTGGATTTCTTAGCTTTCTTAGATTTTTCTGTAATTATTGGAGTTCCAGTAAATGCTACCCTTGAAGATTTTGGCAAGGATAATACTAAATTTCCTCCAAAAGTTCCACTTTGAGTTCTATGTGCTTCATCAACTAATAGTAATATATTTTCTGAATCATTTAGCAAGGGAAATACTTCAAATTCAGGGAGTGCTTCAATATTTTTTTTAGTCTTTGATCTTTTCAAAAATTTCTGAATAGTAACCATAACTAAATTCGATGTGTCTGTTTTCAGTTCCTTGATTAATTTAGCTGTATTAGACATGGTATAGACTTTCTCAGCTAAACCTGCCGTGCCTGAAAGTTGTTTTTGTAAATCTTTTCTATCTGTAACCATTACAACCTTATATTTCATTAAGTCCCTAATTGTTCTAAGCTTTCTAATAAGAAAAACCATAGACAAAGATTTTCCAGAACCTTGAGTATGCCATACAATTCCAGACCTTTCTTCAGGAGTTTTATTATTTAATATCCCTTCAGTTACCTTATTTACGGCCCTATACTGTTGGTATCTCGCCACTAATTTAATTTTTGCACCATTGTCATTTTCTGTAAAGATAATAAAGTTTCTAATTAAATCAATAAAATTATTTTTCGATAATGAACCTAAAATCATTTTTTCTTGAGAATGTAATTTTTTATCCAATGGAATTGGATGTGTATCTTTCCATTCAAGAAAATCTTCATATCTGGAAGTTATTGTACCCATTCTTGCTTCATCCTTAGTTGTTGAAATTAAGATTTGGTTATAATAAAATAATTCTTTATTTCCTTCTGCTTCTCCTGCTTCTTCTCTTGTGTTTGAATATCTTTTAAGTTGATCAATTCCATCTTCCATTGCATTAGAATCAACCTTATCAGGATATTTGCATTCAACAACTCCTAATGGAAATCCATTAACAAAAATAACAAGATCGGGTACTATGAACTTTCTTAATGTGCCAGGTGCATTAACCCTAAATTGGTTTATTGCTAAAAAGTCATTTTCTGAAGGATTATCAAAATCTATTAATTTAATTGACTGACTTTTTTCCTTGGGTTTCTTTTTATCTATAAAGGCTGGAGGTTCCAATAAAAGATTTGTAAATTGTTCATTAGTTTCAATTAAACCTTGTCTCTGTCCTATTCTTTTCATATCTTGATATATTTGTTCTATTTGTTCGTCATCTAACCAATCATTTAATTTTTTAATCGCTGCTTTAAATCTGTCTTCTAAAATTACTTGATCAAAATCTTTTCTTAATGTAAGTTCTGGATAATATTTGCTTCTTTCATCTCCTGCTTCAAACAGAATTGTATCCCATCCTAATTTCTTTAAACTTTCAATAAATGGTTTTTCCACATATTCATATTCATAATTCATTTTTCCACCTTCACTCTAACTTTTCCAGTTAGTAAATCTTGAATTAAGCCTCTTTTAATTTTAATTAATTTGTTAAGATATTTTTCTTCGGACTCAATTTTGTTATCTGCTGATGTGAGAATGTCAGCTATTCTTTTTTGTTCTTCTGGATCTTTTGGAATTGTAAACTCAAAATTAACAAAATCTTTTTGATAAAGATGAGAGATTGTAGAACCTGCCTTTAAATTTTCGATAAATCTATCAAATCTTGAAGACATTAATATGTGATACATAAATTCAGGATTATAAGAATTATTTTGAGGTCTTAATACAAAAACTCCGCTATTTAATGTTGTGGGTTTTGAAATTGAATTTACAAAAGCAATTTTCCCTATTGTTCCATCTTTAGTTATGAGAATATCCTTAATTTTAACTTGAATATTTTTATCTTGATCGTACCTATATTTTTTAACAAAATGACAAGTATTCCACGCCACTTTTCCATCCTTAAAGTCTGTTCCAGTAATTAAGAAATAGTCTCCTTCTTCCAAATATTCTTGAGTAGTAAGTCCTTGCCATCCAATTCTACCTTTAAGTGTAGAACTTTTTCCAACATTTTTTATTAACCAATCTTCAGGGAATTCATATTCATGGGAATTTAGTTCTTTCTTGGTAAGTTTACTTTCATTTAGTCCAAATTTAAATAAGTCTTGAACCAACCCATTTTTAATTTTGTTATATTTATTAATCACCTTTTGTGTGCCCTCAATAGAATTGTCAATCTCTTGGAGAATTAAAGCTATTTTCTCTTGTTCTTTAATTGATTTGGGAATATTCAAATAAAAATTATTTACAAATTGTGAGTTTAAACCTGGCTGTGCTGATCCAGTTATTCTTAATTCAATCTTTCTTTTAGCCATCTCTGAAACAATATAATAATAAAGATAATCTTGAATTATCCTTTCTTTTTTTCCACGAAGTAAAAATAAATGTTCATTAATTGCTGCATCTGAATAATGAATATTACTATAGAGTCCAGATTTTCCTGTATTAGCTCCATCTTTATTTATTAGAACATCTTTATCTTTCAATACTCCTCTTTTTAAACTATCAAAAAAGTTTCTGAAGATTTTTTTTACAGGAAAATATTTCACACCCCCATCTTGGATAATATTTTCTCCCCCAAGACTCGGAATTTCTCCAGATTGAAAATCTACCCCTCCAGTAGGTCTTGATCCATTTTCAATGGTTTCAATAATTAATTTTAATTCTACCTCTTCCCATCCTTCAGGAATTTCTCCTTGTTTAAATTCAAGCTGTTGTTTCATATCCAAGCTCCTTTAGATAATCATTTAATTTATTTGTTGATTCAGATCTTTCTTTTTCAAATATTCTTACATTAACTCCATATTTTTCCCATAAGTTTTCAAAATAATTAATTATTTTTCTTTTTTGAAGTATTAAATACATATTCAAAAAATTAATAGAAGAATCTTCGAATTTTCTTAAAACAAAACTCTCCGCTTCTCCTTCATCCATCTCTTTTAGAACTTGCTCAACTTGTTCAACTAATTCCTTATTTTTTATCTTAATCTCTTTTTTAATTTTATTTCTCTCTTTTTTCTTAATATCTATTTCTTTTAATGAAACTTGCTTTTCTTCTAATAATTCATTTATTTTTTCTTTGTGTTTTCCACTCGCTGTTTTAATTTTTTCTTTTAATTCTTTAATCTCTCTTCTTAATACTTTCTCTAAAGGTTCTGGTTCCTCATCTTCATCTTCTATCTCTTCATTTTGATTAAGTTCATCGATTTCAGAATCTAATTCACTAACTTTAGATTCCATTTCTTCAATTTCATTTATTTCATCTTCAAATTTTGTTTTAAAGAAATATCTAATTTTTTCAAGATTGTCTTCAACAATATTTGTTCTATCTTTTTGCTTTTTCTCATCATCATTCATACCTTCAAAATCAAAATTAGATGCAAGAGATTGTATCCATCCACTTTCTTTAATGGTTCGTAAATCAAACTTATTTTCATTCCACCAGTTAATAAAAATCCCTCTTATTTGAAAATCATCTAAAACCCCGTTCTTTTTCAATTTATCATGAATTGATTCAAATCCAATATCTAATAATTTGTGCATACCATTATTATATTTAAATTCCTTAATCCTATCAGAGAATTCATTAAACCATTTTAGAATTAAATCGTGAACTTTTTTATCTGTCTCTTTAAATTCTTTAGATTTTTCTAAAAACTCTTTAATTTCTTCTTCTATCTTAATATTTTTAAACAAGAAATAATTTTTATCTTTAGCTTTAAACATTAGGTCTTCTTCTATTAAATAAGTTTCTAATAATTTTTCATTCCATTCAATTTTAGGTATCCCTCCTTGAATATGGGCTTTTATATCTTGAGGTTCTGGATCTGGAGAATTATCCACGTATCTCCTAATGTTTAAATTATAACCTTCTTCTTCAATATCCCTTATCTTAATTAATTTTGAATATTTTGGGATTTCTTCTTTACTATCAAAAACATATCGAATTTTTTCAATGTCTTCATATCTTAGTTTATTCTGATTTTTCCCTTCCTTAAATTCTTTATCTGCATTGATAAACAGAATCTTTTCCTTATCATCAGATCTATTTTTATTGATCACAAGAACACATGCCGGAATACCTGTACCATAAAACAAGTTCATAGGAAGCCCAATAACTGCTTCAAGTATGCCTTTGTTGATTAATTCTTCCCTAATATCTTTTTCTTTTCCCCCCCTAAATAAAACTCCATGAGGGACTATGACTGCCATTTTTCCTTTAGAATTTAGGGATGCAATCATGTGTTGAACAAACATCAAATCACCTTTCTTTTTTTCAGGAGCCCATTCAAAAAATCTTTCTTTGAACTCCATATTATCTTGAGTATAATCTTGTGAAAAGGGAGGATTAGCAATAACCCTATCAAAAGTCATAAGTCTACCATCTTTAACATGCTTAGGTTTAAGCAAGGTATCTTCATTTCTAATATCTGCATCAGTAATTCCATGAAGAATCATATTCATTTTACAGATTGCCCAAGTAGTTCCATTATCTTCTTGACCATACAATCCTAAATCTTCAGGATCTTGCCCTTGATCTTCAACGTATTGCATTGAATTGATAAGCATTCCCCCAGAGCCCACTGTCGGATCATAAACAGTCATACCTTCTTGAGGTTTTAATAGACTAACTAATAGTCTTACTACTTCGTTAGGCGTATAAAATTCTCCTCCTTTTTTCCCCGCAGAGTCTGCAAAATATTTTATTAAATATTCATAAGCGGCACCCATAACATCCGAGAACTCAAAATCTGAATTTCTCATTCGATACTTATTAAAGTGGTGTATGAACTCTATGAGTTTTGCATCTGAGATCTTATTTTTACCTTTCTTTGCATTAAAATTTATTGGTGCCAAAACATCTTCAAGAATTTCAATATTTGCTTTTTCTATTGCAGATAGGGCCTTATTTAACTCACTTCCAACATTGTTTTTAATATGTTTTAATTTACTCCAATGAGCACTTTCAGGAATAAAAAAAGATTCATATTTGTCTGGATTTTCAATTTCTTTTTTTATCTGAAATTCGGATAACCCCATTTGATAATATTTCTTTTTTAATAGCTCCTTTTCATCATCAAAAGCATCAGAAAGCCTTTTCAAAAAAAGCATGCCAAAAATAAATTCTTTAAATTCAGAAGCATCCATTTTACCCCTAAGAATATCTGCAGCCCCCATTAAGTGATTCTCAAGCTGCTTCAAAGTAAGTTTGTCTGCCATAAAAACTATTATAGAATTAGATATTTATAATTATGCTTTTACATAATGCCTAAAGCTATTATCCTCTGGATTAACGCATTTGATGAATCCTTCTTTCTCCATATCTAAAAGAACTCTACTTATTGCACTTCGGTGTTTTTTCAGTTCTTTTGCAATATCCGTCGCAGTTTTTTCTTTATTCAAACTATCCCAAACTTCTCTTCTTAACTCTCCTTTTTTTAAAAAGATCTTTAATCTTAATTCTTTGCTTACCACGTAACAAGAGAGTAACAATAATTAAAAACAACTGGTGACATTGGAGTAACATAGGCATAACCTTTAAAAAACTGCAAATCTTTATTATCCTATGGAAAAGAAAAAATCATGGTTTAAGAGGCATTGGATTCTTACCGGAATTGGAGGCTTTTGTTTATTTTTTATAATGATTGGGTTCTTCCAAGGAATCTCCGAAGGAATCGATAATGAAAAAAAATATTCTGATTATTCTCAAAATGATTTGATCATCGCAAATTCCAATCTACTTATCCCTCAAGATGCAGAAGTAGATAGAATATGGGGAATTAGTAATATTACTAAAATAACTACAAATGCTACTGGTTTCGTTGAAGGATCTGAAAGGAGAATAACTAAATCTGAAACTCTTGGAGGAAGCTCGATAATCACAAAAGCATACCGTTTTAATTCTGCAGATAATGCTAATCAATTTTATAATCAAGAAAGAAAAAAAATAGATGTTCGTGGTGTTGCAGAATGGAACTTGGGAAGCGATTGCTTTGGAATTGAAAAAGACTCTTTACTCTCTGGAGCAACAGAAGGATTGTGTTTAAGAAAAAATATTGTATTTTATATAAGATCTTCTTCAACCTCTTATTCTTACGCCAGTGATGGAAAAGACATTATGAAAGTGATGCTAAAGAAAGTATAGTTCAAAATTAAAAATATAATAATTTCTATGGTTGAAAAAATAACTTACAAAAAGATAGCAGAATTGGTTCTTGAAAATGCAAAGAAACCATTAACTCCTTTAGAAATTTGGGAGGCTGCGAAACAAATAGGATTGTTTGATAAACTTGGAACTGTTGGAAAAACTCCATGGCTTACAATAAGCGCGCAGATATATGTTGATATTAGAGATAATCCAAAGTCTATTTTTTATCAATATAGCAGCAGACCAGGAAGATTTTTTCTTACGAAGTTTAGAGAAGATTTCAAACCAGAAGAAGCCATATTAGAAGAAGATTCAAAAGAAATAATTAAAACCAAATATCACGAACGAGATTTGCATTCATTACTTGTAAAATTTGTTAATTCTGCTCCTAATTTTAAGGCCCAAGTAAAAACAATTTATCATGAAAATTCTACAAGAAATAAAAAAGGACTCAATAAATGGCTACACCCTGATTTAGTAGGAGTTCATTTACCTTTCTTAGATTTTGATATACACACATTACAAGTTCAAAAAGAACTTTACTGGACTGCTGTTCGTTTTTTCAGTTTTGAGATGAAAAAAGAATTGAACATTGGAAATCTCAGAGAATGTTATTTTCAAGCTGTCTCAAACAGCAACTGGGCAAATGAAGGTTATTTAGTTACATTAAATATTATTGATGAAGATGGAGACTTAATCTCTGAATTAAGAAGATTAAACAATGCCTTTGGAATTGGGGTAATTAAATTAAATGCTGAAAATATTAATGAAAGTGAAATTATTCTCCCTGCAAAAATTAAGCAGGAACTTGACTGGGATACAATTGATTTGTTATTAAAAAAGAATGGAGATTTCAAAGGATTTATGGAAATTGTTAAAGGAGACATTACTCTTGGCAGAATAGCCAATAAAAATAATTATGATCTTGTAATTAAAGACGAAGATTTTGAGGAGTATGTTAAAGAGAAACAGATTATCGAATCATAATTCTTGTTTTTTCTGTGCTAATATTGACAAATTATTATTATTATTATTTGTTATTTTTTTCTCAGCCCTAATTGAATATTCTTCTTCAATATTTTTATATTTCTGTTTTAACTTTTTGATTATCACTAATTTTTGCCTCTCTATTTGTTGAACCGGTAACAATGCAAGTTGTTTTAATCCACCATCTATTTCCTTTTGGAATTTAAATATTAATTTTTCAAAAAAAGGATGAACATCAAGATCCTCACGCAAAGGAGTATATGTCCTTGACAAACCATCTTTTAAAGGAGTTATATTTTTTGGCACAAGAGTTAAAATTGGAAATGCATATGCTTGATGCACTATTTTTTTGAGAAATATTGTATTCATTGCAACCTTTCTTATAACCATCTTTGTTGCAAAATTAACAAACATTCCTAAATTGGTTAAATCATTTTCTAATTCACTACATATCTCATTAAAATATTTCTTTTCTTCTTTTATCAATTCATCGCTTGCTTTTTTAGATCTCTCATTATCTTCTTTATTATTTGAACAGAAAAAATAAGGACAATGATAAGGATTAAATATATTATTTAAATCACATTCTTCCATTCTAAATTTAAGCATTTACTCATTTTAATTTTTTAGGTAGTTGTTTTTCAAAAATTTACATATTTTGTAACAAACAGAGGTTTTCATACTGATCAAGTAAGTTTATTACTTCATTTACATCCACAAATTTATCTGGTTTTGTATTTAATTTTTCGTAATTCGCCAAAACATATTGTACATCCTTTATAGCAGAAATACACTTAAATCTAAGTCTATGTTTAAAAGTTCTCTTATGACCTTCCTCCAAATTCTCAAAGTTTTTAATTTTTTTAATGTCGCTTGGTGTTAACATTTTAATACCCTCTGCTTTTGCCATATTTTTTAAGGAATTTGAGGGAGGCCTTAATATTTCCTTTTTTAATTTGTTTGAAAGGATCATTTTTTCTTTCTTTAATTTTGTCTACTTCTTTTTTAAATCCAGGACATTCTTTCAACCATCGATAAAAAGTTGATTTTCCAACTCCTGATTCCTTACATGATTTTCTTATTGAATAATAATCCATTCTGTCCCCGAATATTCTTAGAAAATTTTCCTTATCTTTTGAACTTGTTTTTTTAGGCATTTTTCTTAAATTTTGGTAAATTTGGTGACCTTTTTAATCACAAGGGATAGCCAAATTTGTTGTTTTGGTTGATTCTGGTGCGTTTTTTTCGCCTTTTTAGCATACTTCATTACCCCAAACATCCCAACCCTTTGTTTTTTTTAACAATTTCCCATATTGCATTATCCCAAGACTCTGTTTCATTTTCTCCTAAATACTCTTTAACCTCTTTTTCTAAATCATCTGG
>Ga0222667_1000849_pt1 | contig 11814 bp, 17 predicted proteins | sample AntAcemetagen657_FD_179854 | JGI IMG/M metagenome (GOLD analysis project Ga0222667, IMG submission 179854) | Saline water microbial communities from Ace Lake, Antarctica - #657 | ecosystem: Environmental > Aquatic > Non-marine Saline and Alkaline > Saline | place: Antarctica: Ace Lake... | reverse complement strand
AACCTCATTAAACTTCTTGTCTTCAAACCCTTCTAATGTCTTTTCCATCTTAGAACTGTTATTTAAAGAATAATATATTCCTATTCCTAATATTCCTATTGAACCTCCTCTCCCACAAGGGGAGAGGATTCTTACGAACTACAAACTAATGTTTGTATATTTAGTAAGCTAACCTCGTCGTCCCGACGATTCTTTAATATTTTTTTTAATAGAATACTTTGGTTTTCGGTATTCTTAAATATTTTTATTAACTTTAGAGTTTTACTTACAAAAGCTAAACTGTTTAACAGTTTTACTTGTAAAACCACTTACTCTTGACTTTTCAAAGAACTAATTAAATATTATATTATATGCTTTCACTTTTCAAGAAAAATACCTTTATTTTTAGAAGAATTATTAAATGTTTTCACTACGTTCAAACAAGTCTGATTCAACTTCTCCCACAAGGGAAGAGGTTTTCTCAGACAAAACTATAAAATAAGAGCGGAAGTAACTCAACTGGTAGAGTATGACATTTCCAATGTCAAGGTCGCAAGTTCGAATCTTGTCTTCCGTATTTGTATCTATGGTATAATGGTAAAACACAACATTGCCGATGTTGAGATGAGAGTTTGATTCTCTCTAGATATTTTCCCAGAGAAAAAGAAAGATGAATAAGTAAATATAGATTGGGCTGTTCCGGTCAGTTTCGGTCTTAGATAAGGTAGCTCAGTTGGATAGAGCAACGGCTTGCTCTAACAGGATTGTACAGTCCTCGGTGGGTATAAGTCGAATATGCAGGTTCGAGTCCTGTCCTTATTGTTAAGTTGGCCTCATGGTGGAATTGACAGACACGCAAGATTTAAGATCTTGTGCCTTCGGGCGTCTCGGTTTGAATCCGGGTGGGGCTATTAAGCCAGAGTGGTGGAATTGGCGAGACACGTAAGTTTTAGAAACTTATGCCTTAAGCGGCATGAGAGTTCGAATCTCTCCTCTGGTAGTTTTATTTTTTAAGCCCCTATGGTGAAAATGGATATCACATTGTTCTTCTAAAGCAATATTTCCTGTTCGAGTCGGGATGGGGGCGTTATATTAATTTTTTAATTATTTCTTTTACATCATTAAAAGCTTGATTTAAGATTTTATCATTTGATATTAAATCAGGGATAACTATTAAATTAATGTTTTTATTAGATGCTATTTTTAACTTCTCAGTATCTTTATTTTTTACTTTATCCAGTTTTTGTTGTCCATAGATAGGTTTAAAATGTACTATTCCGTTCCACTCAATAGCAAGTTTTAGTGAAGGAATGGCGATATCTGCTTCCAAACCATCTAACATAGTTTTATCATTAGGTAATATTTTAAGATTAGGAAATTCTTTAACAAGTAAATTATAAAATTTAATTTCTATTTTAGATCTTCTAGATTTTCTTTTTAATTTATTATTATAAGATGCAGCACAAGAATTATTACAAAATGATCTTCCTGATTTAGATTTCTTAAATTGAGATCTTTGTCTAATAATTTGGTTATCGCAATTTGCACAATTCATAATAATTGTTCTTAATTGTGTTGTATATCTACCAGAACATTTTGTAGAACAAAAATTATGTTGATGTTTTTTGGGGTATTTCATGTAATCATTTTGATTTGACAATAATCTTTTAAATATTTTTTTGCAATATTCACATTTTAATTCAATATATGTTTTCATAACTATATATTCTGTAAAAAAATACTAACTCCTTCTTATTTTTTTCAACTACTGTTAACTGTATTTTTGGTAACGAAATCTGCTTCGTTAGCAAAATGTAAGTCCTTGTAGTATAACTAGATAGCATCTGCTGCCGACATTCATGTCGGTACCAAATTAAGCTCTTATGGTGAAATGGATATCACATGGGTCTACGAATTAAAAGAGGAGTTCGTATATAACAATAGAAATATAACTTTATAAGAATATTTTTATGGAGTTATATTATGGCAAAATGGATAAAAAAAAATAAAGAAGAATATAATAAGGCAAGAAGAGAATGGTATCAAAAGAATAAGATAAAAGAAGCTGCAAGATTAAGAATAAGTAATGCTAGATACAGAAAAAAAATAAAAAAATTAGTTACAGATTACAAAGCAAAAAGAGGGTGTTGTCGATGTAGAGAGAATGATCCTGTATGTCTTGATTTTCATCATCATATTGGTAAAAAAGAAAATAATATAGGAACCATATTAGGTCACTGGAGCGAAGAAAGAATATTTAAAGAAATTGAAAAATGTGAAGTTTTATGTGCAAATTGTCATAGAAAATTACATTTTAGCCCCTATAGTATAATTGAATAGAACACAAGATTACGGATCTTGAGATGTGGGTTTGAGTCCTGCTAGGGGCATTTTATTATTTTCCCAGAGAAATAAAAATGAAGATAAGATTATGGATGAACAGGAATATATAGAATATGCAGCAGTAAATAGGAGTGATGGAGTCATTGCTATTGGCAGGGACCATGCAGAGATAATAAGAAAATCTCCTTATGGGACTTGTAAAGCAGGTAGTAGCACTGGATTCGTTACTAATACTGGCAGATATGTAGATAGAGGTGAAGCTGCAACAATAGCATTAGCTGCTGGACAACTGGAAAAACTAAGATGTCATGGAACTTTTGGATTATTTTCGGAAGATATAAATCAAAATTGGGAAAAAGACTCATTTAAAGAATTGGAGTAGAAGAATGAAGGTAAGAGAATTAATAGAGCTATTAGGAACTAAAGCAGATTGGGATGCAGAAGTTGAAATAGGAGGAGTAAGAACAGGACTCAATGATATTGAATTGAGTACTTACAGAGATAGTTATGACCAGAAAGAATATGTTAATATAAAATTAGAAGAATAGGCATTAAAAAATAATTTATTAAAGGAATAAAAATTATGTTAGTATTAGGTAGACAAAAAAATGAAAGTATTATGATTGGTGATGATGTTGAAATCACTATTGTTGATGTAAGAGGAGATAAGGTAAGATTAGGAATTACTGCACCGAGATATACTTCTGTACATCGCAAGGAAATATGGATTGCAATTCAGAAAGAAAAAGACGAGCAAAAATTACATGTTGAAAAGAATGAAGTTCCTATTAAGCCTAAAAAAAAGAAATATTGGTGGAAAAGAGATTAAATATGCTCTCATGGTGGAATTGGCGAGACACGTAAGTTTCAAAAGCTTATGCTTTAAGTAGCGTCCCGGTTCAAATCCGGGTGGGAGCATTATCCCAGAGGAATTATTTAATTGAGATAAGGTTATGAAACTTGAAGAAACTTATTTAGGAGCTGACGATTATGGAAACTAATGAAGCTGTAGATACTGGAGTAATTGATAATAACGTTCTTTTAGAGCAATCTAAAAAGATTATTTCTGGAGAAATAGAAGATATTGCTTCTTTTCTTCGCGAAAGTTATTCTCATCCTGTAGATTATAATGGCCCTATTAGCACAACCCTTAAGGTTTGTCATTTATATGACACTCATTTCCGTTTAAATTATTGGGGGACAAGGACTAATGCCTCTGATTTAGTTGTTATTTCTTCTATGCGTATTAAAGTAGACATAGAAGGAAATAAGTATATCGTAGATCATTTAAATAAGAATGAATTAAGAAGATAATTTGTTCTTTGTATTGTTGTTAATCTGTAACCCAGAATAATAACATAGGCTATGTCTTACCAGGCGTAGCTTTTTTTATTATATTAATAATTTCCCAGAGAAATAATTTAGTTAATATACAAGTGAAAATAATATTAATTTAAAATTTGAAAGGTAGTAAAATGAGAGTTTCAGCAAATGGTAGGATGTATGATGTTCGGTGGAGGCGTATTAGGCAAGCTGCAAATGGAATGATTATCAAAAAAAGAGAAAAAGCAGTAGCTGTGTCAGTAGCCACAAATTGTTCTGTTAGTGAAGTTGATGAAACAAAAGTTGGTGCTGAGAAGTATTCAAATGGAGTAGTGAGTACTGCTTATTTGGGTAAGAAGGATGTTGATAATAGAAAAGTTGCAAGAAAGATTTCTTTGGCAAAAGTTTTGCAAGTTCTTTTTCCTTCTGATGTTGTATTTGAATATAGTAAAGAAGAAGGAAAAGAATTTGAAGAAGTTGCAGAAGCAGCAAGAGCAAAGAGTGAAAAGAATTTTGTTATTAGAACTGCTTTTTGGAAAACATATAAAGATAATTTCAAGATAAAGCAGAATCTCCCAGAGAAATAAAATTATAAATCTATAAGAAGATTGGGTAAGTATTCTTGTATTTTTTATTTAAAAGGAGTAAGACATGGAAGCAGTATCGGAACAGAAAAATCTTAAGATGCACAAGAAACTATTGTTGGATGTTATCAAGAAGCAGGCAGGCAGTTTAGAAAAAGCAATTCTTGAGGGAGTAATGAATTCCATTGAAGCAGGTGCAGTATCTGTTTTATGTAATTTTTCAGTAGATGAAAATAACAATAAGGCTTCTTTATCTATTTATGATGATGGAATAGGTATATCTACTGAAAAGGAATTGATAGAGCATTTTGAGACTTTTGGTACTCCCCACGATGAATCCGAGAATGTTATATGGAAACAGTTTAGGATGGGTAGAGGTCAGATGTTTGCTTTTGGTAAAAACACTTGGAGAACTTCTACTTTTAAGATGGAGGTAGATATAGACAATTGGGGACTTATTTATCATCTTACTAAAAATCTTCCTCATGTTGATGGTTGTACCATTGATATTGAGTTATATAAGAATCCTATTGGGTCTTATACCTATCCTACTATTGACAGTTTGATAGAAAGTATTCGAAAACAGATAGAGTTTGTTAAGACTCCTGTTCTTTTTAATGATAAGCAATTGAATACTGCACCTGAAATTTTGGATGGTTGGACTCATGAAGATGAAAATGCTTATTATCTTTTTAATGCAGGTGATGGGGTAAAGGTATACAATTTAGGTGCATTTGTAAAGAAGATAGAAGCATATATAGCTGGCACCTCTGGCATAATTGTATCTAAGAAAAGATTAGATGTCAATTTTGCAAGGAATGATGTTCAATGTGATTGTCCTATTTTTGGGCATATTGATGAAGTTATCAAAAAGAATAGAATTAAAAATGCTAATTCTAAGAAGAAGTATAAGAGTTTATCAACAAATGAAAGAGTAGCTTTGTTAAGAGACTTTAGGGATGCTAGACAACCTTATGGAGATTTAGTAAGTAAAAGAATTTTTAAAAGCACACAAGGAAAATGGCTTAGTCTTAAAATGATTTTTCAGAGTAAATTACCTTGGACTTTTGCAGAAAATGGGTCTATGGAGGCAGATAGAGCCATAGAATTAGGTAGGGCTGTTTGTCTTTCTGAAAGCATTTTAGATTATCTCAATTATAGAGATACAAGGGCTAACTTTTTTGAATGGTTTTTAAGAGCACAATTAAGAATAGATTCGAACAAATCTTATTATGAACAGAATGTTCTAAATTGGGATAGAGATAATATAGAAGAGAATATAACTGAGAAAACTAAAAATTATATACCTTATGACCAAAATGATTTTGATGGTACAGAATCTCGTAATTGTCTTTTGGATGGTTTTTCAAGCGAATACAATATTGTTCCGAAAAAGAAATTAAATATTGTAGAAAAAAGAATTTTAAAAGTATTGCAAGATTACGATTGTTGGGACTCCAGAACTTTGCATATAGGAACTTCTGATACAGCAATTGCTTGGACTAATGGAGCAAATATAATAGTTCTTGAAAGAACTTGGTTAAAGAAACTCAAATTTAGTTGGCAAGAAGATGTTGTAATATTATTTACTACATTATGCCATGAATTGGCACATGATGAAGAAACAGATGGCACTCACCAACATGGTCAAGATTTTTATGAGAATTATTATAGAATAACTACAAAAAGACATAGTAATCCTTTGGCAAATATGTGGAGATTTAAAAGAGATATGAACTCTGCCGTGATGGATAGAAAAAGACAAGCAGTTATTGATAAGCAGAAACAGGCAGAGGAAAAGATTAAAGAAAAATTAGGAATAAAAAATAGTTGAAAGTGAAAATTAATAGGATATAATTTAATTATGAGTAAAACAGTAATTTAAACTAGTGGTTCAAGTATTAGTATGGGCTTTATGTTATTTATAGTATTTTTAATATTAAAGTTAACAGAAGTTATAACTTGGAGTTGGTGGGTAACTGCCCCATTGTGGATACCTTGGGGTATAATAGCATCAATAATAATAGTACCTTTAATTATTGCTGTAATAGCATTGCTAATAGCTTGGTTGTGTGGAAAGACTATTTAACAATTGAATAACCTTGTTTATCTTTATTATTAATTTAATTTAATTACTAATTATTGCCTATAATACTGCACAGGATAAACAAGTCTTGAGAGGGTCAATCGTATTGATCCTCTTTTTTATAATTTCCCAGAGAAATAAAGAATAGGAGAATAGATTATGCCACTTATATTATTAGCATTGATTTTATTAGGAATATTAGGAATAGGAATATATTATTCTTTAAATAACAGTTCTAAGATGGAAAAGACATTAGAAGGGTTTGAAGACAAGAAGTTTAATGAGGTTGATCCTTCTGATATGATGAAGAAAGCAGAACAAGCTAAGAAGGATTTAGCAAAGAAACAGAAACAAAATGAGTTAGCAAGCATTGAGTTAATTAAAGAAAGTCAAAAAATTAGTAAATATTTGGGTAAGAAAGGAGCTGAAGAAGAAAAAAAAGAGCAGAAGTAAAAAAGTTTTATTGTTGTAAAAATTATTATTAAAAAATTGTAAAGGAAGAAAAAATGAATAAGAAGCTGAAAATTATGATTGCAGTAGCATCAGTAAGTATTATTCTTGTCGTTGTTTTGTTGATTGGCGGTTTCGGTAAGAATGATGATCAGAATTGGCAGATAGTTCAGCATTTGAATGGTAGCATTGTTGTTAGAGATAATGCTGGTGTTTATCCTAGACTGTTTGCAACAGTTTATACCTATCCTCGAAACACTGAATACTTTTATAATGACGTAGTTGGTGATGGGGATAAAGCACTAGAGTCTGTTGCTGTTACATTTAATGACGGCGGCACTGCTCAGATATCTACTTATATTAGGGTTGCAACTCCTATGGATGAAACTGCTCGAAAAGAGTTTCATCGTCAATTTGCTGGTAATATGAAAAATGTTAAGGCATCTGTAAAGTCTTATATGATAGATTGTTTGAAGTCTTCTGCACCTCTTATGTCAGCCTCAGAGCATCAGTCAGCACGTAAAGCTGAATTTAAACAGGTGGTTGAAGGGCAACTTTCAAGCGGTATTTATAAGATGAGAAAAGTAGAAAAAGAGTTGAAAGATAGAACTGATGAAACAGGCAATCCTATTACAGTTTCTGCAACAGAGATTATATCTAATACAGATGGAATGCCTATTATCTCTAGTCCCTCAACTCTTACCGATAATTATAAGTTGAAGATTACTCAATTTTCAGTTACTGGCACTCAATATGATGATGAGACAAGAGCACAATTTGCGGCTAAGAAAACTTCTTTCCTAAAGGCAGAACAAAGTAAGGCACAAAGAGAAGAGATGGTTCAAGAACGTCTTAAGATTGTTGAAGAAGGTCTAAAGAATGTAGCTGAAGCTAAAGCCATTGGCGATGTTGTAAAAGAAAAGGCTGTTATTGCCGCAATGCAGAAAGCAGAAGTTGCTCTTCAGACTAAAATTGAAGCAGAAACAAGAGCGAATCAGTCATTATCTGTTGCTGAAATTGAGAAGCAAGAAGCTTTAACAGTTGCAAGTAAAGAATTTGAAGTTGCTACTATTCGGGCACAAGCGGCTACAAAAGAAGCTGAAGCGATTGTTACATTGGCGACTGCTAAAGAAAAGCAGATTTTGTTAGCTGGTGCAATTACAGAAAAGGAACAGATTTTGGCAGAGATTTCGGCAAAGATGAAAGTAGATATTGCTGGAAATGTTTCGAAGATGCAAGTTCCTACTTATGTAATTAGCGGTGGTTCTTCAAATGGTGAAGGAACTGGCGGAAATATGCAAGATACAATGATGAGTCTATTCATGCTTAAGGTTTTGACTGGCGAAAATGATTTTTCATTGAATACAACTCCAAGCTCTTCTAAGTAATATACTTAGATACTTACCCAAATAGACCTCCTATGTTAAAGTAGGGGGTCTTTTTTATTTTCCCAGAGAAATAAAAAGTGAATGATAAGAAAAACGAAACATTATTTTTATGGAGTAAAAAAAATGGGTAAGCCACTTGGAATTATTATTTATCAGGGTCCGTCACAATTAGACGGTAAACCAATTATTGCTATTGCTAATGGCATAAAAAATAAGTCTGAAAATAGCAAGGTTGGTGAAATGATTCAGATATGGATTATGAGATCAGATATAAATCCTATTCTGGCAAATAAGTTAGGTTATGATTTTAGCGTTTGTGGTAATTGTAAACATAGGGATTTTGGCAGCTGTTATGTTAATTTAGCCCAGGCACCGAATGAAGTTTTTAAAGCATTTCACAGACAAAGATATGTAAAATATACTACTGATATGATAGGGTATTTTGAGAATAAGAATATAAGATTAGGTTCTTATGGAGACCCTGCCGCTGTTCCTATTGAAATATGGGATAATTTATGTTCTGTAGCTGCTAATTATACTGGATATACTCACCAGTGGGCTACCTGTAACCCTAATTTAAAAAACTATTGTATGGGTTCAGTTGATAGTATAAAAGAGCAACACAAAGCAACTGGGATGGGCTGGAGGACTTTTAGAATAAGGCTTGAAGGGGAAAATGTATTAAATAATGAGTTTATATGTCCTGCAAGTAAAGAACGTGGTAAATTACTTGATTGCACTGAATGTGGTGCTTGTTCTGGTCTTAAAGTTGAAAACAGACGATCGGTTTGCATTAAGGCTCATGGACTTGATCATAAAATAAAGAAATTTATTGCGGGAATGAAGAAAATAAGAAATAAAAAGAAATATAGAAAAGAGTTTATTAAGATATAACTTTCCCAGAGAAATAAAAATGAAGATAAAGTAATATGAAAGCAAAATATAATTCTATTTGTTGTAAATGTAATCAAAAGATAACAAAGGGAGAAGAAATTTCATATTTATCTAATAAATATAAAATTAGAGGTGAAGAAGTTTGTTGTGATTGTGTTGATTTTTCAAATTATAAGAAAGAAATAGTTAATTTTTCCGCAAAAAATAAAAATGGAGTAAAAAATGACTAAAATAAGTAAAATAAAAAGTTGGATATTATCAAAGATATGTGATAGATTAGTAGAACAAGGTCCTAACCATAAGGGATTAATAACTCAATATTATAAAATTATGGCTAAAGAAGCAAGAAAAGAGTTTAGAGAAGATAATAAATTATCTCTTGATAGTTTCCTGAGAGAATGTTTTGAAAAATCATTGGAGTAAAAAATGCCGAATATCTTAGAACATAAAAAGTTTAGTTTAACTAACTTGGGTGTAAACTCAAATAAGTTCTGGAACGTAACCCTATTTGATAATGATGATGTTCTTTCAGAATGGGGTCGGCAAGGTGATGGTCAAAAGTCAGGACAACAAAAAACTTGGAATAACGTCGGCAAGTCCTTTATGGAAAAGAAAATAAGAGAAAAAGAGAAAAAAGGATACAGAGAAAATAAGACTATTGAAAGTTCTGGTTCCATATCTACCAGTACTCTTTCTAATCATAAACTAAAAGATATAGCTGTTAAACAAATTAAATCAAGTTGTAAACTGGTGCAAGATTTAGTTGATTTTCTTGTTAAAGTCAACGCACATAATATACTTATTGCAACAAAAGGACAGATCGTTTTTGATACTTCTACTGCTCAATTTAAGACTACACAAGGAATAGTAGTTCCTGAACAAGTAGATAGAGCAAGGCAACTTTTAACTGATTTATCTGATTTTGTGGTTGATAAGAATTATGATGATTATGATTTTGAAGATAAATTAAATGAATATCTATCTCTTATTCCAAGAGATTTTGGTAGAAAAAGAATAGAACCAAGAAATATTCTACCTAACTTATCTGTTATTCAAAAAGAAAATGATATTTTAGATAGTTTAGATGCAAGTTTTGCTGGTGCAATTAAGACACCGAAAAAGAAAACAAAGAAAAAAGATGACACTCCATCGGTTTTTAATGTTGAAATGAAATTAGTTGAAGATAAAAAGGTTATAAAATCAATTTCTGATAAAATAAATAATACTCGAAAAAGAGGTCATGTTTGTAATCATTTAAAATTGTCAAAGATTTACGAAGTAAATGTAAAAGTTATGAATGACTTTTTTGAAAATGATGGGAAAAAAGTAGGAAATATTAAGAGTTTGTATCACGGGTCTCGTTCTTCAAATATTTTAAGTATTTTAAGACAAGGTTTAGTAATTCCTCCCAGTCATTCAAGCCATTGTACTGGGCGTCTTTTAGGTAATGGTTGTTATTTTGCTTCTTCATCAACTAAAAGTTTAAATTATAGTTATGGATATTGGGATGGGACAAAAAATAATAGATGTTTTATGTTTATTACTGATGTAGCTTTAGGCAAATCATATACTCCTAAAAGTTTATATGGACAATTTCCCAAACCTAAATATGATAGTATATGGGCAAAAGCAGGAATTACTGGATTTTTGAAAAATGATGAATTTGTGGTATATAGAACTTCTCAATCTAACTTTAGATATTTATTAGAATTTGAATAAGTTCCCAGAGAAATAAAAACAAGTTGATATGATTATTGGTATAAATTAAAACACTTAATTAGGAGTAACAGAAATGTGTAACAAATTTGATGTTATTAAAGATGTAATTGCAAAAAAGACTGATGCAAATGAGATGTTTACTGCCTATGATGTTACGTCTGCTGCAAGGAAACAAGAGGGTGAGTTCATTGATAAGCACAATAAGATAAAGAGAGATGTTCATGCGGCTTTCTCTAATGGAGATATGCCTACTCTTTATGTAAGGACGTTGGTTGGTTTGTCGGATAAAGTTGGCAAGTTTACAGAAGTATTTATGTATCACGATATTAGTTCAAATCCTACTGATTATCAGCCAGAGGATAAGGATATCAAGGTCGTATCCCTTGATGGTGATACAGTTGATACCGATGAAGATGAAACCGAGGATGATGACGAGTCCTATACTAAGGACAAAGATGGTCGTCTAAATATCCCTCAAAAGTTTTTGAGAGAAGCAAGAATAGAAGTTGGTGCTTTAGTTTCTGCAACTTTTCATAATGATGAAATTCGTGTTTCATTTGATAATACTTTTAATCCTAACCCTTTGCAATGTAATGCAGATGGTCGTATTCGTTTGAATAAGATTATTTTGGATAACATAACAGAACCTTATCAAATTTCTGTTAAGAACGATACTATTGTTATTTCTTCTAAATAATTTCCCAGAGGTATCTTTAACAGTTGATATAGTTGTTGATTGTTAAAGATACCTTTTTTCGGAGTAAAAGAATGTTAGAAGAACTTTTTCCAGAAAATACAAAAATTAAAGCAGTTAAAGAAAAATCTCAGGCTATTGGGGAATTTCTTAAATGGCTTGAAGAAAAGAAAATTCATTTAGTTACGTTATCTGGCGAACATGGATATAATTTTGTTTATACAAGCACTGAAAAGCTTTTAGCAGAGTTTTTTGATATAGATTTGAATAAAGTTGAAGAAGAGCAAAAACAGATGTTAAAAGAACTAAGAAAATTAAACTTAGAGGGTTAAAAAATGTATCAAATTAAGGCAG
>Ga0222667_1000821_pt1 | contig 12146 bp, 12 predicted proteins | sample AntAcemetagen657_FD_179854 | JGI IMG/M metagenome (GOLD analysis project Ga0222667, IMG submission 179854) | Saline water microbial communities from Ace Lake, Antarctica - #657 | ecosystem: Environmental > Aquatic > Non-marine Saline and Alkaline > Saline | place: Antarctica: Ace Lake... | reverse complement strand
CCCTATGTTGCATCGCCACCGCAACCAGAACCCTTATCATTAAATGGAGGAGAGTGAGAGATTCGAACTCTCGGAGCCCGTAAAGGCTCTATAGTTTTCAAGACTATTGTCATCGTCCACTCGACCAACTCTCCAAAAAAACGCTATCGCTAAAACCCCAATTAGAGAAAGGCGCAACCTGCCATTAGCTTCAAAAATTGGAGCCGACTAACCGGAAAACGTTAAAATTCTTTACAAAATAACAACCACTAAACCCGCTGCACGCAATCTATGTTTCCGGTTAGTCAGCATATGGTGCCCGTGGAGAGATTCGAACTCTCAATCTTATTCAGAACTGGTTCCTAAGACCAGCGCGTATACCAACTTCGCCACACGGGCAATGAACTGCGGTAAGCCTGCTGTGTAAGCCGTTCCACCACAGTCCCACAAAAAAAGAAAGTCCTGCACATACAGGACCAAGAACCCCGCGGAGAGATCATTATACATAGCGTTGTAAATAAACACGAGTTTCTTAAAAATAAACTATTCAATTTTCAATGATAAAGGTACTATAGCATACTTAACTTTTCTTGTCAAGTTTTTTTTAAGATAATAAATTTCATCTTCAAGTTCAGTAATTTTACTGCGCATTGTACATGACAATACGTACATTAATGCTTCTTGAAAAAAATTGAGGTCAGTATCAAGTTTATAAATACTGCCAGTTCTATTTTCTGGTATCCAAGAGATAATATTGTCTTTTGTCAAAGTACATTGTCTAAATTTCATTATAGCATATTCAAGTCTAAATGTCAAAGGCCGTGTATAAATATATTCGATATCGACGAAAACTATATTTTTGCACTAGCTATATATATACGTACGCTTTTTCTTTTTTTCATTTTTTTCATTTTTTCCTTGACATTTCGAAAAAGTATGTTATAGTTTACTCATGATTAAGTCAGCTCTTTAACAAAAGAAAAATTGAGATTCTTAAAATCTGCTTATACTGGTCGTCTGGTAGAGTTAACAAGTAAACGGCCGGCAATGCGCCCGGCAATTGCAAGTGCAAGTCTTGCCCTTTCGGCAGATTCAACAGTATAAACAGATTTTAAGAATTTTGAAAAAAACCTTGACAAACAGGTTTAAGCCTGTTATACTGTACTCAGTTAATTGAAAATCGAATAGTCAAAAAAACTTGTATAAGATAACTGAAGCAAACCGGACAAAATGTCCCTGTTAAAAAGCCCATTAGCGGGCAAAAAAACCTATAACCGCCATAAGGACATGCCATGACACGCGCACCGCCCTGAGGGGCATAATACAATATATAATTTAACCTGCCCCCTTGAAGAAGCAGTCCGGAGCGTATTTGACGGACTAAATTAAAAACCCCCCTAAAGTCGGAGATGATACCATGAATAGAATTCGAGATACCGAGTAAAATAAACTCTGATTAAAAAAGTTAAATTGCCCTTGAAAAACCCTAAGTAAGAAGGAAACAATATTATGCGAAGCCTTAAACAGCTGTAACCTTAATATTTTATAGTTAAAAGTAAATAGAAAAAATGTGATATAGTAATACAAAGAGCCAGATTAGTATTTAGATATATGCCATTATAGTCAGGCATATCCATAAACCCCTATTAGCCTCTTTATTTTTAAAACACCGTCATCGCGACGGTTAAAAAAATACAATGCTGATGGGGGTTTTTTCTTGACATTTGAAAATTTTTATGATATGATACATATCATATTGAAAATAAATTCGAGACAAAGGTAAAAAAACATGACCAGAAAATTAGCAAGTATTCAGGAGATTGTAGAAGTAAATCCAATTCCAAACTATGACCATATTGAACAGGTCAAAGTTCTCGGCTATTATTTGATTGCCAAAAAAAACGAATTCAAAAAAGGCGATCTTTGCGTATACTTTGAAATTGATTCAAAATTGCCAGAGCGAACCGTGTTTGAGTTCATGGCAAAACGCAAGTACATTGTAAAGACCCTTAAAATGGCAAAGACTATTTCACAGGGGCTTGCAATGCCAACTAGCATTCTCGGGACCCCCAAGAAGCTATATGTCGGGCTTGACCTCACCGAAATTATCGGTGTAGCCAAGTATGACCCACAGACAAAAAAGGAAATGGAAAACAACAAAAAGCCGAATCATCCGGCCATTAATTACATGCTACAGTTTGCATGGTTCAGGATTGTTTACTTCAAAGTTTTTCGAGTACTGTTTGGAAAAAAAGCAAAGGGCAATTTTCCCGGGTTTATCAGGAAAACTTCCGAAACTAACATTCAGTCTAGCCCATCCATTTTACAACTTTTCGAAAACAAGGTTGCATACATTACCGAAAAACTGGAAGGCCAGAGCGCGACCTATGCACTCAAAAAGTCGAACGGTATTTTCACTAATAATAAATTTATTGTATGCTCCCACAACATTGCACTGCCAACGGTCACAAACAGCAATTATTGGGACATTGCGAAAAGTCTTGACATACGAGCCGTACTTTTCAACTACTTCAAGCAGACAGGCATTTACGTTGCAATACAGGGTGAAATTGTAGGCCCCGGTATTCAGAAAAATATCTACAAGCTAAAAGAGCTTGACTTTTATGTCTTTAACGTTTATGATATTAAAGCAAAACGATATTTCTCTCTTAAAGAAATGCGTAAATTTTCCAAAGATACCGGCCTTAAACTCGCGCCTGTTATTGATGACAACTTTGTTATCACGGAAGATATCACTGTTGACAAAATTCTTAAAATGTCAAACGGTAAAAGTGTATTGTATGATACTGCGCGCGAAGGATTTGTGTATCGCGGTTTGAATCAGGAATTCAGTTTCAAGGTAAGAAGCCCTAAATATCTGGCAAAAGGATAAACATAAATGAACAAAATTAACGTATCTGCAACCGAAATTATGAATTTGATTCTTAACGGTACGGCTGAATACGATGGTATTACCGCAGTACAAGACGGACACAATGTTTATCTGTCATGTAATGACGATATTCTGGAGTTTATGAAAATCGGGAAATTTTTTCATCCGGTTTCCCTTAACGGACACAAAAGCACTGCAAAACACAAAAATGGTGCTATTTACGGCATTGCTGGTAATTATGAACTTACCAGTTTTGCAAATACTTTCATTACTGAAATTGTAGCATCATTTATCTAACATCTGATTACTAACAAAAAGGACAGGCATTTTTTGCCTGTTTTTTTTGCTTTTTTTCTTGACATTCAGTTTTTTTATGCTATAGTTTGTTCATGATTGATTGATAATTAATTAACGGAGTTGATTATGGCCTTACAAGATGAACATATCGGATACGGGATCGAAGTTGAATTTTGCGCTGATGAAAACAGCGATGTAATCAATGACATTAACCTCGAACTCCCGCACTGGGCTGTCAAAAATGATTCTTCAATCGAAACTGACAATTATGATGATGATGAAGGTTGGGAAGTAGTGAGTCCCATTCTTTTTGGGGAAGACGGAATCAAACAAATTAAACATCTGTATCGGATACTCTATCGCCAGGATGCTTACCAAAATGAAACTTGTGGAACACATTTCCACTTTGATTATCGCCACATTCTAAAATGCGCTGACAAACCTTTTCCGGAATCGCCTGAAAAAATTATGTTCGCACAGAATATCGTTTTTACGAGCAACTTGATGGAAAAGTATTTCCGCAATAACATGCCCGTTTCCAGAAATGACAATTACTATTGCGAACGATTCACTACCAAAACACTGCAAAGCTGGGCAGACAAAGAAATTGACACTACTGTCAATTACTACTCCAAGTTCAACATTTCGGATATCATATGGTCATCAGAAATATGTGACATGAAATACCAAACATTCAATATCAGAAATATGATATTCAGAAACAAGGATACAATCAACTATATAAACTATGATAACTGCGATTCGATACCGGGTAAAATACCTACAATCGAATTCAGAAGATTCGGACACTGCCTTGATACCGAACAAACAATCGAATGGTTAGAGTTCGCACAGAACTTCCTGATTAAATGCGCAAGCCCGAATTACAACGCATATGACCTTTACCACAAACATCCGGATATTGAGATAACTCACATGGGAAACGAAGAACAGATAGATAAATTTTTCTCCACCGAAAACATTTTCCCGGATCAGAATTAAAACACGTATCATAAGTCTTATAAGTCTTATAATAGTTATATATACTAAGAAATTACAGTCCTAAAAACAAAATGTCTAGGTCCATTAATATACTTGTCTAAAAAAAATAGTTGTAAAAGAACACAAAAAAAACTAGAACGGGAGATTAGTAAACACGCTTTTCTTTTCTACTTTCGAGGCGGTTTCTTGAATATCATTTTCAAGTTTACGATTATACTTCTTTGCATAAGGCGTCAAATGAAGGCCGAAAAATTCTTGGATGGTTCGACATTTATACGTCAAAGTATGTGTTCCTTCAAATTTGTTGTTGTACGCAGCTTGACGTTGCAATTTTCTTTTTGACTTTTTGGAGACTGGTTGGAGTTCATATCCCAATTGAAATGTGCCGTCATGTTGTCCATTAATCGGACGGGTATCAATTGCTTCAAAAGCTTCACACCATGTCAAGTCATCTGTACTATATAGGTTTGTTAGGTTTCGAGTAAAGGAAACTTTTAGCGTCCTATAGTCACTCTTTTCAAAAGCAAATTTTTGATTTTTGCGTCCCCTATTTAATACCTTTAGTTTATCACTGTCTGGAAATTTTCTTGTCACTATCTTGATATTGGTATCAACCTGGATACCAGTTCTATTTGCGAAGAAATCGACGTCATTTATGAACTGTTTACATTCTTTTGAAGTCGGGTTCTTTTTTAAATTCTTTGCAACTTTGAGTGCATTGTCCGGAGTCATTATAACCGAAAATTGCTTTTTGCGTTTTATTCTGTTTATTTTACCAACTTTTAGATTTTTCGAAAGGTGGTTAATTGCAGTTGCCTTTGAAACGTTCGCTTCTGTTGCTATGGAGCGATAGGACCGCCCCGAGGGAGCTGAGTCAATTTTTTGACACTCTTTGTCGCCGTAGCGCCAGTCTTCTTTATTAGGTGCTGATTTGAAGTCGTGGGGCGTGCATGTGGGCTTTGCAGCTGTAATTTTTGTATAGAGTAGCTTAAAGTCATTATAGGATATCGGAATTGCCGGAACGGACATAACGTAGCAAAGGGCTCTTTTTGGAGCGCCGTCATTTAATAGATACTTATATTTCTTCTCGTTGACGTAATTATTAAGTAATAATCCCATAATTACTTCGGGCCTTGGCAAATGATATCTTAGTTCATAAGTTTCGGTATCATCAATATTTGTTTTTTCCCCACCCCTTCGAAAAATATCTTTGTATTTGTCTAAAAGTCTTACGATAAGTTCGGGATTCTTATAATTTACTTCATCCTTTAGAATTTTTCTGAGTCGATTTTTTGTGACGAAACCGTCTGACGTTCTTTGAGCAACAATTTTGCAAAGATAATACAAATGTAGCGCATGTTTCCCGTTATTTGTAAGAGCGGGAACATAGGCTATTCTGATTTTTTTTGTATACTCTGGTGTCATAATTTAATTTAGGTATTCCTTTGTAACTTATTACTTCATATGTATACGTACGCAAATAAAATATTTTCTTAATATTATCTTCGATTGACAAAAAAACCTTGACAAGATAGAAAAACTGTGGTATAGTTTTCTATAGTTCTGAATATTAACATAGAAAAGGAACATCAGTTATGAGTTTTGAATCATTTGCTATAGAGGATATTGTACGAGTAATAAAACCTTTTATTAGTGGTCGAATTCATTCGCCAGAGCTTGGAAGTATCGGTAAAATTACTGGTTATTCTGATGACGGATTCTTTTTCGTTAAATTTGAAAATTTTCAAGACGTTGTGGGTCAAACATGGCGGGCCCGAAGTATCATGTTTTATCCCCATGAAATAGTACTGGTTAACAGAATTCTTTATATTCCGGAAGTAATTTCTATTAGGCAATTTTTAAATGATAAAGTCATGGCTAATATTACAAATCCATCTAATTACAAATTATTTGTAAAAGATGGTGAAGGCGAATATTCTGTATTTTTTACTGAAACTTTGAATGCCATTCGGAAGCTTGCCTATAATATGGCAAATGAAGGTTATTCGGTTTTATTTTGCGTAAAAAATGACAACCGTGTTGTTAGTTTGGAGCACAAGAAAAATGTTAAAATTAAAGCTAAAACAAATAAAGATACTACTATAGGTGAAAAAATTGTTAAATCTGTACGTAATAGGTTGGAAGCCGTCCCTAAATTTTAAATTTGTGTACAAGGAATTAATAATTGAAAAGTAAATTTATATCATATAATGCTATTGGTATACAGCGTATTGGCAATAAAGAAAAACACATTATATATTTGACTATAACTAATAAGTATAGATTGAAAATCAAAACAATTGAAAATAGTGAATCGCAATATGTTAGTTTTATTATTGAAAGGGAATTCGACTCTATTAATGAAGCAATTGCAGCCAGTTTCGAGTACGAAAGCAAGATACAAAGGTTTTTTGCATGAAGGATAATATATATTTAAAACTTGGTTGTTGCGAATATTATGACCACTGGCTTCCTAATTGCCAAAAATGTTTATTTAGTATCGGGGGAAGTAGTGGTCAAATTGGATGTATAATAATTGATAGATTACATCTTGAATGCCCTTATGATAATGATAGCTGGTTGCCTCAGTGTTCTGATTCGAATGGCACTATTACATTATTTTTAGACTTTGGTACTAATATCGAAGGTGAAAAAAAAGAAATTGTCATAAAACAAGATTTTGTTTATGGCGACCCAGATGATAAAGAAATAAAAAAGAAATTAAAACTTGACAAATGAATGACTATGTGCTATAGTTGTTTTTGTCAGTTAGATAAGAAGATACTAACTAATCTTAGAGACAGGATAAACGAGTGTTTGAATCTGTAATTCATTTTGCTATTGTGTTGTTTATTTTGGGATTTGCATCCCTTATTGGATTGGATGCATATTCAAGGCTGGTTTATAATATTGGCAGCTGGAAAAAAATTATTGCTATGAGCATTATCCTCGTTCTGGCAATATTCATCAACTTTTTTGCCATTAATTTTGGTTTGACTAACAGCGGCCATTCCAATTTTAACTATGAAGTTACTAAGCCTATTAATACGGATATTAAGTCCGAAATGCCCGTCACAAATGTTGAGAGAGTAACAAAGGAGGTCGAAGAATCGAATAAACAGATTGACAAAATGTTATTTGATGGATTTAACCAAACACGAGAAACACTTGAGGTAAAATAATTCTAAGTGTCCGGTAAAGTACAAGTTCCTAATGTAGGAAAAACCTTAACTTAATGAAAGAAGAACCATGAAGAAAATTATTGTCTTGCTTATGTTTATTATTGTTGCTCTGTCCGCTATGGGCTGCACCCAGCGTGTAGAGCCCGGTTATGTTGGTATTACGATGACCTCCAATGGCCTGGATGAAGAAATCCTGTCGCCGGGTAACTACTGGATTTATGGTCGTGATCGTTTGATCCTTGTGCCCGTTGCCGAAGTGATGGCACAAGAGACCATGAAAATTCAGTGTACTGACAAGATGAATATTGATACGGTATTTAAGATCCGTTCAAAACTCAAAGATATTAATTATAAAACCGTTCGTTATATTGTGGATCGTCTTGGTACTAAAATTGTGTGGAATGGTATTGTAGGTAAAATTGCCTATAGCCATATTTACAACGCATATGTTTACCCTGTCGTAGCAAAACATATTCGTAGTGTTATTGGTAAATATGAAACTACCACAGTTCTCCCGAATCGCGATAAGGTTACTACAGAAATTGTAACACTGAGTACCGAAGACTTTAAGAATTCGCCCGTCACGCTCTCTTACGGATTCCTTGGTGACATTAATCCGCCCAAAGAAATTATGGATTCCTATAAACAAGCCAAGCAACGCAAGATTGATATTGAAAAAGAAGCATCAGAACAGAAACTCGAGATGATGCGCATTGAAAACCGTACTCGTCGGGCCCAAGGTGAGAAAATTGCACGAGTGGCAGAAGCCGAAGCGGAACGCAGTGCAAACGAAGTTTTGGGCCGTTCCTTGACACCCCGTTATCTTGAATCACGCAAGATTGATGTATGGCCTTTGTTAAGGCACTTGCAAATATGAAGGATGTAAAGCTGGTCATGATGGATAGCGGTAATAGTAGTGGCGGTACTTCCATCCCCGTTATTAACGTTCGGTAGATTCTCGGTAATCTAAAAATCAGTGGGTTCCCGAAAGGGATCCACTTTCTCTGCATAAAAGGATAATAAAATGTCGGCACATAAGGGTGTTATCATGTACTTTGAGGATTATCCTGAATATATTATTCAGGCAAATATGTTTATCAAGTTGTTTGGAAAGGAAAATGTCGTTTTTGTTTATCCGATAGTAGAAAAAATGAAGACTGAAAAATTACTTGAAACTATTGAAAACACAAAGAGAATTGCGAAAGCAATGGGCGTAAGAGTGCTCTGTGGTGACTACAGAGCACTTGTCAAGGAATTTATTAATGAGTTAGGCCGAGACTTGTATGATAGTGAACTTGACAGAACTGGTGAAGAACAAGGAATTCATTATGTCAATACCATGTTGGAGAATTTTTCATCGCATAGCATTGAAAAGGAATTTCAGAGAAATGTTTGCAGACAGTTTTCCAGTATGTTTAATTTTTATTGTCACTATGAAATTCCAAGATACGAAAAAAAACGCAAGTTTAGTCGAGAAAAAACATATAACATCATTTTAGACAAGTATGAAGGTCTAAGAGAAGCCACGAGAACAAGTAAATGAAGTTTGAAGATTCGAAATTTGCTTATTGAAACTGGAGACGCAGAAATCGCTGAAGATTCACCCTATGATTTATATTGGAGCTTTGGTAGAGATGGCGCCGGTAAGAACCGTCTAGGCATACTTCTGATGCAATTAAGGACATATTTTGTCGGATCTTTTACATCTTAAAGACTTGACAAAACAACGAAGGATTTTTTTTCTGAAAACTACGTACGATAAGAATTAGCAGTATGTTGAAAACGGATACTTCCTAAACAGGCAGACCCGTCTTCGCTTATTGACTGCTAACTGTTCTTTTTATTATGGCAATATGCTAAAACGGATACTTCATGAAAAAGTAATCGCTCCGTTTTTATTTATTTGTTGCCTTTTAATTACATATTTGAAACGATGTGCATAATTCGGATACTTCTTCACAAACAAGTCGAATTATATTATTTGTCGTTCTTTAACATATTGACAATATGCTGAATACGGTTACTTCAATTAGAATGAAACTTACCTGTATTCGTTAATTTATTGTCATTTTTTTTACCCTTTTTTTAGAGGTCAGAATGAATTTTAGAAATGTAAAACATGTAAAACAAGCCGTAGCGAATGAAGCTGGTGGTGCGGGATATACTCCTTCTTCAGCATTTGACTACATTATTATGACAACTGGAAAACCTGGGTTTAGTGAACCAAGTTTTTATAATTCTGGTTATGCCATGAGTTTAGAACAGACCGAAGGCATTACATATAATGTTGCGGGTTTAACTAATAATGCCAAAGAAATTTTGAAAAATATTATTATGGCAATTAGCGAAGCGGATGACCCTGCAGATATTTTGCGATATGCTGCATATTTGCGAAATAAAGGGAAAATTCGTATTACCCCTCAAATTATTTTGGCAGTAGCAGCAAAGTGTGAAAAATCAAAACGATTTGTTCGTCATTATGCCCCGTCTATTATTCGTCGTCCAGATGAAGTTAGAGAAGTATTTGCCGCATATCGGGAATTATTTTGTGATACAAAAGTGAGCAAGCGCGGTAAAGTCAGGCATCATGGTGCTATTCCTAATTGCTTGCGTAAGGCTCTTGGTGATCGTATGAATACAATGACAGAAAACGATATTCTAAAGTACTCGGGCGGCGATTCTGTGTCTTTTAAGGATGTTGTACTAATGTCTTATAATGCCGTTAATAAGAAAAATTGGCCCCTATCCAAAGATATGTTTGAATGGGTGGTAAATGGCGAAGTTTCTGATTCCTTGGAAATTGCAACCGCTGCCAAAGAATTCGGCAAGTTAGAGCAATGGGGTGTAAGGGCAAAAAGTCTCGCAATTAAAGGCTGCCTAACTTGGGAAAATATCGCTTCCAAGTTAGCCAATAGTGAGAAAGCTAATGAGGTATGGGAATGGCTATCAACTGCGGTGGGGTCCAATGGCAAAAGAATTATGCCTTACATGGCTACAATTCGGAATTTAAGAAATTTCGACCAGCACAATATTTCAAAAGAGGCAACTCAAGAAGTATGTGATTATATTGTAAGTGGTGCAGCTTCTTCCAATATGTTGCCAATGAGATATTTGTCAGCATTTGCAAATACTGATTCAAGAAAATTCAAAAATGCCATAAGTCGCGCGTGTAATGCGTCATTGCAAAATGCAAAAGAATTGCCCGGTATGACATTGGTAGCAGTAGATACAAGCGGTTCTATGTACCGGGCAATAACAGGTAAAAGCACTGTTACAAGTTTGGATGCAGCTTCTGTTTTGGGTGCTATATGTTTAAAACAATCTGATGATAACAGTATTATTGGGGCATTAGCATCATATTGGAAAACAAGCAAAAACATGAATATTGATGGTGTACTAAATACTGCACAAAATGTTGCGAATATTGATGTTGGCGTTGGGACTAATCTTGGATTAGTTATTAAACATTGCCAGGAAAATAATATTTTTCCCGAGAGAATTGTCTTGTTGACAGATGGGCAAAGCTGGATGGGCACGTATAGCCGCACCGAATCTGGATTTGAAAATAGACTGAAGCAATTCCGTAGTGCTGGCTGGGATGGTCATATCCATGAAGTACATATGGTAGATTATTCCACATCGGCGGCAATGCCGGACGAAAAGTGTCACGTATTCTCTACTTATTCGGAAAATATTATTGACATGATTCTGGCTGCAGAGGGTAAACTGGAAACTTCCGTAACGGAAAAGGCAGATACCTTTAATGTTGAAGGTATCAAGACAGAAATCAAGAATCTTTATGCATAAACAGAATGACCGGGAATAGCTATTAGCTGATATACAAGAGCTTCGTCATTATCTACTACTCCTAAAGAAAGGGAATTAACACAAATTTGTTGTAAGTGTGAAAAAAAACTTGACAACAGAAGTTAAGTATGTTATAGTACCTTTAGTTTGATTGAAAAGTAAATAGTTCGTTACCCCTGTGGGGGATTAGCTCAGTTGGTAGAGCGCCTGCTTTGCATGCAGGAGGCCAGCGGTTCGACCCCGCTATTCTCCACCATTTTTAATATAAGAACAATCGGGAATCACTCCCGAATAGTCGGATTGAAGACCGATGAAAGTTAAATAGTGTAGTGGCTATAAAAATCTTTGGCCTGCCCTGCCCGTGGGCCGGGGCGAGACCTCCGATAGCAAGAAGCGATGAGGAGAAAGAAACCGAAGATATCGTTATTGCAGTCTTCATTTTGCGGGGTAAATCAGTGGTAGATTGCTAGCCTCATAAGCTGGAGGTCGCGGGTTCGAATCCCGCCCCGCAACCATAATGCTATAGTCCAAAGGCAAAGACGCCGGGTTGCAACCCCGGAGATTTCGGTTCGAGCCCGAGTGGCATTTCCAACCTTTTTTACCAATAACAATTTGATTGGAGGATATCATGAAATTATTTGACGAAAATGAAAGATACACCGATGATGGTGCTAAGTTTTTTGAGGCAATGACAAATCATCTTCGTGGTATTTTGGATAGCTACGGAAAAGATTGTGGTTGTAGTACTATTGAACTTGAAAAAATCATGTTTGATGCTATAAGCCATGAATGCACAATGTTCAGAGTGCAAAGAACCATTGAACAAATGAATGAAAAGTAAAATACGCCCTTGTAGCTCAGTTGGTAGAGTGTTGGCTTTACAAGCCAAAAGTCCACAGTTCGAACCTGTGCGAGGGCACCATTTTTTTCAAGAAGGGTAGGTGAAACTTATTCGTGAAAGTTGTTATTGTGATGAAGAGACCCTT
>Ga0222667_1000817_pt1 | contig 12247 bp, 13 predicted proteins | sample AntAcemetagen657_FD_179854 | JGI IMG/M metagenome (GOLD analysis project Ga0222667, IMG submission 179854) | Saline water microbial communities from Ace Lake, Antarctica - #657 | ecosystem: Environmental > Aquatic > Non-marine Saline and Alkaline > Saline | place: Antarctica: Ace Lake... | reverse complement strand
TTGACTTCTTCATTAGGGCAGAAGTGGTTTTTATCTCCACATCAGATACTACGCCATTGATTAAAGCCACCCTATCTAAGGTTGTGGCAATCTTTAGGGCTTTACTAGCTACAGATACCTCACAATCAATAAAGGTCGGTTTAAGGGCATCCTTGAACGATTGATAGGCATCCAAATAAGGCTGAATCTTCGGATCATAACTCCCCAGCTCATCAATATCAATTAAGTGTGTAGCCTTATGGACAGCGTGGCCGAGGTCAGCAGCCTTTTGCATAATGTATTCGGGCACTCCCTCGTAACCATATAAGCCCATTCCTTTCATCATATCTGATAAGGCGGGATATATTTCGCCGTCCACTATATATTGATGAGGTTCTTCAGTATAGATGATGTTCATTTCTTTGCTTTCTTTGCTGGCTCTTCTACTTTGGGCTTAGGATTATCAAAATCATCTGCTATTTTCTGGTGTAATTGCTCCAATATCTCCTCACCCCGTTCAAATGAGGGTATTTTATCGGAAGCAGATACATCATTAGCAATAAGTATCTCAAAAAATGCCTTATCGCCTAGTGCTTTTTGAGCTTCATCAAATTTCTTTAACAACTCTTGAAACTTAATAGCTCTTTCCTCTTCTGAAATTACAGGCTGGCTTTCTTCCTGTGCGGGTTCGGCATTATTCTGGGCTTCAAGCTCTTTTTTAGATAATGTTTCTGTAACTTGAGGCTTGCCAGCAGTAACTTCTGCATGTCCCATGTCGATAATTCTCTCTCCCTCATCTTCATCAAAAATACCACCGAATCCAAACGCCTCTCTTGCGCCCTGTATCTTAGTCTTATGTCTTAACATTCGCTTGGTGTGAGTGTCCCACGGTGAAGCATAATAAGCACCCGAACGATTTTTCTTATTACCATTAAAGCACTCGTCAAGATATTCTCTAACCACAACCTCACTGTCGTCTTTTTTGACAATATGTATCTCCATCCATTCCGGGCAGGGTTTAGCATTGGTCATAGTAACTCTTTTGTCCGACTCCTTGTAATAATGAGCCTTATAATTTTTATGAGAAGTCATCAGATTGTTCCAGCCATCGGTTGCGACTATCGGGATGATGCCCCCCTGCTTATCGGGAAAAGCATATATCTCTTTAGTAAGCGGATTAAGATTATACTGATTTGCTACTACAATAAACGATACAAATTCCTCATTTGTGGCTGGTCTATCCTTGCCCTTAATGATTGTAGCTTTTAATGTTTTCTCTAAAATATCCGGCGAAACATGAAGCCTGCTTGCTATTTCCTGAATAGCTGTTTTTGATTTTACTATTTCTTTACTCATAATAAACCTCCTTTAGGTTTGGTTTTTAGCTTGTTGATTTAATTCAAACAAGCGTGAACTGATTGCATTTAATAACTTATCAAATCCCTTTAGTCTATATTTAAGTATGTCGTATAATTTTGCAGACTCGTTACTATGCAGTAAATACATATTGCAGGATTTGTCTGATTTATAATGAGGTCTTATGGTATTCCACATCGTAATATAATCTGATTTGATTCCCTCATGAAAACCGCACACAGCAGAATAATAACCTGCAAGTTTGACATAGAGTCGGGAAAGTTCATCACCGTTCATATTATCTATTCCGGCTATGACTTGAGCTTCTATTGCTTCAGCGTCAGCTATAATCTGCCTCAACTCTTTATTGGTCATTTCACATACTCCTTTAATGATTTATGAATAGTATCCTCTTTAAATATTCTTTCTTTATAATATTGTATAAATGTGCCTTTTATATGTTTCCCTTTTATCTGTTTAATGATTATGGGCTTATTGGTTGCGTTTGTATAAAATAGCTTATCTATCCCTGTTTCTCTCGTCTTTTCCCCATAAAGTTTATCAGAACATTCTTCCTCTGTCAGCCCACCCCACATACGAATCTTACGCCTATCAATAACTTCTATTAGGATAAGGGTTATACAAGCTAGAATACATATTGAGTTGAGGTAGTTAAAGTTAAAGACTGCTGTTATTATGGTTATTAGCCAGAAGATTAAAAATAAGATAAAGATTATGTGTTTCATTAAAATAGTCCTTTCTGTGTATTGTTTATTTTCGCTTCCGCTATCTTCATATACTCACTATCTCGTTCTATGCCTATGAAATCAAATCCCTCTAATTTACAAGCTATCCCAGTGCTACCACTTCCCATAAATGGGTCTAAAACTATTCCGTCTTTAGGTGTTATTAAACGACATAGGTATTGCATTAACTTTATAGGTTTGACTGTTGGGTGTGAATTAGTGCTTACTGTGTCTTTCTTTTCTCCTGCCAATCCTTGTCTTACTCTTACTTTCTCCTCAAATCCCTCTAACCCCTTATTCCTCTCACTCTTTGATGCTTTGGGTGTGTATATTAAGCGTTTTAATTCTGACTTTTTTGTTTCTGGGGTGCAACTTGTGATGACAGGACTCACACAACCAAATAATCTCAAAAGGTTTATTATAATCTGGATGGTGTCTATGTTTTCCTTCTTTTCCACACATAACACAAGGTTCAGGGTTGGGGTACATTTTTTGCAATTTCCAATAAAGTCCTGAATAACTCGTAATTCCTGTTGGTATTGCACATCCTCTTGGCTTACCAATATTTCCACAACTTCTTGAACAGTATGTTTTTCTTGAGATGTTAATTTGCTTTCCACATACTGGGCAAAACTTATCAGGCTTTGGTCTTGGCATAAATCCCCCATTTCATATTTACATTTCTTAAAGAAGCGTGATGCAGAGCCACTATCAGGTTTAACATATTCTGTTTCAAATGCTTTACCACTTCCAAACATTCCAGTTCCATTTTTAACATTACCTTTCTTACCACCACCACTCTTTGTATCAGGAAACAACCCTACTACCTCATCACTTCCATCGTGGATTAGGTTGGCAGGGAATCTGCCCATATTGTAGTCTTTTTTGATTGCTTTTCCATAAGTTCCTATTGAATTACTACCAACTGTTCCATTAGAATTCCCATTATTTCTAGCACCAGTAGTGCCAACCCTACACTCATCAATATTTATTCCACCTGTCCCGTGCTTTAAGACATTCTGTGCTATTGTTTTCTCTGATAGAGGCTTGCGTGCTAATGTCCATAGGCTTAGATTAGGAATTATGTTTCTTATAGGCGATAGACATACATTTTCTTGAGCAATATTTTGGTTTTCTGCAAGGGATAGTTGTAAACACTTTTCCGCAAACTTTACAAGTGTGGCCAACTCGTTTTTGTTTTTTTCTGTTATTAAACTTGTTAGCACATTTTGAAGAACAGAACTTACGGTAGCGTTTAACATTTCTAAATCGCTTTCCGCACTCAATGCATTCAACCCAATGGGCTTTATCTTTAAGGAAGCAACTTCTGTCGCAATAAGTGTTGTTATTTCCAAATCGTTTTTGGTATGATTTAAGTCGCCCAATGCTTTTTCCGCAATATTTACAAACACATTTAATCCATTTGCTTGGTATTTTTGTGTTCCATTTTGATATATCTGGGATTTTCCAGCCGTGTTTTCTTGCGTGTTCTTCAATAATAAGGAGTTCAAGATTTTCAATTCTATTATCTGTCTTGATTCCATTGATATGGTGGACTTGTTCTCTTTTGAGCAAAGCTCTACCAAGATGTTTTGCCATAATAATGCGATGCTCAAGGGTATTAAGCCCTTCTCCAGTAATTTGGATGTATCCACCTTTTGTAATCTTACGAGTGATTGCCATATTAAATCTCCTATATTATTCTCTACACTATCTAATATAGCATATTCCTTGAGTGTTGTCAAGTTATTATTTGGTTTAGATGCCCAAGTCCAGTATTCTACTGCTGGTTTAAGAGCTGTGCCTTGTCCTTCGTATGGGGATGTGCCTTTGGTTTCAGATACAGTCATATTACCCTTTTTACCAAGTAAGGCATTATTTCTTATATCGTGTGTTTCATATTCTCTAATAGTTTCTCTATCATTCCCCTGAAACTTATCTACTGCTTTACCTATATTTAAACTTTTAGGAAATCCACTTCCATATACCCAAGCTACAATATCCCTTATCTCAAACCCCGCATCTTCTATATTAACTGCCATTCTATGTTGAGTTCTTGTTCCACAGGCACATAGGATATGTCCACCAGGCTTTAAGACTCTCAATGCTTCTTTCCACAACTCTACAGAAGGAACAGCATAATCCCACTTCTTAGCCATGAATGATATGCCATAAGGAGGATCAGTTACTATGCTGTCTACTGAATTATCTTTAAGTAGCTTTAATTCTATTGTACTATCTCCCCATATTAGTTTCATATTATCACCCTCACACTAAAATTAGCTACATCTCTACCTAAGACTGTCTTGTTTCCGTTTGCTGCATTTATGGACTTGTTTACTAATATAATAACCTTATAATTTATAAGCTCAAGAGCTTCTTTGCTGATACGTTTATTCTGTGCGTGGCAGAGTTGCTTGACCTTCTTCTGATTTATGAGCATATCAGTCCTTTCCTGTTATGGTTAGTCTTTAGAAGGCTATTTTTATCTTTCCTGTTTTAGTGTTATAAAACATTCCTATATGGCGTACAGTACCATCAGAGCTTAACCTATATGGTTTCATAGAACGTAAATTATAATGCAATCCATAATGGTATTCATTTACAAATTTTTCTAATTCACTTAAATAATGGGATTTTAGCAATGGTCCTGACAAAAAAGAATTACGACCCCATATTTCTAATGTATATTTCCAATATGGATTAGATATAGTTTTCATTTTAGTCCTTTCCTGTTATGGGGTTAGTAAAAAATACGCCCCAAAATGTGCAAGTATTAGCATAATCATACGATAAATAAATGTTTTACCGCTTTTGGTTGCTCCTGCCATTCCCCCAGCAATACAACATAATGCTATGCCGACCACAAGTTTTAATATATTCATCTTTAGTCCTTTCCTGTTTTTATATAGCCTAATAAATTCTTAATACTATCCCTTTTATAAGTAAATCTCTTAACTGTTGAAGGGAATCTACCAACATTACCCTCAATAGTATATATATGAGCATTGTCTACCTTTTCTATAATGCCTATGTGGGCTTGCCAAGACTTAGGATTACCTCTGTTAAACACAATTAAATCACCAGCTTGTGGATTATCAGTTATTCTACCTTTTATTTTAGCTTCATTATATATTGCTTTGGCAGATAGACTATATTTGAATAGGGCAATATTTGATTCATCTAATATCCAGCTAACGAAGCCTGCACACCACGCTACATCTCTGCCTCTGGTGTATAATCTTACTTCTGAACCTTGATTATTAGCCTCTGTCTCGCCTTTGCCTAGCTCTGCTATTGCGTTATTGACTATTAGATTATCGGCAACGCATATATTACACACCAAAGCGATTATTAGGGTTACTACTAAGATTTTGAAGAGCTTGATTAGATGTTTCATAATTTATCCTTTCTCTGTTAGGGCTTTTTGCTCGCCAAAGCCTATTTTGACTACTTTCGTGGTGTCGTAGCCTTTTTTACAGTTTACCGCATCGAAATACCCTATCAATAAAATGGGTCTTTCAATTTCTCGCCTCATAAAGATTTGATACAACTCTAAAAATCTCTTTTCGATAAAGGGCAATTGGCTCTTATCTTGGCTACATAGCCACATCCAACCGCCTAAGCTGTCTATGCAATGGCTTACGATCGGGTCTCTAAACTCAACTGTATTATAATATCCGGCTTTTTTAATACCTTCCATAACCTGTATCCAAGCTGACAATGCCTTATCTTCTTTGCTGCCTTCTAAAAACTCTAATATGGTGGCTGGCTTCGGCATAGTGTTATATTTATAGTTCTTTATGCAGTCCATTATAGCTTTTTCTACACGTTCTAATGGGTAGTCTTTGAGGATGTTATAATAAATATCAAGCATAAATTCGCTTATATTGTCCTTATACATATCAGCCAATCCAGTCATAATGTCCGCAAACTTTGTCTTATCTAACATTTTCATTCTCCACTTGTGATGAGAGCCACGCCTTACCGACAAGATATGACTTAACGCCTTTTTCAGTTAGTTTTGTAGTAAACTCTTTAAAATTAAGGTAGCTTTCAAACTTATTTGAATATAATGTTTGGGGACGCAAGTATTTACACATCTTTTCATCAGCGCCCCAATTCTTTAGCATTTTCCTATGCACCAGTTTAAAGTCCTCTACTGTGAAGCCTTCGTTGAGCCGGGCATTGATTAGGAGTTGAGTAGTTTTGTTGTTTGTTTTATAGTTAGAAGTATATATAGTGTTGAAATCATTGATTATAGAAGAAACTTCGGTGTTGGTTCGGTGTGGGTTCGGTGTTGGTTCGCCCAACACACTCTCCATTCCCTTTATAGTTATAGTCTCCTTTATAGTTTCAGTTGTTTTAATAGTATCTATATTATATGGGCAGGGTGGCAGTAAGCTGTCTTGCTCTTGATGATGTGGTTTCTGGTGTTCGTCCCAAGCGAGTATTTGAATATAGTTTATGCCATTTATTTCATAACGTTGTATAAATGGACGGAGAGAATTATTCTTATGTTTTGATAGTTGTTGTAGCATTTTTTCTATATCAGCTTTTTCATAGGGGAATATTTCAACCTTGAGCCACTTCGGTCTATCTTTTAATCGCCCGGACTTATCCGCAAAGTTCCATAGTCCAAGATAGAATAATCTTGTGTGATGAGGAAGCTCTGCTATATCTTCATCTTTCCAAAATGCTGGTTTTAAATATCTAATTCTTGCGATGGCACACCTTCCTTTATTTTGTATCCTTCTTTGCTTCCCAATCATAACGCTTACATTTTGGGCATGCTAATGGTTTATTTTCTACTCTGGGTGTCCACTCGTGTTTACATAATTTGCATTTAAGATTTTTCATAATTGCTCCTTTCTTACTGCAATATTACCATAATAATAGTAATAATACAAGGGCTAATTAAAAATAATTTATTACCCCAAATCCCGCCATTATATCGTCGCTGTTGAATAAATATAATAATTAGCAGGTGAAAAATAATTAGACAAACTATTTATTTTGAGAAAAAGTTTGTAATTTGACAAATGGGTGATATAATTGATAGTAAGAACAAATACGATTTGGGGGGTTGGCGGGATCCTTTCCCGCTCTCTCCCTACCTTATTTGACAATTAAATCCCTTTGAATATCTTAGACACCACTACCAAATAAGATATAAGGAAAGTTGACCGAGAGTGGGTAACATAGGTTTTTGGGGGGATTTAGCTTTTACGGGAGTACTGACAGGGATATAGTTATCCCCACTATCTTATTTGTATAAGGTAGATTTTAAAGGCTCACAACCTTTCTCCTGTAGGTATAGAATAAAGTCATTATAGAGTAAGTAAGGCGGTTGAAATTCCGTTGTTTTAATAAAATGAGCAAACAAGCATATAAAGAATATTTAAAATCAGAGGACTGGGATAAAAAGCGCCTTGCTAAATTAGGTAGGAAAGCGTGGGCTAAAAAGAGATGTGCTGTATGTGGTGATGATACTAAAATTGAAGTTCATCATCTTATATACAGAAAAGACCTGACAGAAGTTAAGCAGTCGGATTTAAGGATATTGTGTAAAAGATGTCATAAATTAGCTCACAAACTACTTAAAAACGGTAAATTGAAATATAGAAGCGAAAGCCACCATAGTAGATTTGCCTTAACTCAATGGGCCATAAAGAAACACTTAAAGGGTAATTTTAAGACTAAGTTTATAGAGAATAACCAGAAGCACATAACCAAGTATGCTGATACAATAGAGATAATAGAAGCTCACAAGCAACTTGATGATGAATTTAGAGCTATTACCTGTGCATAACCCTAAAACCCCAAGCACAAACGTGGTGGGGATAAGATGAGGACTAAATGAAGAGATTACTTTGTTTTATGTTTGGACACAAGCTTTACGTTTATGCAAAGCCAAAAGAGACGTGGGGTGTGGGAATTAGATGGCTAAGATGCCGTAGGTGTTCTCGTGATTTTGCGATAAATGATAGAGCGAAGGCATTTCTACCAATGGATTTTGAGCTTAAAGATATGCACCAGTGGCAAAAAGATGAAAAGATTAGTGGATGAAACTCCTAATTAAAATAGCCTTAATAATAGGGATAGTGTTTTTACTGATACAAACTATAATAGCGATAGATGAATTTTATGTCTACTTTTTTGTGTGACGCTCTTGTTAATAGACATCTATTAGCAGGAGCTTTTTTTATAGTAGTAAAGCAACAAACGTTTAACTTTTCATTAACAGAAAGGTAAAAAATTGTCATTCATCACAGATATATTTAAGAAAAAAGAAGCACCAGCCCCACCAATACCACCACCACTTCCAGTTATGCCAGCACCTCCAGTTACACCGCCACCTATAGAACCCGAAAAGAAGAAGATAAGGCGAGGGGCAGGCAAATCAACAATCCTAACATCACCATTAGGACTGGAAGAAGCGGAAACAAAGAAGAAGACTTTATTGGGGGCTTGATGAAATTAAGAAAAATTGTGTTGAAAAAGAGTTACAACTAATAATCACCATAAAGAGTTAGGGTATTTTAAAATTATGGCTGGAAAAGCCGGAAGAAGCGGAAGAAAACCATTATTACAGGAAATGAAAGTTGAGGAAATATTAGATGTCTCTGCTGATATACTCATCAGGTGGCTGTCTAATCCCGAGATTGAGGATGAGAAAAAAATCCCAGTAGTAACTCAACTAATTGCAAAAAGAATACCCGCAAAATTAGAACATTCAGGCAGTATAGATATTGGGTTGGCAGGAAAAATGCAGAAAGCAAGAGTGAGAGCAAAAACATGCTCCAAACACAAGATAAAAAAATAGAAGACGAACTCATTAAAGATATGGTTTCATTTTCACATGATCCGTATGGTTGGGTGATGTATTCATTTGAATGGGGTGAGGGTGAACTGACCGGATATGACGGCCCCGAACCTTGGCAGAAAGAAGCGTTAGAATATATACGAGACCAATTACAGAGTGGGGAAATGACTGCCGGTGAGGTTATTCGGATAGCCGTAAGTAGCGGAAATGGCAGTGGAAAATCTACAGTGGCCGCATGGTTAATACTTTGGGGCATATCTACTTATGAGGATACAAGGGGAGTAATTACCGCTAATACGGAAAATCAGCTTAGGACAAAAAGTTGGGCGGAGCTTTCTAAATGGCATCGCTTATTTATTGCCCGGCATTGGTTTAATCTGACGGCTACGGCTATTTATTCGACCGAGCAAGAACATGAACGGACATGGAGAATAGACCAAATCCCTTGGAGTGAAAACAAACCTGAAGCATTTGCGGGATTACATAATAAGGGGAAAAGGATAATTCTTTTATTCGATGAAGCAAGCGCTGTTCCTGACAGCATCTGGAAAACATCGGAAGGAGCATTAACCGATGAAGATACGGAAATTATCTGGGCGGTCTTTGGAAACCCCACACGAAACACAGGGCGATTTAGGGAATGCTGGGGACAATTCAGGCATCGTTGGAAACAATGGCAGCTTGATATTAGGAAGAGCCACTTGGTCAACCAAAAGCAAGTTCAAGAATGGATTGATGATTTAGGTATAGATAGTGATTGGGTTAGGGTACATATTTTAGGGCAATTTCCTAAAACAAGTGAATTACAGTATATTCCAACTCCATTAGTGGAAGCAGCCAGAGGAAGACAAATAGAAGCACATAAGTATAATTTTGCCCCAAAGATTATTGGGGTGGATATGGCTTGGGATGGCGGCGATAAAATTGTTATAGGGATTAGACAAGGATTAGTATTTCGTATCTTACAAACCTTTCTTAAGAATGATGATGATACCGTGATAGGTGGAGCAGTCGCAAAGTGGGAAGACGCAGAGAAGGCGGATGCGGTATTTATTGATTTAGCTTATGGCACAGGAGTTTACTCATTCGGCAAGCAGACTAATAGGGTGTGGACGCTTGTCGCATTCGGCGGGGCATCAAATACTATTGGATTTGCCAACAAGAGAGCCGAGATGTGGGGGAAGACAAAGCAATGGCTAAAAGAGGGCGGTTGTATCCCCGATGATCAAGAATTGGCTGATGACTTAACGGGGCCGGAAGCGTATCCCAGATTATCAGGCGATATAGTCCTTGAGCCGAAAAAGGCTATGAAAAAAAGAGGATTGGCATCTCCGGATAAAGGTGATTGTGTGGCATTAACCTTTGCTCATCCCGTTATGAAAAAGCAAGCCGAGATGTTTGCTGAAGTAAGAAAAGAATATGACCCATTATCATAAAGGAGTGGGATGAAAGATAGAAAAGTATATGAACGCAGAATAAAAGCATTACAGGACAAAGCCGAGCCATATCTTACTACATGGAAAGATATCAAAACTTATATCAATCCATTACGCGGCTCATTCGGAGAAGAACGCCAAGATGGCAAGACTATAAACCATAAAATTATGCTTAACAATCATCCGAGGCAATGCGCCCGTGTCTTAGGCAGCGGAATGACCGGGGGAATGACCACGGAAGCAAACCCGTGGTTCAAGATGGGGATGGATGACCTTGATTTAATGGAGTTTGAGAGTGTTAGATTGTGGTTGGATGCGTTACAGGCTATGATGTCCAGTGTATTTTCCCGCTCTAATATATATAGTGTCTTAGGGCAGGTGTATGAAGAAACTGGGTCTTTTGGTTCAGGAGCGGTTATGATTTTAGATGACCCCATGACAATTATAAGGGGGCGGAGTTTTACAGCAGGCGAGTATTGGATAGGGCGGGATAGCTCCGGCAAACCGAACGCTTTTGGACGAAGATACTGGATGACAATAGGGCAGTTAATCGAAACTTTTGGGATTGAAAACCTTAGCCCATTAGCAAAGGCGGCCTATGAAACCAAGAAAGATATTGACAAATGGATAGCGGTAATCCACTTAATAGAAGAAAATGACGAGAGAGTGCCTGATAAGTCAAATTTTGAGAATATGCCTTACCGCTCTATACAGTGGGAAGAAGGCTCACCAGAGGAAAATATACTACGTGTGGGCGGATATGAGGAATTCCCCGTATTAGCCCCACGTTGGCAATCAATCATATCCTCAAGCCCCTATGGCAACGGCCCCGGGGAAGATGCTTTGGGTAATGCTAAAATGTTGCAAAAAATGGTACGGAAGAAATTACTCGGGCTTGATAAAATGGTAGACCCGCCGATCCAAAAGGACGGATTAGTAATTGGGCAGGTAAATACTTTACCCGGCGGAATAACCTCAATGTCAGCAAGTGTGCCTAATGCGGGAGTACGCCCAACATATCAAGTTAATCTTAATTTCGGGGATATTGACAATAGTATTAAAACAGTTGAAGACTCCATTTCTAAGACTTTTTATATGGACTTATTCTTAATGCTGCTTAATATGGACAGAAAGCAAGTAACCGCTTACGAGATAGCAAAGAAAATCCAAGAGAAAGAATTTCTTTTAGGGTCGGTATTGCAGAGTTTTGAGGATGAACTCTTAGACCCGCTTATTGACCGCACTTTTATGATAGCGTTAAGGCATGGAATTGTGCCTGAAATACCTCCTGAAGTGCGGGGGCATAATATTAAGACTGAATATATATCTATCCTTGCTCAGGCGAGGAAAATGATAGGAACTGCGGGAGTGGAGCAAGTATGTAGTTTTGCCGCTAATCTTAGCCAGGTCAAAGCGGATGTAATTGATAAAATAGATTATGATGAAGCTCTTAATATATACTCCAGAATGGTGGGAACGCCGGAAAAACTTTTATCAAGTGATGAATTCGTTAAGAGTATTCGTTTAGCGAGAGAAGAGGCGAGAAAAGCCGAGCAAGGCATAGTTGAAGCCCAGGCGGCGGTACAGGGAGTGAAAGATTTAGCGGGGATTCAGGCAGGAGCCGGGGCATGACACCAGAAGAAAGAAAGGAAAAATTAGAGGAACGAAGCAAACTACTAAGAGAGCGTGAATTGAATGACATCAGGAAGCTCTTACTTATACCCGAAGGGCGTAGATTATTATGGCGAGTAATGAGCAGGGCGGAAACTTTTTTAACAACAAATACGGATAAAAGAGAAATAGGGTTGATGTTATTTGCTGATATTATGGATACTAAACCTGACTTATTTATTCAAATGTCCAATGAAAATAAAAGCGAACAAGAGAGTATTCAAAAGCAATAC
>Ga0222667_1000815_pt1 | contig 12273 bp, 24 predicted proteins | sample AntAcemetagen657_FD_179854 | JGI IMG/M metagenome (GOLD analysis project Ga0222667, IMG submission 179854) | Saline water microbial communities from Ace Lake, Antarctica - #657 | ecosystem: Environmental > Aquatic > Non-marine Saline and Alkaline > Saline | place: Antarctica: Ace Lake... | reverse complement strand
TTCTTCCCACTCGAAGGCATCGTCATCCTTCTCCCAATCAATCCAACCTCCAACAGACATCTGCTTGTCAACAACACCCGAAACGATGTCATTAAAAAGCTCCATTGCGGCAGGATACTCTTCCTTGAGTTCAACATCGAGGTAGAACTCAATACGGTCGGTGACGGCGTTCTTGTCAACCCAACCATCTGAAAGGGTACCGATTGCGAAGGTTTCCCAGTGTGTCTCACGGAGTTCCACAAGACCCTCATCCTTGAGTGTCTTTCGAGACTTCGCATAGTCCACCATGTCCAAGAGGGCACTGAGGGCGAAGTACTCCATGTAACAGTCGAGAGAGTCACTGGAGGCAATACCTACGATGTGAGGAGACCCGATGGACCCATCCTTGTTCACGGAGTGATAGCACCGCTCACGCAGAACCTTTACCGGGAAAGCGAATTGTGTTGTTCGCTGTACCCCAGTGGGTCGGGTATCCTTGGCAACAAGCATTGATTCCCTTCCTTTGGTTGATTGGGGGGTTCCAGACAAAAAGTCAGGAAGAACCCTCTGGAATTCGGGGATACGAAGAGCCTTGGCCAATTCGTTCACCCCACTAAACACTCTGTACGAGCCAAGCATCAATGAGACCCGGTCCACCACCTATGGTGTTACCCAGAACGGTCAAACGAGCCATGTGGTGAGCAGGAATATCAAACTGAAGACACCTTCTGGAGACAGTCGCGGGAACGCCTGTCGGAGTGAACCGCCAAACAGCTTCGCTGGCTGACGTGACACCAGAACCCATGGGTCCAGTATACCTAAACCAGTCTGCCGCAACAAAATTGGAGTCATTATCTGGTCGAACCTCTACACCAATATCAACAGAGGCTTCCGTGCCCTCAGTATATAGAATGAGTGCAAATACCTGAGTGCGTCCGGGTTGAAGCTCTATTTGGTCTGTTGGAACGAGTGCTCCGGTGATGGCGACAGCGTCACGAACATGCTTTTTGTTAGCCATCCCTACCTCTCACAAGTTGAAGGGACTTGACCGAAAATGAAACCATCCGGCTATATATACTCCGACAAACGCCTTACCTTGTGTTTTAAGGCTGGGTCCACAAAGTTTTCCACAAAGTTTTCCACAAACTAAATCGCTGTATGTTGGGAGTTACCACAGATTTGAAAAGTTTTCCACAATTTCAGACAAAAATTCCTATAAGAAGGTTATTCATACTCCGACGATTACACTGTAGCGCAAAGCTTGTCTTACAGTGACGCTCCGCCTGCTTACAACTCCGTTGTATTTAATGGCGGTAATGCGACGAGGTCCTCGGAGGCCTCGGCCCATGGGGGGTTGACAGAATTTTGATGAGGAGGTATAGTACTACTGTGCATCGTTACACGAACCATGGTGCGAAACGAAAGGTGTGAACATGAGTAACACTCCCAACTACTGGAAATCCCGAGTGGGTATTCTCAAAGATTTGCTTGAACAGGGATACACAATGGCAGAGCATCCAACACGGTTTCTCAAGGAATTTCCCGGTAAAAGTCCGGGTGCTATTTCCAGAGCTATACGAAGGCACTGCAAGGACTTAACTCCGGTTGTGTTGGAAGACCCAGAAGTAACGGCGGCAGAAGTTCGCAAGGAAGTCGAAAGGGATGTCGAGCTTCAGCGAATGAAGAGTGAAAAGCGAGCCACCCAACGCAAGTACAACGCCATCCTCAAAGGAGAGGCTCAATTTGACCGGATGACAAGCTTCCTTCGGGATTCTATCTTAATTCGCCCCACGGTCAAGGTTCCTCCCCCCTTCAATATCAATACCACCAAAACCCGTAAGCCCCTAGCGGCTGTTATCGACCTCAGTGATATCCACCATGGTGACGTTGTAGACAGAGAACGCACCATGGGTCTTGGGGACTTTGACAGGGCTATGTCTCGGGGTAGGTTGGCGATGCTGGCGGAAAAAACCATACTCATCACAAAGTCTGTCTCTGGGCATGACTTCTCCAAGGCAGTGGTAAACCTTCTGGGTGACATCGTTTCTGGAGATATCCATGAAGAGTTGGTTCAATTTGGTGATGGTGTTGTCACAGACTGGGTGTATGACATAGCCATTACACTGGCTCTCTTCATTCTGGACCTCGCACGGGAGTTTCCGGTCGTCGAAGTCAACGGAATCTCTGGTAACCACGGTCGCATGAGTAAGAAACCCAACTTCAAGGCAGATGTCACAAACAACTGGGACATGGTTGCTTACCAGATAATCTCTCTTATTCTTGAGGACCAACCCAATGTGGTCTGTCACTTCCCGAAGAGTTTCGCTATGGTTGTGGACATTAACCACTTCTCTTCCCTTCTTCTTCACGGGCAGTACATCAACAGCTATTATGGGGTGCCTTACTATGGCATCATGCGAACCGCCTCTAAGCTGGGTGACCTTGTGAACATCAACCTCAGAAGGCTCAGAGAGTCTGGTGCTCCGGTTGAAACCATGGTGTTTGAGAAGAGTCCTACAGCCCCTCCAAAACTGCCTTTCCGCTACATCGAAATGGGGCACTTCCACACGTCCGCCCTGCTCAACAACTCTTCAGTGGAAATCATCATGAATGGGTCTGTCGTTGGCAACTCAGAGTATAATCTTACGAAGCTTGCCGTAGGACAGGAACCAAAACAGTGGCTTCTTTTCGCTCATCCAGATGAAGGATACACTGCCCGGTGGCCCATCAACCTTATCGGGGCAACTCGTAAGATGGGCGTAAGATATGGAACAGATGAAAGTCTGTCACTTGGCGAGAGAGTCAGGGAAGCGAGAGCTAGGACTTGACATTAGAATAGCCATTTGATAGATTCCGAGAGACAGGACAACTCGTGAATCAAACAGGAAGGAACATGATGCTTGAGGCTGAACGCAGGTTTGCTGAGGACGCAAGCCAACACGAACTCCTCTGCGGGGAGACACTTCCCGCCAGCCGGAGATTTACCGGAGTGGCCATAGCCAAGACTTCGTCCCCTTGGACAAAGCCTCGGGAAAAGACCCGTAAGGATGACTTGAGTGATGAGTTCATACGAATATCCGTCAGCTATCGGACAGAATTCATCCTCTTCCGTTCGAAGAATCAGTACTACCTCCACAAGCTGGGCGTAAGTAACCACCCACAGGATGACACTTTCTACTCCGTCATCCAGTTCAAGACTGCCTCTGAGTTTGGGAAGATTCTAAGCGACGAAAGCGACAAGAGACTTCGCCCGAGTCGCCCTGTAATTGACCTCGTAACTCACACAACTCAGTCAGAGTACCTTACTCCTGAAGAGCAGGAAGAGTGGAGGCATCTTCTGGTTAGTGATGAGGGGTAATGAAAAATCTCAAGACCTTTGTGCTCAACGAATCCTTCGCTGACCACGATACAGAGTGGCGGTTGCGGTTCGGGGACTGGGCGGAGTCTGTGCTAATGGTTTTTCGGGAAGGTGACAAGGTTCCTTCGGGAGCCACCTTCCTGAAAAGTGATAGCACGGGGTACCACTTCCAGGTTGAGCTTTTTGCTCCCCGTAGTCTGACGACTCTAGGGGATGTCCTCAAAAAGAGGATAGACCTTCTATTCGGTATAGACAAAGAAGCCCTTCTGGGCTTTATATGGGAACACTTGACTGCCTCTGATGCAGAGTCTATCGAAACTGGGAAAGAAACCATTCTACCGGAGTTTGGAGAGGCCATTCTGGAGGAAGCGAACGCTGTGGATGGCTCTTTCCAACTCTTACCCCCCTTCTTCACTTCAGAGTTCGAAAGGGAATGGTTCCTTCGGCACAGGCGCGTATCCTGCACGGTGACCAAGACGACCAACCTGACGAACGACGAGATAGAGTATACCTTTGACTGGTCCATCAAAGATAAGGGAGTCTGTTGATTGCCTTCCTGATTCTGTTGACATGCTTTTCAGCACGGCCTTTTGAGCCTGCTGAGAAGCATGCTCCAGAAACAATTCTGTGCTCCTACTATGGTGGGTACTTTCATGGTAAGGAGACAGCGAACCAAGAGACCTTCAATCAGTGGGCGATGACTTGTGCTAGTCCTTCCCTTCCCTTCAACACTGAGTTATGTTTGATGGGGGAGTCCGGAAAAGGTTGGGTTCGAGTTAACGACCGTGGTCCCTTCAAAGTTAACTCAAAAGGGATGGCCGAGTTTCCTCTCAAACCACACCCTACTAGAGGACTGGATTTATCGCTGGGAGCCTTCAAACGCATTATAGGTAACCCAACTCAAGGTACTGGTACCGTGGTAGTTCTACAAACCCGGAACCCCGAAGAAGTGGAGAAACGACATGAAGTCTTTAGGTGTGAGTCTCCCCTACGAATCAATGAAAAAGATGTTCGAAGACGACCCCAAACGAGCACGAGCACTCGAACACTTTCCCAAGCTAATAGCTGGCCTGCTGACTGGTTTTACCTACTCCTTGGAGTGGTCTCTGCTGGACCTTTCTGAGCAGGGGTTGACAGATGAGTCCCCGGCTGTTATAGTCTGGATATATGATAGTACTCCAGAGGAATATTCACAGATATCACTATCTATCCTGAGACTCAGAGAAGAGAATCGGGAACAACTTGGAGGCCTCACCATTGACGTGCGTCTCCTAGAAGATAAGGAAGTGGCCATGCCTACCGAAGAAATTGACCGGAGCAAATTCATGAGTCTTATTCCGAAGGAAGTAGAGACTCGGGACGTAGAGGTTTACCTCTTCTTCCTCCTCGTTGCTAAGCCGTCGGGCGTTCAGTCTCTCAGCAACACTCCCGGTAAGCTTGTCAAAATCTCCAATTATCTTGTCACCTGTGAGACGCTGGACCTGAAGGTAATTTCTCCGACCCTTGAAGAGGGTTTTGCCTGCATCAAACAGGATATTCAGGATATTTTCTCCTCTCGTACTCCTGAAGGGATGACTGAGTTCCTCTTGGAGAAGGGGTATGGCCTTGGTATCCCTACGGATAACCTCAAACTTGAAGAGGGACTTCTTCAGACCCTTATGCACACGGACCCCTCCTTCACCTACCGTATGGCCAATGCCAAGGTGACAATCAGAACCAGAGAGGCTCCACTGGTACCAGAGGGAGAGTAAAGTGGCAGTAAGCCCCATCAACAACGTCCTTTTGACTGGGAGACCCGTAGATTACCTATGTCTCGCTGGGAGTAGGCTTTATGGGCTAGACCATCCGGACAGTGACTACGATTTTTGGGCCTTTGGCGTTCCCTCTCCCCATGATACCTTTGGTCTCAGGCCTTTTGAGAAGTTCAACACTCTCAGCGGAAAGTCTGACCCACGGGTAGAGGTCGTGTTCAAGGCTGGGGAGAACACACCTATTGACTTGAATGTGGTATCCCTTCGAACCTTTTGTCACGCTCTTTTAAGCTCTCAAATACAACCCTTCGAGCTTCTTGCCGCTCCAGAGGACGCCATTATTTCTTCTTCCTTCATTGGGGACTACTTCAGGGAGCGAAGAGATACCTTTCTTAGTCAGGCTCTCTACCCCCGGTTCCGTGGATATGCAGAGTCAGAGTGGAGACGTATCACAGGGGAGAGCAGTGACAAACTCGGGGCACGAAGACGGCGGGACCTCACAACCTTTGGATATGTACGGAAAAACGCCTGTAACTGCTTGAGACTGTTGGTTGAGGGAAGTATGCTTCTTTCCAACGTACCTTTGACCTTCCCACTTCCTGATGACGAGCACGAACTGCTTCTGGCGGTATCTGCTGGAGAGACAAGCATGGAAAGGCTCACACAGGAGTACGAAACACGGATGGCAGTTCTGGATAAGGCTGTAGGGAACAGTCCTCTGCCCGAGTATTTGGACCGGGACGCTGTGGAAGCAATCTTGATTGATGCACACCGAAGAGTTACCTTAACCACTTACGGAGTAACACAATGACTGATGAAGCCCTAACTACCGAGGAATCCCCTGTGGTTCCTGAGGAGACACCTAAAAGGGCAATGATAGCCCTCGCTTATCTGGAAGATGGTTCTATTGTCCTTCGTAAGCCTGCCAATGTGCCTGTCCCGACTCTCCTCTCCATCCTTTCGGAGATGGGGTTGGCCTTGGTGGACTTGACCACGAAGTATGCTCAGGAATCCAGTTCTGGTATTCTTCAGGCGACCCCTCAGGACCTCGCCCGGATGAACAAGCGTCAGGGAATAATCGGATGATTTCCACAAAGGAACTGAAGGAAGAGTTCAACCTTCTCCTATCGGCCTATAAAGGCGATGTAGGAAGGGCTGTTCCTCGATTCCTTATTCGCTTCTTCGATGCTTTTGAAGAGTTAGTAGAGGAGGGTGAAGAGCCAATCAAAGCTCTTCAGCACCTCTCCAAGATTTGGGCCTCTCTTGCGTCCACAATTAGGGTCAGGGGAAAGCCTGTCTTGAAAATCGAGGGGTGGCCTGAGTATATAAGAGTGCGGTTACCAGATATATATGAGGCAATGATTTCTGTTGACGAAGGGAGTGACAATGGAAAAGCAGGAGCAGGAGCAGACAACGGTCCTCACCGAGAAAAGTGGTGACAAGGAAAAGGTCATCAAGGACCGGAGACAAGCTACGAAGTCAGGCAGGGCTGAGCAGGTCCATAAGTAGCCCTGTATGGCCATAGGATAGAAGAAGCCCCTCAGAGTACCGAGATTATGTCCCGTGGCTCTGAGGGGCTTCTCTGCGCCCTTTAGGATACCTTTTGCTTTTTGGGGCGGGTAGTGAGTAAGGCCTTCCTCTTCCACCGCTCAGTATCCTTCTTTATCTTTTGGGCTTCCTCAGCGGGGAGACCAACTCGGGTCACAAGCTCACACCACTTCTCTGCTTCTCTCATCCCGGAGAATTCCCGAAGAGGAACATAGTACGTGGTTTGCTTCCGCTTTCTACTGAACGGCTGGCGAAAGTAACGAGCGAGTGTATTACAGGCGGTTCGTGAGTTGTTGTAGTCAGGAGAGCTTGTAAGCCCCTTCAGGGCCTCAGGCGTAAGTATTTCCCACGCATAAGCCCCGTCTTTGGGCTTTCCCCTCCCCACCAGAGTGTGTGTCTGGTCGAGGTCGGTGTTGATACCAACTACGATATTGAACATCATTTTGCCTTCCCTTCAGTTTTGTTTCCTGAGGGTATCATACTACGTTGTTGGGCCGCTGTCAAGTCCCTACAGGGTCTTGGGCCAGTCTCCCCGGTTACTGTCGGCAACTTCAGCGTCCATCTTCTTCAAACTGACAGGACATATCGCTTTAGCAATGCTCCCATCGGGGTTCTGTTCCACCAACCACTCCTTGGTCTTGAGAAGTCGGGCTACCTCGTTGGGGCCATCCAGTGCTCCAAACTTACAAGGCAGAGGGAATGAATAGTCAATCCCGCAGTGGTCACAGGTGATTCGAAATGTTCCGCTCATTGCAGTCCTCTCTGAGTATCTCCCCTTTGGTACATATACCTCAGGGAAGGAACCCGTTGGCTCCTCCCCTTTAGCATGCCTACAATGTTACTTTCCGGGGGACGTTACATTGATACTGCTGTGGTCAGGCCGTCGAGAGCCTTGGTGAGGTACTCGTGGACCTGCTTGCGCTCATCCTTGTGGTCAGTCTCCTTGTACGCCTGAAGAGAGGCTTCGGCCTTGACTGCCCGAAGGTCCGCTTCCACAGCATCCCGCTCCAGTTCTTTGCGAACCCGGTTTTTGGCCATTTCAACTTCCCATTCCTTGGCCTTTACAAGGTCATCCACCATCATTTCGAGTCTCTTGACCTCGGTGCCATGCTCAAGGTCCCGCCGCAGGAGTTCCACGTCATGTCTCTGGGTCTGAGCTTCAAGCCGGGCCGTTGCCGTCAGGTCATCCTTCCGGCGACCTTGCTGACTTGATTCGAGGTCCTCCTGAAGTATCTCGTTTTTCCTTGTAATCCCCTGAATGCGGTGCTCTAGTTCCACAATCTTCTTGTGGCGATTCCCAAATAACATTTTTCCTTATCCTTTCGAGTTTGCGTGTCGTCTCCACTAACAGTACAGTTCTCCAGCCTTATATCCGTGTGAGTGGTATCAAAGGAGGCTCCCACGGATTTCAGGGCTTCTCTTTGAGCCTTCAAGTTTTCCTTCTTTTCGTCTCCCTTCCTACGGGCGTTTATATCAAATGACAGCTCAAAGTTGCCGTTGGCTTTTATTTTGGGGAGTACCTGCTCTTCAATGAACTGTTTACAAAGACCTCTGATAGCTTTCTTGATAGTATCAGCGACATACTTTTGGTTGTTTAGAGCAAGTCCTGAGAAATAAAACTCGCTGGCGTACTGGGTTAGTTCCAGCGGGTCATTGAAGGTATGAGCATAAACAAATTCAATAGTAACTCCTGCCGTTCGTCCATTATCCACCCATATTTGTGGTGTTATAATGGGAGTGGAGATTACACCTCGTGGATAACTGGTAAGGGTGAAATATTCAACAGCTACTTCTATGATATCATTGTTCGAAAACCCAAAGAGACCCTCCATTTGAGAGGGGTAGTCTGGGCCATAGGGGGAGAATGAGGTTTTCTTTGACATAGCTCTTCCTTGCTAGTCCCCGAAGGGGACCTTTTGCTCTTCCTCTTCCTCTACTTCAATACCCGCATACCTGAGTATTTTCTTGAAGTCCCCACGCCTATTGTCACACCAGACAGAGTCACTTATATGCCCACCTATTGGAACACCTATGTGCTGACAAAGGGCCTCTTCCAGTTTCTCTGCTTCGTCTGCGGCGTTGGTGGCAAGGATAAACAACCCCAGCCCTGCCAGATAATTCTTGTAGCTTATGGTTCTTTGCCCACTCATGGTAATCCTGTCGCTTGAGGTTATTCTATTGATTCCCCGGTACATTGTCAAGGTCTCGCCACCGTGTATGGAAAACCCTACCACCCAACCAGTCCTCCACCAGATTCTTGGGTACCATTGCACAGAGGGTGCTACGTTCGCAAATAAGGCACCCCTTAGGCCACTCAGCATCATGTCTCGTTCCACACACCCGTTTATGGTAGAACATCAGGTAATCCTCCTGTAGATACTTTGAGAGGCAATCCTGACAGACGGGGACTCGCTCCACGGAGGTGGTGGGAAACACGGCGTAAGGCACCCCATTCCAGTCCTCGTGCTCGGAGAGGGTCATGTGCCGACCATGAACCGGGCACTCAGGTGAAGGAATCGTGAAGAACCACCACTTCCGTGGGCAATGACAGCCGGAAGCCTTTAGCTCCCGGCTTTCCTCGCCATATTCCCCGGTAAGCAGGATAACCACCAGATGGATTACGAGACCTACAGCGCAAGCCAACAAAAACTTAATCAGTGGGAGCATCGGAATCCACCAACCTAAATGTTGCCAATGAGGACTGCGGATAAATGATACACTTGTGGAGGCACAGCTTGCTGTCTCTGTACAATGGTATTGGACCACTCTGCGGGAGTGTGACATTGATGAGCACTATCAGTTTTCCCGCTATCTTCTTGAGGAGCCAACACCTAAAGATATCCCACATCGTCCATTTACCACTAGAGAACTTCTTAATGCTTATCTCAGTGCCTTTGGGACCATTCAACATGATGTCCCCTTTCAAAAGAGAAGGCCTTGCGCCTGTGTCGTTTGGATATCTCGTTTTATCTTCTCAGCGGCTTTTCTGTTTCTTTCCTGAAGCTCTGCGGAAAGGTCTCGGGAATGCCAGAGGAGTGTTGGTCCCCTGCCACACTGAAGGGCCACAAACCAGCCAATGTGCTCATGATACCCTATATCCACAGGTAACTCAGTTTGGTCCATGTACTTATGGCACTTCGCTGGCACCAGCACCCTGTCAAGTTCGTCTGGGTCAATTACGCCTTTGACCCAGAAAGCCTCAGGTCCAGACATCAGTCCGGTGTCTCCATGAAACGCCCATGCATTTCAAAAGAGGGTTCAACACACATTTCCCTGACCACTCTTCTGGGGAGTCGAGTCACCAATGCATGGATAGTGCTGACGAACAAGATTTCAGTCTCCCCGTGAGCATCCCGCTCCGTTCTGATTTCAGTCACGTTGTTCAACAGCACTGTAGGACCATGGTGGGTCTCTACTTTAATGTCAAGTCCGTGATAATCCATCATGAATCCTTGGTGTTCTGTTCCCATTCAGCCCATAGACGTGCTCTTATCTTCATCAGACGGCCACAGAATTCTCCCCGAGTGAGGACAGTCTCACTCTTGGTGCCTCTCCCCATGGTGTGCTGGAGGGTGGAAGCTCCTGAAGCGAGAAGAGCATTCCGAAACTTTTCATTCTGGGTGAGAGCGTCGAAAGCCCGGTCCAGAAGGCTCTGGTATTCTTTGGACACCCGAGGGTACGGTTTGCCCTTCCACCATAGAGTCTGGGTTCTCTGCCAGTTCTTGTGCTTTCCCGCACGTTTTGCAGACCTGCCCACCAGCTTGCATATCTCTTTCTGTATGAGTTGGTTCTTGAACTTGAGTGACTGCAAGAATCCCTCCATGCTCGCACATTCCACTCCGTCAATTGTGAAGGGGTGGGGAGCGAAGTTAGAGAGACTGTTTGCTGGGTAGCTCTGACCACTTCCAATATTCATTTGCCTATCCTTATCCAGCGGTACAATGCCCTCAGACCTCCCTGTATTATTACCACGGCATATAGGGTTACAGCCATTCCGAGTACGGTATAAATGACTATTTCCAAAATCCCTTCGGGTGGGGAGGTGACACCAGAATGGGTAAAAACCAAATAGCTGACTCCATAAAACAGCCCCATTAGTGTGGGAATCAGCAGGAGCCTAGCCCACCAGTTTTTGGGGTCCTGAAGGAAGAGTTTGAGCTTTTCCATCTTTCACCTTTCACCTTTCTACAACACTCAGCTTGTATCTTCAGGCTTATCATACAACATTTACCTTGTAATGTCAACCCTCTAGGTTACTTTCTCTTAAAGCCTCAAATATCTCTTCCAGCATAGTTTTGGCCCAAGCAGAAAATGTACCCCCTCGGTCAAAGTTTTCCTGATTACGCCTGTAGAACTCTTCAGCAGTATCCCCAAACTCCATACCCATCGCCATCCAGTCCACAACCATGCACACGAGATGACAGGCTTGCTCGCCGGGGAAGTTCTCCGGTCGTTCGGTCCAGTTCTCCCAGTGGTGGGGGTTGTCTTTGTAGTGTTCACCTACTGCTTTGAGTATTGCATCTTTGGGGTCTTGGGTTTCTACCTTACCAGCCTTCCCGTATGTATCTCTTTATCCTCTCTTCACGCTCCCGTTTTTTCTTATCCTCTTTGCGCCGCCATCTTTCTTGGGCAGCTTCGTTATTCTGTTTTTTCTTCGCCATCTCCTTCTCCTATGTTAGACCCTTTGTCATAATACATCCCCTCTTTTCCCGTCCATGATATCGTTAGCTGTCCTCACACATTCCGCTAATGTGAAAGGATTGCAGCGGCTGTTTATGGCTGCTATGTCGATATATCCCCTGACCTCATCGGTTGTATCTCTGTACGACACATTGGCCATGGCCTCTACTTGCCATTTTTCAACCATGCCCGGGAAATCGAAGGTGCTCTCCCTAGCCACAAACCAGAACATCGGGTTCCACAGACCTCGCACCGCCAGAGTACCAGTGGAGTCATAGGGGCAGGCTTGGGTATGATGGTTTCACGAGACCTTGTAAACATGTCGGGTTCCATTTTACACCCGTCCTGTCGTGGTGCTTTTCGTGGCCTTTTCCCAAGTCCTGAAGTCGTCATAACCCTTGAGCCACATCCTTGACTCTTCCGCCTGTGTTTTGAACAATCTGTAAGGATTTCCACCTATATGGCTTCGACGGTCTCTTGCCGCTCTGACCCCCTCGTTGTAAGCTACACTTGTTTGTGATATCAGATGCGCTGGAATCTGTATGCTTTTCATTTCATTTTCCTTTCCTGTAATCGCGGAGGGCGGTTCTAGCTTCAGCCAACTGCGTACAGTCGGGAAACTTGATGCGGCCCTGAATGGCCTTGAGTGCTTGGCGGTAGCACTTCGTGAGTGCCACCCCTATGTTGGATTTGTCTGTCATCGCTCCTCTTCTCCCTTGGGAAAGTTGTTATCCCCTTGCCAGGATAATCCTGAGTCAGTATCCCGAATCGCTTCATCGCTGTTCCTCTCGTGGTTAAGCCTGGTCCACTACTCCAGATGCCCATAGTCTCAATGGGTTGGTACACGAACATGCCATGCCCTATGGGTACCTAAGGGTATCCATTTGTATACCTGTGGCTGTCGTCGCCACTGACGTATCCTTGGGTTCTTTGTCTACTACCTCAGGGGGTCAAGTC
>Ga0222667_1000812_pt1 | contig 12313 bp, 11 predicted proteins | sample AntAcemetagen657_FD_179854 | JGI IMG/M metagenome (GOLD analysis project Ga0222667, IMG submission 179854) | Saline water microbial communities from Ace Lake, Antarctica - #657 | ecosystem: Environmental > Aquatic > Non-marine Saline and Alkaline > Saline | place: Antarctica: Ace Lake... | reverse complement strand
AGAAGATGAAAACGATTTTTTTTGAGATTTTTTAAAAAACCTCTGAGTTTAAGTTTGGAACGAGTTTTTTTTAGACTACGTTTGTGTTTACCCGTGGACATGAACTAAGTTTAGCAGAGGAGGAGAAAGGGTTGAAGGAAGACATGAGTTTAAAAATATTAAAAGAGTCATTACGGAAGTTGGCTTTTAGAGGAGTAATACCCCTAAGAAATGAGTAAGCAGGATAAATGAAAGGTGAGGGAAGAAGGGAGACAATTAAAAATTGAGTGAAGGCAATACTTTTTTGGGTTAGAGTAGGCTGGTAATGGTATTTTTTTACTGCCAGATGTCTGACTTTTTGGGTTAACTTGAAGGTTTGTTTAGGATTTTTAAGAGAAGCACTGGTGTGATATTGGCGGTATTTGAGGACAAAAGAGGGGAGATTAGCTAGTTGGCCATATTGGAAAAGACGGAAAAATAGATCAAGGTCGTCGACTGGAGAAAGAGAGTTGTTGTACCAAGAGAAGTTTTTAGGAAGAAGTTTGGTGTTGAACATGACTGTGGGTTGTTGGATGGACATGGCGGTATACATCATGTGGTGGATGTCATGGTTTTGAGTGGGAAAGGTTTTTTTTCCGACAATTTCTCCTTTAGTATTGATGATGCGACATTGGCCGCCGACAGCAACTGTTTGTGGATTTTTAAGAAGAAAGTTTATTTGTTGGGAGATACGGTTTTTGTAGGCGATGTCATCGGCGTCCATACGAGCGATGTAAGGAGAAGAGGTTTTTTTGATAGCTAGGTTGGTGGTGTAACCAATTCCTTTGTTTTTGTTGTTAGAGAAGACTTTTATACGAGAATCTTTTTGACTGTATTGATTGAGGATGGCGAGAGAGTTGTCGGTGGAGCCATCGTTGACGGCAATTATCTCAATATTGGAGTAGGTCTGTTTAAGTAAACTGTCGAGACAGGCGGGTAAAAAAGAGGCGGCATTGTATACAGGAAGAATGATACTGACTAAAGGTTGGTGTTTCATTTTAATGGTGATTAATTATGGATAAGAAGGAACCAGTTTTAAAAACTCAAGTTTTAAGTGTTTAAAGTTGGTGCTGGACGAGATTTTCTCAGAAAGAGAAAGGTTCTCGTCCAGCGCAAACCGGATTATCGATAAGAGACCTGAGGGTCTTTAACGAAGAGTTCGAGCACTTCAAGGCGGTGTTGTTCGAGTGGCCTTTGCCATTCGATAGGGCCGCCGCAAAGAGCACCATTGGTGACCTGGATGTCGCCGGTGAAGGGGTTTTCCAGAATCAGCAGTTGGCTGTTGTAAGTTTTACCATCAATGACGGTGGAAACACTGTCGATGATGAGGACCCAGTCTTCTGGCATGGTTACCTGGAAGGTGTGAGTGGCCTCGGTGCCTGTAGGGGCGTGAGGAACACAGTAGGGACCGTCTTGCAAAGGAACAGTGTATTTGGTGCTATCAATAATCATCGGTTTCCGGTCGGGGAGATTGCCAGACAGGTAGTTTGAGATGATGATTTCAGAGCTTTCTACTATTTGAGTGTTGGCTGTGTTGGTATCGCCAATTTCGGCGGTGGGTTTTGATTTGAGCCAACCAGGCCAAGTAAACAGTAGAATGACAACGATAGCAGCCAGTAGAATGACAGACAAAGCGATGATGATCCAATTTCTTTTATTCATCTTTTTTACTCCCTTTTGAAGTTGTTGGTTTAATTTTTGACATGAGTCCTCCTCAGGATTACTTACATTTTTCTCCGGTTTGAATAACGAAACCTAGGCTTCATTATTTTTTTGAAACGTACTTGTAGATTATTACCTACTACTTACTCTGTGGGGGAGAGCAAGTAGAAAATAACAATTAATATTTATTTCTTAGTTTTAATGAAGAGACCGAGACCAGTAATGTAGGAAAGGGTAGAAAGAGAGTAAAAGATGCTGTTTTCTAGACCAGTATCAACAGTTATATGCTCTTCACAGATGTTGGCCATACCGTAAATAGGGGTACAGATGATCTCAATAGTAGTGTTTCCGTCAGCATGAGCCTGAGGAACAAGGAGGAAAAAGGCGATGGTTAAGATTAAAAGTAGTTTTTTCATTGGTGTAGAAAATATATCATTTCAGACTGGTGAAGTCAAGTTATAGGATTGTTAATGGGTAAAAAAATGCCCAGGGCGGTAAAAGGTGCCCCGGGCAGATCTCTAAAACTTACTTTTTATTATTCTGGTCGATATATTTCTGTTTTTTGATTTTTATTTTCAAGAATAGATAGAGCTATCCAACCAGTTTTTCCAGATGGAGTTTCTACCCTGACGTATCTTTTCATTAGAGGTAGGTCGATGCGGAAGGTTGTTTTACCTTCTCTATTGGCTTTAACGACGACTTCGTCTCCAGGTTGAATAGTGTCAACTTGTTTGAGTTGATATCCCGATGGGGGATTTTGTCCTCCTGGGGCAAAGTAGACAATCTGGTCTTTGTTTCCATCGAGTTTATAAACTGTTCCTGCTGGAACCTGTTCAACGGAAGTGAAAGTAAGAATGACAATGATTATCAGTCCAAGTGTTAATAAAACGACAATGAAGCCAGAAGAAGATTTTTGTTTAACGACAGGCATGAAATTACCTCCTTAGGGTAAGTTTTAGATTTAAATGTTCTGTTTTAAGTTTAACTTTCAAGTACTCGAGTACGAGTGTTTGGAGGCTAAAAATAGGTTTAAAAGGTGCTGTTTAAGCTAGGGAAAGTGTAGCAGGAAAGAGGTGAATTGTCAAGTTATAGGCCTGTTTAAATACGTTTGGCATATTTAATAATTCTGACTGGGGAGTTCCAGAGTTGGCAGGTATAAAGGATGAGGTCGGCAGAGTAGTCGGTGATCTGTTCAGAGACCTCTTCTGAGTAGATTTGGTAGATATATTGGCGCTGGTTCCAGTTAATGGTAATTTTGTCATTGATGTTTAGTTTAGGTAGGTTGTAGAAGGAGTTTAGGTGGCGGAAGGTGCTGGTCCAGGAGAGATAGCCCCAACGGTGGGCGGCAAGAATGGTGGGGATGTCTTGTTGTTCAGGTGTGCCGAATTCGGGTACGTGCCAGATACCTTGTTGAAGTAGGGTGTTCCAGTCTTGTCCTTGGTGAATTTCGCCTCGGACACCGATGGTTTCGATGATGAGGCCGTTTTCCTTGGGTAAAGAAGGATCAAAGGAGGGGAGAGAGGGTATGGATGGTGTATCGGTGGGGGTTAGAGAAGGGTTAGAGGAGAGGTTTGAGGCTAAGGTGGTTGAGGCTTGGGGGAAGATACGATAGTAGAGATGAGGCCAGGAGGGGGTAAAAGCGAGAACAAGGGCAAGGAGCCAGAAAAAGATGCCGATAGAGACGAGTTTTTTGTTGCTCATTAAGATAATGATAGCTTAGTGTAAAAGAAAAGTGTTAATGTAATGGTAGTTATTAGTTTGATGGTGATGTATAGCCTTATAAGAAAAGTTCTTGACAGGTTTAGCCTTAGATGTTATATTAGTTATACTTTTGATATATTTACTTAGTCAGCAAAAGAACTGATTGAAGGTGGAATGGGTTAGGCTGGTAGTGCACGATAATATCAGCATTACGTCGAGTGGCCCTACGCGTTTCACCCTTAATCCGTTTTTAAAAGCTTGACAAGAAAAAGATAGATTGCAATAATCAGGGTAGTTTCATAGACGGTGATAGAGGTGATGACGAAGATGTCTAATACCAGATTTTATTTCCCAATTTAATTAAAGTTTTTTTATTAGTTATTTATTAACAGACAGTATGATGAACAATAGTAGTATGATTACCGGTTCCCGAGTTAAACAGACGAGCACGAGGCCAAATGAGCCCAGAAATAGATTTCAGAGAGAGATGGAGAGTAAACAAATCGAGGGTTTGTTGGGAGCTATTGGTAGAGATAATCGAGGAATAATTAGAGTAGAGCATAAACCATCTGAGAATGATGTGATGATAAATCAGATGCAGATGAGGAATTTTGGGTTGAGAAAGGGAGATATGTTGAGTGCAACTGTGAGTAGACCTAAAGGAAGTGGAAATGGTTGGGCTTTGGTAGGAGTAGATAAAGTTAATGGAGTTGATGCAAAAGAGTTGGGTAAGAGACCTAGGTTTGAAAAAGGGACTCCGGTGTATCCAGATAAGAAGATTACATTAGAGACTACTCCCGATGTGCTATCAACTAGGCTGGTTGATATTGTGGCTCCGATTGGAAAAGGTCAAAGAGGCATGATTGTGTCTCCTCCTAAGGCTGGTAAAACAACGGTGATTAAGGAAATTGCTGGTGGAGTAGCGGCTAATAATCCGGAGATACATTTAATGGCGGTGTTGGTAGGTGAAAGACCAGAAGAAGTAACAGACATTGATAGACATATTAAGAAGATTACAGCCAAGTCTAAGATGCCAGGAGAGACTTTTGCTAGTAACTTTGATGAGAAGGCTGAAGAGCAGACCAGAGTGGCTGAAATGGCCTTAAACAGGGCCAAGAGATTGGTGGAGATGGGTAAAGATGTGGTGATTGTTTTAGACTCAATTACTCGTTTAGCTCGAGCCTACAACTTGGCCATGCCTACATCAGGTAGAACACTGTCTGGTGGTTTTGATCCGGCCGCTTTGTATCCACCCAAGAGTTTCTTTGGTGCGGCTAGAAATTTTGAGGAAAATGGAAGCTTGACTATTATTGGTACAGCCTTGGTTGATACAGGCTCAAGAATGGATGAGTTAATTTATGAAGAGTTTAAGGGTACTGGAAACATGGAGTTACACTTAGATCGTAAATTGGCAGAGAGAAGAATCTATCCAGCTATTGATGTACAAAGATCAAGTACAAGAAGGGAAGATTTACTTTTTAGTTCTGTTGAGTACCAAAATATTGTACTAATGAGAAGGATGTTAGATTTATTGTCTGACGGAGAAAGAACTAGTATGTTGGTGGATAGACTAAGAAAGACCAAGACTAATAAAGAGTTTTTGGCTTCTCTAAAAGAAGACTAAGAAGATTTTTGAGGCTATGTGGGAGAGTGAGAAGGTGAAAGCCTGTGATACAATGATGTGGCTAACCGAGTAAGCCTCGGGTCTATGGAGAAGATAAAAGATTTTTTTAACGATTGGGTAGGAGATTTTTTTAAGTTTGTAGGTGTGTTTTTTGGTTATGTGGTGAAGAAGTACTTAATGGTGGGTTTTTTCAGATTTGAGTTGGTAAAAAGTGTGGCGGTGGTAAAGATGTACCAACAAAGAGGTAAGTATGCAGATTTGTTTGTTCATGGTGGTTTGGTGGCTTTGATGACGATAGGGGTGGCTTTAGGTCCCAGTTTGTTGACTAATGAAGCTGAGGCAAGGTCGGTGGTGTCGATGGTGAATAGGAGCGGTTCTGAAGTGGCTGGTTTGGTGGAGGAAGATGGAAGGGTTTTAGGAATGGCGATGGCTGCGGAAGAGGTGCAACCATTAACGGTGGTGTCTGATAAGCCTAGGGCAGAGATTTTTGATTATGAGGTTCAAGAAGGAGATACTTTGGGAACGATTGCAGATAAGTTTGGTGTGTCGATAGACACGATTAGGTGGGCTAACCCAGATGATATTAAGACGGAAAAAACAGTAATTAAACCTGGACAGACGGTTAAGATTCCGCCGGTAACTGGAGTAATGCATAAGGTAAAAAGTGGTGAAACGGTGTACTCGGTGGCTAAGAAGTATGGAATTAGTGCACAGGCAATTGTTGATTTTCCTTTTAATGAATTTAGTAATGATGAAACTTTTGCTTTGGCGATAGGGCAGTCCTTGGTGATACCAGATGGAGTAGTTCCAGATGTGAAGCCTTGGTCACCAACTTCAAGTTTGGCTAGAGTGATGACGCCTGATGCAGGATCAGTATCAGCGACTGGTTCTTGGATTTGGCCAACTTCAGGAAGTATTACACAGAGATTCTATCCTTGGCATAAAGGGTTAGATATTGCGAATAAGTCGGGAGGAGTTATTTTAGCGGCTGATAGTGGTGTGGTGGTGATGGCTGGTTGGCCTGATAATGTGGGGTATGGAAACAGGATTTTGATAGATCATGGGAATGGTTATCAGACCTTGTATGCTCACTTGTCTAAGGTTAGTGTGCAGCCTGGTCAGGCAGTGAATAGGGGTAATGTAATAGGAACGATGGGAAGTACAGGGAGATCAACTGGTGTTCATCTTCATTTTGAGATAAGAAGTTCGAGTGGAAATATTAATCCTCTATCTGTTTTAAAGTAAGGATAAAGTCTTGTTCAAGGTTGGTGGAGTGGGATTTGGAAAAGAGGTTTATTTCTTGAGGTGAGTAACGAAGACCGTGCTGTTTTAGAAGAGTCAGTTGATAGGAGGAGTAGTTAGTGATGGGAAGTTGATAGGAGAGAGTGAGGGTGCTGTTTGAGTTAGCACGAGTGGTGTGGAAGAAGCCAATTTCAAGAAAATCATGTTTGGGAGTGGAGGAAAGAGGAAGGGGTGAAGAGGCGATGATAGGTTCAGGAAAGTAGTCAATGGCTTGGGGTAAGGTGGGTTGGGCAATGAGAGTGATGTTTTGAGCCGTTTTAGGGACGTAGAAGCGGAGATAGTTGATGTAGTTACCACCAAAGTGTTCAGGGGGTTGGGGGCTCTCCTGGGGTGATTTGTTGGTGTAGTTGATGGTGATTTGATGGGTGAGGAGATAGGGATTATTAGTGTCTTTAGTAATTTGGTGGGTGGTGTGGCGAGAGAGGTAGTAATTAGCCTTGTTGGATCCAAGATTGGCTTCGATGATGGCTAAGGTGTCTGAAAGACAGTCAGAGTCAGAACAAGGGTTGGGTTTGAGTTCTCCAGCCCAGTTGTGGTTAGAAAAGATGTTTTGAAGTTCAAGTTTAGTGGAGTTGAGAAGAATGTTTTGATTATTTAAGTCAGTGAGAAGGATGTTGAGGATATTAAGATATTGTTTGGAGGTAAGGGAAGAGAGTTTAGAAATAAGAGCGTTTCCGGTTGAGGTAAGAACGGATTTTTTTTGAGTAGAACCAGGGAAGAAGTCTTGTTCGACGAGGTTTTGTAGAGTAAGGAAGAGATTGTCTGAGTTAAGGGTGATGTCGTAACCTGTTGGTTCGATGGGTCCGGTGATTTTAAGGATGTCTTGGATGGTGGAAAGAGGAAGGGTGATGATGTTGTCAGGGACGATCTCGTTGCCCTTGTCAAAGAACCAGCGGATGGTGGTGGTGGTGGTGGGGAAGTTGGCATTCCAGTCTGAGTCTCTGAGTTTGAACCAGCCTTGACGAAAAGCTTGTTGGATTGGTTCTGGAGGATCGATATGGCCTTCTATTTGACCGTCAGGGACATAGATGTCTTGAAAACGGATGGCGGGTTGAGATTTGTCTAGAGTGAGGATGGCGTAGGAACCAAAAAAGCCACCGTTAGTACGAAGTTCAGTGTCGTTTTGGAGAAGAATGAGGTAGGTGGTGGGTTGATCTTGACCAAGAAGGTAGTCTTGGTAAGGAAGGAATGGTTCTGTGGTGGAGATGAGGGTGATGATGGTGTCGAGATAAGGGTGGGGAATAATTTTTTTAAGAATAGAAAAGCTCCCTTTTGTTTGGGGTAGTTGATTGAGACAGGTAGAGATTTGTTGGGAATCAGAGAGGTTAAAACAAGGTTTGATTTTAGAGTAGATGGAGAGTGAAAGAAGGGATGTAAAGGCGATGATGAGGGTGAAAATGATGGTGAGGGTGAGAATGATTTTTTTCATTAAATCTGTTTTTTATTATATCCTGCTGTGAAATAGGGCGAGGCGAGGTAAAATACAGGTATGGTAGATATGGCCAAAGTATATATTAAAGCAGGAGATGGAGGCGATGGAGTGGTTCACTTTAGACGGGAGAAGTATATTCCCAAAGGTGGCCCTGATGGTGGAGATGGAGGTAAGGGAGCAGATGTATACATTGAGGTAGACAAGAATTTGGCGACTCTAAAACAGTTTGCTTATAAGCAGAAGTTTGAGGCGAGAGATGGAAGAAAAGGGATGGGAAGAAATAAGTCGGGTAAGTCTGGAGAAGATATTTTTGTTAAGGTGCCGGTAGGGACACAGTTGAAGTGGAAGAAGAGAGTAGGTGAAGAGGTGGTGGAGATGGACTTGAAGGAAGCAGGAGAGAAGTTTTTAATAGCTAGAGGAGGTCGAGGAGGAAGAGGTAACTGGCATTTTAAAGGTCCGGCTAATACGACTCCTAGAGAAGCAGAAGATGGAGAGTTGGGAGAAGAGTTGGAGTTAGAGTTGGAGTTGAAAGTCTTGGCTGATGTAGGTTTTATTGGATTACCTAATGCTGGCAAGTCAACTTTACTGTCAGTGGTGTCTGAGGCTAAACCGAAGATTGCTGATTATGAGTTTACGACCTTAGAGCCTAATTTGGGAGTGATGGAGAAGGATGGAAAACGTTTGGTGGTGGCAGATGTGCCAGGTTTGATTGAAGGAGCAAGTGAGGGTAAGGGTTTAGGAGATCAGTTTTTACGACATATTGAGAGAACTGGAGTGTTGGTACATGTGGTGGGAGTAAATTTAGAGGAAGAAGATCGGGTGGAAGGTTTATGGAAAGACTATAGAGAGATTAGGAAAGAGTTAGAGGATTATGGTAAAGGAGTAGAAAAGAAAAAAGAGTTGGCGGTTTTGAACAAGATTGACTTGATTGACGAGAAGACGGTGGGGAAAATAAAGAAGAGGTTTGAGAAAGAAGGAGTGAAGATAATGGCTATTTCTTGTGGTCTGGTTCAGGGGATTGAGGAGTTGAAAGAGGAGATTTTTGAGGAGTTGAAGTAGGTTTGGGAGGAAATTTTTGAGCTTGTTCTTGGATACCACGACAGATGGGACAGAGTTGAGGAGGAAGAAGGTTTCTTTGTTGATAGAGTTGCTGTTCTTCTTGAGAGAATACGAAAGGGGAGGAACAGTTTTGGCAAGTGATGGTTTGATCAGTCATATATATATGTGGACCTGGGCGGAATCGAACCGCCGACCTTTGCAATGCGAATGCAACGCTCTAGCCAACTGAGCTACAGGCCCAGGCTTGTTTATTAATGTTAAGTGAGTCTATTGTCTTTCAAGTAGAGCATTTTTTCAAGGATGTAATAGAGATATACGATAAGCTAAAAGGGTTAGGTCTTGATTAATTCGGCTAGGAGTAAAAATTTTCGTATCATTATGATACGCTAGATGTATATGAATGATACGCAAGTAAATAGCCGTCAAAGGAATATATTAATTTAATGTTTCTTTATGACAATCCTCAATCGAGCAGAATTGAGGTAGAGACATCATTAGAAGATGATAAAGGGTCACGAATTACCATAATTCGTGATCTCAATCACCTCATTAAATTAAAATGGGTCGAGCTCACTTCAAGCAGTTAAGATTAATCTATGAAGAAGAGGAGTAATTTCAGCTTTTTTTGGCTTTTAATAAATATTTTGTAGCAGGACCCCTACCTTCAATTGTTAAGATTCTATTTTCTACCAAATTATTTAGGCGCCTTTGAGCTGTTCTTCTAGTTGTTTGCATAGCATCGATAGCTTCAGAAATAGTAATTTCTCCAAACTCATATACATAATCTAAAAGATGGAGTTCTTCTTGATTGAGTCGAAGTGGTTTTCCATCACTTTCAGTAACTTTGCCAGCTTGAATATAGTGGTTGATATTTTGAGCAGCATGGAGAAATCCTTTAGTAAAAAAATCTAAAAATTTTGTAACGTCTGCTTCCATGCGGTCATTAAATGTTTTCCCCAGATTTAAAGACTGGTAGTATTTCTTCCGGTTTTGTAGATAATAGGTGTCCAACGAAAGAGATTCCCTAAAATCGTAGTTTGTAGATTTTAAATATTGATAGGTGATAATCCTAGTTGACCGTCCGTTTCCATCAGAAAAAGGATGAATTGAGACAAAAAGATAATGTATTAGACCAGACAACAACACTGGATGGTAGACTTGCTCTTTTTGTTTGATTGCAGTCCATTTCAAAAAACTATCTACCAGTTTTGGTAACAGGTTTGCATCGGGCCCTTCATATTGCACGATTTCTTTTTCATCCACTTCATCAACGATATATACTGGGCCAGGCCTCCAGAAACCAACTTTTTCTTTTGGTAATAAACCTGTCATAAGCAATTTGTGAATATGTAAAATTTGTTCGGATGTAAGAAAATTGTCAGTTAATTTCTGTCGTAACAACCAATCAAGTGTTTTCTTATAATTTAAAACTTCTCTTATTGCATAATCTGGTGCTGAAATGGTATTCCCATGAAGAATGTTTTTTACTTGTTGTTCGCTCAAAGGATTTCCTTCAATAGAAGTTGAGCTGTGTACCGATTCAACCGTAGCCCGAAATCGCAATTGAACTTCTAATTCAGGGAGAATGGTAGCATGATCAACTAGAGTTTTAAGTTTTTCGATCTCTGCAATTCGTTTATTAATCTCTGGGGTAATAGTAAATTTTGGCTTAAACATGAATATAGTATATCATAATCACGCCATAATCGTGCCAAAAATTGTGCCATTTCTATCAAATATTGAGTTATGGTTCAATCATTACATTAGGGGTAGATGTTTTCCCAGAGAAAATAAGTTTGTGACCTCGAGCTTTTGGAAACCGAACTAGGTTATTCTAGACCCAGTAAACCTCTTTAGGGTATTTTCCCCAGATATAGAATAAGTCATTTAATCAAAATGTGGACCCGATGGGAGTCGAACCCATGACCTCTTCCATGCCATGGAAGCACTCTAGCCAACTGAGCTACGGGCCCAAGTAGGCTATATTTTACCTGTTGGAGTATAAATTGTGAAGTTGCTGGATTTTTTCTGTTTGTTTAGTTTCTTGATAAAGAGCGATTAGATTTTGATAGGCGGAAGGATGATAAGGATTTATGGTTAAGGTTTTTAACCAGTATTCTTCAGCCTCGGTTTTTTGATTGGTGTGATAGTAGAGAAGACCAAGATTGAAGTGAGCTAGGTCGGAGATAGGATTGATCTCAAGTTCTTGGAAGAATTCTTGTTCGGCTAGTTGATATTCTTTTTTGTCTAAATAAATGAGACCAAGATTGTTGTGGGCCATTTGTTCTTGGGAATTTAATTGAAGAGATTTTTCGAATTCAGGTTTGGCTTTGTCTGGTTGATTGTCTAAGTAGTACATGGCACCAAGATTGCGGTGAGCTAGAGGGTGGTGGGGAGAGTTGATGACAGCGTTTTGCCAGAAAGAAAGACGATTTTTAAAAACGGGAGTGTGGTTTAGATTGATGATGGTGAAGAGGGAGATAATGAAGAGAAAGGAGAAGGTGAGAGGTAGTTTTATTTTTTTAATGTTTATTTTCCCCCGGTATGTTTGAGAGAAAATGAGAAGGAGGCCAATTAGAGGGAGATAGAGGCGGTGTTCAATAAAATCGGCAGTGTAGGTGAGGTTGGGTCTAATGAAAGAAGGAAGGAGGAAACTTAGGAACCAGCCCGTGCCAAAAAGAGTGAGAAGAATGTTTTTTTTACGAGTCAGCTTGGGTGAAGAAATGAGGGGAATGAGGAGAAGAAAAAAAAGAATGATGATGGAGATGATGCCATAGGTGAAGCTGGTATCTTGAATGATAGGAAGAACAGAAAGATTAAAGGGAAGAAAGATTTTGCCGATGAATTGAGGGAGAGCGGGGAGGTTGGTAAAAATACTTTGAGTAATGGAGGAAAGGGAGTAGTTGATGGGATTTTGGGAAAGGGCGATTTTACGGAGAAGAAACCAGGGCAAGAGAGTGATTGTCCAGCCAAGAATTAGGGTGAGGTAGTGGTCTAGTTTGGGTTTAGGTTGAGCAATGAAAGTGATGTAAAAAAGGGAAAGGAGAGGAATGACAAGGGCGGATTCTTTAGTGAATAGAGCCAGAAGAAAGAAAAGGAAGTGATAGATATAGGGATGAAGACGATTTTGTTTAGTGGAGTTAATAAGAAAGATGAATGAGAGAAGAGTGAAAATGGCTAAGAGGGAATCATTTCTACCTGGTATCCAAGCGATAGCTTGGGAGAGAGCGGGATGAGTGAGGAAGATGAGAGAAAGAAAAAGGGGAAGAAGATAATTTTTGGAGGAGGAAAGTTTAGTGAGGAGGAGATAGAGGAGGGATGTGGCAGTGAGATGAATGAGAAGGTTGGAAAGATGATAAATAAAGGGGTTAATACCTCCTATTTGGGCATCGAGAATGAAAGAGATAGTGAGCACGGGGCGATAGTAGGCGGCGCCGGCTTGGGGGGAATGAAAGACCTCGGTGATGAAGCTTTTAGGAATGAAAGAGAGGTTTTTTAAGAATTGATAATTATCA
>Ga0222667_1000811_pt1 | contig 12318 bp, 14 predicted proteins | sample AntAcemetagen657_FD_179854 | JGI IMG/M metagenome (GOLD analysis project Ga0222667, IMG submission 179854) | Saline water microbial communities from Ace Lake, Antarctica - #657 | ecosystem: Environmental > Aquatic > Non-marine Saline and Alkaline > Saline | place: Antarctica: Ace Lake... | reverse complement strand
AAATGCATGTACATCTGTTGCAAATATTTGTGGACAAACGAATTCAGGTACAATTCAATGTGATGGTTCTTGTTCGGCAATAACTCCATCAGATTTATTATGCAATCAACCACCTGAGGCTATTAATCTTGATGTCACAAGTAATATTAATTATTGTTCTTTTAATCTTGCTGAAATTATGTTGAGTTGGCAGTTTAATGACGTAGATACTGGTGATTCACAATCTGCCTATAAGATTGAATTAACAAGATCAAGTGATAATGAATCTTGTACTATTAATGGAACAGGGAGCATTTCTAATCTTTATGTCCCATCAATTAATAGTACATGTTTAAATTTTATTAATTATGACTCGTCTGAGTTAGGTTATATATGGAAAGTAAAAGTTTGGGATCAATCTAGCATTGAATCAGCCTGGTCTTCTCCTGATACATTTAATACTCCAAAACATCAATACCCATTAATAGATTTTAGTTGGTCACCATCTAATCCTAGTCAAGATGAAGAAGTCGTTTTCACTGATGATTCAACGGTTTATGGTGTGTCGTCTAAATCCGCTTGGGTTTGGACATTCACTGATGGTAATCCAGCAAGTTTAAATGAACAAAATCCAACTACTCAATTTAATTCTACAGGAGACAAACAAGTAACATTAGAAGTTACTGATTCTGATGGTTACAGTTGTTCTATATCTAAAACAGTTAATATTCAATTAGAATTACCACAATGGCAAGAGGATTAAAATAATTATCTTTAAAGCCCGCCTTAGAGTGGGCTTTTTTTATTTTTTAATGTATAATAATAATAATGAAAGAAAATATTATTAAAAAATATTTTTTAAAACAAAAAGGATTTACCATGACCGAATTATTGATAGTTATGTTTATTATTAGTTTGCTTTCTGCTTCGGTTTTAATTAGTTATCGTAATAATCAAAGAAGTTATGCGCTTGATCAAGCTTCTCAGCAATTAGTCTCAAATTTGAGAAAAGCTCAGAATATGGCCATGAACAAAGTTGATATAGATGGATATAATAGTTATGGTATTTATGCTGTAATTAATAATAATTATTATATTATTTATGCTGATAATAATGGCGATTCAATGTATCATTCATCCGATAGAATTATTGAAACAATTAATTTATTAAATAATGTAAAAATCAATAATACATTAGATGTATTTTTTAAATCTCCTGATCCCAAAACATATCTTAATGGTAATTTGTCTGCTGGACTATCAAGAACAATTACCTTGGGGGTTAACGGGACTTCTAAAACAAAAATAATTACAATAACTACAGCTGGATTAATTCAGGGAAATTAGAAGATGTTTATCAAACAACAAAAAGGATTTAGTCTTATAGGCGTAATAATATCTATTTTTATTGTATCAACTGGTTTGATGTCTATTTTAAGTTTAGCTAATATGTCTTTAAAAATTTCAGATGTAGGTGAAATGAGATTTATTGCTTCTGGCTTAGCTCAAGAAGGTGTTGAAATTATTAGAGACATGAGGAGATCTAATGTGGATTGGATTAATTGGGGATGGTATAGCACAATTGCCACTAGCACTGTTCAAAATCATAGGGTTCAATATGATAATTCTAATTTGATATCTTTTTCTGAAACTCCTTTAAAAATTGATATTAATGGATTCTATCAGTATTCTTCAGGGAACAATACACCTTTTTATCGTAAAATAATTTTGACTAAAGTTTCTTTTAAAGAAGTAAAAGTTGTGGTTGAAATTAAATGGCAGTCAAGAGGTGATTGGCATTATTTAACTGTTGAAGATCATTTATGGAATTGGAAATAAATAACAAAAAAAGTGCTGCTGGGTTTACATTAGTTGAATTGCTTGTTGCAATGGCTACTTTTAGTATAATCATTGTTGCCATGTCTGGCATTTCCGTTTCGGTTATTAATGCTCAACGAAAAGCATTTGTTTTGCAAAACACTCAAGAAAGTACTCGTTATCTTTTAGAATCAATGAGTAAAGAGATTAGAATGAGTACTATTAATTCATCAGCATCAAATAAAACAAATATTTTAAATATAACAAATGATGAAGGATTGACCCTTAACTATCAATTCGATAATGTTAATAAAAAATTAATGCGTTATGGATATGCTGTTAGTCCATCTAATATTGATTTAACTGGTTGGTTTTATATTAGAAAAAGTAATTTTCCAAATAGGTCTTTAGTAACAATTATTATAAAAGCAGAATCACAAGGATCTAGGCAAGAAGAAAGCGCAGAAACTTCTTTGCAAAATTCTGTTTCTTCTAGACCTTTCTAAAAAAAATGTCACAAAAAGGATCAATCTCTATATATTTATCAATTATGCTTTTAAGCGTTCTTCTACTTATTAGTTCTGGAATTAGCATTTTGATGTTGAATCAAATTAAAATGTCTAGTCAAACGGGTCATTCAACTGTCTCGTATTACGCTGCCGAATCTGGGATAGAGCGTTGTTTATATGACATGAGAAAAGGTTCAGGAACTTGTAATTATAGTAATGTAGCTCTTGACAATAGCGCTACTTATGATACAACCTGGAATGCAGGAGGATATCCAATTAATTCAACTGGATATTACTTGGAGACTAACAGAGCAATAGAAGTTAATTAATAAATATTATTATGTATAGAAAAATTATAAATGTATTTTTGATTTTAATTATTGGTGGGTTTGGAGGAATTCTAGCTGACCAATTTATTTTGCCATATTTATCAGGAGTTCCTTTTTTTACTCAATTTGAGTTTATTAAACATGCTGGTAATGGAACAACTATTATTAATCCAACTGAAGAAATTATTATTACTGAAAATATTGCTATTGAAGAATCAATTGATAAGATTAGTCCTTGTTTAGTTGTTGTTCAATCTTACCAGAACAAAAGAATGCTTAACCAGGGAACTGGTTTTTTAATTACTAGTGATGGTTTTTTAATCACTTCAGGTGATTTAGTCTCACTGAGAGCGAGTCAATATTTAGTATTTAGAGATGGACATTCTTCAGCAGCTAAATTAATTAAAAAAGATTTAGAAAATAATTTAGCTCTTTTCCAGATAGAAGATAGTAACTTGCCAGTCGTTTCTTTAGTTGATTTAGAAAATTTAGAATTAGGTGAAAGAGTTATTTTAATCGGAGCTGAATTAATTGGAAGTGATTTAAATGAATTTGTTAATTTAGGAATTATTAGAAATATCAATGACGGAACTCTTGAAATTAATTTAAGTGAAGAAAATATTTTAGCGAATGGAAGCCCTTTAATTAATATCAGGGGTGAAGTAATTGGATTAAATTTAGTTGATAGCAAGGGACTTTTAAAAACAATTCCAGTTAATAAGATAAAAGAATTTGTTGGATTGTAATTTTAATAAAAAGTTTTTTAAAAATTTGAAAGGGAGGTGAGTCCATTGAAGCTTATTTTCGAAAATACTGCTAATGTAATTACGGCAGTTGGTATCGTTTTAACAATCTGGCTTAATTTCATTATATGGGATGGTCCGTTTAACCAACAATTTGTTTTTATTTTAGTTGTTGGTATAGCTTTGTCTGATTTATTAGACGGATGGATAGCCAGAAAGTTAAAAATTACCAGTTCAGTTGGTGAATTCCTTGATAAGATTAGAGACAAACTATTTTCTTGTTCTGCGTTTACTTATTTCTTTATAGAGCTTTGGAAATGGAATGGTGGGGCTTGTTTAGCACTCGTTAAGGGATTGGTTATTATATCGTTGGCAATAGAGTTATTTTTAGTATTAATCTGGATAAGGGGTTTCATTAATGGACTTGATACTAGTTCTCATTTTCTTGGAAAGATAAAGACCACTTTCTATTTCATTGCCATTGGATGGTGGTTCTTTGTTTGCTTGATAAAGGATATAGTTGGAGGATCTTTTGAAATCATCCTTTATTCAGGCTTAATCGTATTTCTTTTTATTTCATCTATCTATGGAATCTTGAGTGCATCTATTTATGTTCAGAGGCATAACGATTTCATAGAAGAAAAGAAAAAATAGATAAAAGCGCCTTGTTGCAACAAGGCGCTTTTAAAATTGTTTTGTTGGATTTATTCTTCTTTGTATTCCATCGCCTCCGACACTCTTTTAAATGCTACATGAGTAGCATTAAGTCCTTCCCCTGGGTTAGAAAAAGTTGGAAGCTGGGCAGTTATTTTTTTACCATCTACTTTTACAGTAAAAATGCCTTTTTCCCATTCTTTTTTTGTTACTTTGACTGGAACAATCTCCCCCTTAGCCATTTTGTCGATAATAAAGATTATACTTATCATTATTACTCTCCCTGTGTTAAAGAATATTTTATTTAATAGAATAACTTATATTTCTATTCTTGGCAAATATTTTATTGTTGAATTTTTATTTTCAAAGTATAATATACTTAATAATTAAAGGAGGGATTTTTTTATTTACGCAACGAGCAAGAGAAATGAAAATTTATTTTCATTTCCGAGCGAGTAAGTAAATATATGATTATATTTACACATATGTCAAAATTATCATATCAAGAGTTAATAAAACAAAGACGAGCATGGTATAAATCTATTAAGAAAGTTTATTGTCCATGTCTTAAAGAAGATGTGGTTTTTAATTCAAAAGGATTTTATCATTTAAAATATGATAGTTTTGGTAAAGCTCGTTCAAGAAAAGAGCGAATGTATAAAATAGGATTACTTCCGCTTTCAATACCTGTCATAGTTTCTGCTAAAAAAATTTATAGATGGACGTCAAAGTATTATTCAAAAAAATTTAATAAATATATTGAATGTTGGGCATTAAAAGAGGTCGCAGGTAAACAAAAGACCATAGTCACAGTTGTTTTAAGAAGAATTGGAAATGGTCATTTAGTATTTTATAGTATAATGAAGAAAAATGACAAAAAACTAAAAAAACTGCGGAAATAGCAGTTTTTTTAGTGTGCCCACTTTCGGCATATAGAATTCATTAGCCGAATAAAGCTTGCACTTCATGAGCACATTTAAAGTTTATGCAAAAATTTATCTTTTGTCAAGTGAATGCACTTGTTGGGGGGATAAGTTATTGTTAGGTTTTTATTTTCAAGGTATAATGTACTTAATAATTAAAGGAGTATGATAAAAAATACTATAGAAGAAACAACAAAGATCGCTTTATTTAGAGGCAAGGAAATTAGAAAAATTATCTATAAGAAGGAATGGTGGTTTTCTGTTGTAGATATTATTGAGGTTTTAATTGATAATAAAAGACCGCGAAAATATTGGAATGATTTAAAAAAGAAGTTGAAAGATGAAGGATATGTTGAGGTGTCCGAAAAAATCGGACAACTGAAATTATTGACTTCAGATAATAAAAAATATCAGACTGATTGTGCTAATACAGAAACAATATTTCGCATTATTCAATCAATTCCATCGCCGAAAGCTGAGCCATTTAAACGTTGGTTGGCTCGTGTTGGTTATGAAAGAATAAAAGAAATAGAAGATCCTGAATTAGCAACTAAACGGACTAGAGCCTTGTATAAAGCTAAAGGATATTCTGAGGCTTGGATTGAAAAAAGGATGCGTGGTATTACTATTCGCGAAACATTAACAGATCAATGGCAAGAAAGAGGAATTAAGTTGAAAAAAGAGTATGCTATTTTAACTGCGGAAATATCTAAAGCGACTTTTGGAATGACTCCAGGTCAATATAAGAAATTTAAAAAATTAAAAAGAGAGAATTTGCGTGATCATATGAATGATTTAGAATTAATTTTTACTATGCTTGGAGAAGCATCAACTACAGAAATAACTAAGAATAAAAATACGCAGGGTTTTAATAGGAATAAAAAAGTAGCTAAGCAAGGCGGTGGTGTAGCAGGCAAGGCTAGAAAAGACTTAGAACGAAAAAGCGGTAAAAAAGTTTCTGCTCAGGAAAATTATTTAGAAATACCAGAAAAAAGAAAAAAATTAAAATAAGTATATATTGTTGGTTCTTTTGTTCCAAGGTATAATATAATTAATAATTAAAGGAGGGATTTTTTTATTAATTAATTTTAGGTTAAACTTATTGACTAATTGTTCATTTTCGTTTTCCTTGTTTTAATTATATAACAGTAAAAATAATGAAAGAGAATAAAAAACAGATCGATTATTGTAATATGCTCATAATTAATACAAGAGCAATTTATGATACTATTGGTAGAATCTATTGTCCTATTTTAGATAAAAGCATTGTGTTTAATGCGAAGGGATTCCATCATCTTCTTTATAAACCCGATGGTACAGCTAGAGATGTATCTGAAAGGATTTATAAATTAACACTTTTTCCACTTGCAATTCCTGTTATTAAAAAATGAATGGTGATTAAAGATAAAAGGAATGTAAAAGTGCGGGAAAACAGAAAAAAAGGTGCAAAAATTAAAAATATGAAAACTTACTCATTGGTATCAATGGTTGGCAAGGAAAATCCAGTTGCGACAAGAGTTATCGTTTCAAAGATTGGTAATGGTAATTTTACATTTTTAAGTATAATGAAAAATAATAAATCAAAAACACCATCAAATTGATGGTATTTTTGACGTGTCTGCTCTTCGACTTAGGAGTATTCCTTTGTCGAACAAGGCTTTCGCCCACAGACACATTAAAATAATAGCATATAGTTATAATGGCTGTCAAGTGAATGTGCTTGTTGGGTATAAGTGTTTGTTAGATTCTCTATTTCAAGGTATAATATACTTAATAATTAAAGGAGGGATTTTTTTATGGATATAAAAACAAGTTTAAAAAAATATTTATTAGTTAATGCAATTGGATTTGGATTAGGAGGATTACTTTGGGGTTGGATATTATATAGTGAATTACCTAATTCGGGGTCTCCTTTCCATTTTATGGCTATTATTACTATGGGTCTTTTTGGTGGGATTTCTTTGGTTTGGTTTAATAAGAGTATTAAAAATATTTCTAAGTCAGTTTTAGCTGGGTTTTTAGGTTGGGGAGTTGGGTTTATAATCGCTGGAATATTTGTTTATCCATTATATTTTTCTGGAATTTTTATTTTAAGCATTGTTCCTTTTATTAATAATCCTGTTGGTGATAAGATCTTTGAACTTATTAATTTAAAACCAGATATAAGTATAGGTGCTTTTTGGTTAGTCTTTTTATTAACAGGATCTATTATTGGTTTGTTTTATTCTTTATTTTTAAAAACAAAAAAATGGCCTTTGATTTGGCGGAGTGGATTAGGGTTGGGTTTGGCTTCTTTGATTGGTCCAGTAATAGGCAATTTAATTGGTAATTTATTCAATTCCATTTTAATTAGTTATTTAACTACATTTAGTTTAATAGGTATTATTTTAGGAATATTTCTAAGTTGGGGCATATATAAATGGAGGGTTTAATATCTAAAAAATCAGTTATATTTTTAGCTATTTTAATTTGCTTAATAGCTGTTCTTTTGGTTTTAGCACAGGAGGATAATTTAAATCCTCCTCCAGCTATAAATTACGCGCCTAATTTTTGGTTTGATTCAGAGGAACAGTATTATCCAGCTAATCCGCTGGATTTTTATTATAAAGACGGTCAAGAAGTTTTTGGAGAAATTGCAGTTCAAAAATACAATCAATTATCTATTGAAGAAAAATTAGATAAGTTAACTGTTTTTTATCATCTTGAAGATGAAGGGACAGAATGGGTTTATGAATATTGGTTATTTTATGTTTTTAATGATTATCAGACAGGAGTTAAAAATAAGCACTATGGAGATTGGGAGGCTGTTTATGTTTTTGTGGATAAAGATTCAAATAAAGTCAATAAAGTAATTGGCACTGCTCATCAAAGAGAAATTTTTGATACAGAAATAGATAATCCAGAGAATAATCATATTTGGACTTATGTAGGGAATGGCTCTCATGCTAATTGTGTGGATGAAAAAGATGATGGATATTGTAATTCTTTAAAATGGAGAGTAGGGGAAAAATGGGATGGGAATGGAGAAAAATTTTTATATAATAATTATAATTTGAAAGAAATAGATACTGATTTTATTAATAATTTTAATGGAAATATTGCTTTAGAAAAATCTTCTAAATTGGGTATAAATTTATTTGAGCGTTTATGGATTAAAAATAAAGAATTATATATTCCTTTTGGCGGTAGTCCTCCACCTTATGCATGGGAACAATCAAGTTATCATAACCCAGAAGAGATTAGACCATATAGTATAAAATATGCTTTGGAAAAAGTTAATCAGAGTAAAAATAAAATTGTTGGATTTTTTAATAATATTTTTAATAAACAGCAAGCAAATATTGTCAGTCCTGTTACGGACGATCCAAAGATAGATATTTCAAGGTCCGACCTTGAAATGACTACCCTTGAAGAAGCGACCCCAATAATAGAAGAAATAATAGAGGAAGAAATAATTAAAGAGAAAGTAGAAGTAGAAATTCTGGAAAATATTGAAATAGTTGAAGAAAAAATAGAAATAGCTGAAGAAGGAATAGAGATAATAGAAATAGTGGAGGAGGAGCAGGTTATTCAGCCAGCATTGCCAAATAGTATGCCGTTTATAGGAATAGGAGGGCCATTTTTTGAACCAGTGCCTGAACTAGTGCCTGAATCTGAACCAGATCCTGAACCAGATCCAGAACCAGATCCAGAACCAGATCCTGAACCAGATCCTGAACCAGATCCAGAACCAGCACCAGAGCCAGATCCAGAGCCAGATGAACCAGAACCTGATACGACTCCCCCATCATCTATTTCTAATTTATTAGCTGAGGCCGGTAATAATCGTGGTGAGATTAGTTTATCATGGACTGCACCTGGTGATGACGAATCAATAGACACTTCTACGGAATATATTATTAGATATTCTACTTCTTCAGAAATTATTTCAGATAATTGGGCGTCATCAACTGATATCATAGGAGAACCAATTCCTGGTTTATCTGGTAGTTCAGAGAATTTGTTAATTAGCGATTTAGATATTAGTCAAACATATTATTGGGCTATTAAATCAAAAGATGAAGCAGATAATTTTTCAGAAATTTCTAATTGCGTATCTATTAGTCCTCAAGCTAAGGCTGATGGCTTAGTGATTAGTGAAATTCAGGTTAAAGGAAGTTCATATTTAGGAAATTTGGCTAATGATGAATTTATTGAATTATATAATCCAACTGATTATGATATTGATTTGAGTGATTGGTCAATTCAATACAGAGGAAGCGGATCTGTAAGTCTTAAAAAAAAGAATTTTGTTAGTGGAAATTCTATTCCTGCTAAAGGATATTTTTTGATAACTAATAATGACTATGATGGGCATATGATTGCAGATATGAGTCATGATTTTTTTCAAATGTCAGCTACAGGAGGAAATATTTTTTTAGTTAATAATCAAATTGATTTAATTAATGTTGATGATAATTCTATTGTTGATAAAATATCTTATGGAAGTGGAGATCATCTTTTTCCAGAAACATTAGAATTTGATTTAGCATTAGGGGAAAATCAAAGCTTAGAGAGAAAGAACATAGAAGATTCTACAGCAGAATCTTTAGCTGTTGGCGGAGATGAACATTGGCAAGGTAATAATTTTGATAGTGATAATAATAGCGTTGATTTTGTTTTACAATCTAATCCTAATCCACAAAACTCATTAACTCTAACAGAACCGCGTAGTAGTTTTGCTAGTTTAGCAGAGACAGCATGGCCAATGCTTCAGCATGATTTACAACATACAGGCCTTAGTCCATATAGCAATAATGCAACTGGTTCACCTACTAGTACGTCTAAATTAAATTGGCCAGTTAAATTAGGTTCAGCTGGTCCGACTTCTCCGGTAATCGGACTTGATGGTTCTTTATATCTTGGTGCTGGAGGTCATCTTTATAAGATTAACTTAGATGCTTCATTCAGTAAGCTTTATAGCGTTGAAACTGGTGGATCAGTTAAGACTCCAATTATTGATTCAAATGGTAATTTATATTTTGCTGATAATTTTTATCTTTATGCATTAACTTCTGATGGACAATTAATTTGGAAATATCTAGCTTATGGCGTTTCTGAACCAGTCATTGGATCAGATGGAAAAATCTATATCGCTGATAGTTCTTATTTATATGTCTTAACTCCTAATGGAGAAAAGATTTGGCAGAGTGAACAATTAAGTAATAGTCGTTGGGTTCGTTCTCCAGTAATAGATTCTGATGGTAATATTTATACAGTTGGTCAAACAGGGATCTTAGCTAATATCTATAAATTGAATCCATTAAACGGAAACACTCTTTGGAAAACAGGTACTGGACTGTATTCTACTGCATTAACTATGGATAGCGAAGGAACTATTTTTGTTGGTGGAAGTCATGGTCTTCACGCTATTAATTCTTCAGATGGTATTCAAAAATGGCATGCTTCAATTGGAAATATCAGTTATTCAATTCCAGCTATTAATCAAGATATGATTTATGTTGGAATTAATGGATATTTGGTTTATGCCAGAGATAGAATTAGTGGAATTCCTGAATGGGGTTTTGCTACTGGGGATGGGGTTATGGCTCCGCCGATTGTTGATAATAATGGAGTGATTTATGTTGGTTCTAGAGATAAGAAATTTTATGCTTTGAATTCAGATGGGAGTTTGAAATGGCAGGCAGAATTAAGTGATGAGATTCATAATGGTGCAGTTATTGGTCCTGATGGTACAATTTATGTAGTTACTATTGATGGAAATGTTTATGCCTTTGGAAAATAGTTATCCACAGATTCTATTGATTTTTTTTAAAATTTTATGTAATATATAAAGTACAAAGGTATAGCATCTTAATAACTTACAACCTAACCGAACTTTAACAGAAGTAGAGAAAGGAGGGATCCTATAGGATAAAAAACTCTTTTAAAAAAACTCTACAAAACTCCACAATGTTTTTTACTTCGGAAAAAAACATATTTGCCTAAAAAGGCAAAAACAAAAAAGAGGGACTAGACTCAACGAGTTTAGTCCCTATTTTATTTGCCCAAAAGATTAAAATACCATATACTTAACTCAAGGTTGTAATTTTGAAGCACGGCTTTAAAATATACATCCTTGAATCAACAATTACATGAAAGAACCTATTCAAAAAATTTCTTATAAAGGAGGGTATTTTCATATTTATAATCGAGGTAATCGTAAGCAAAATATTTTTTCAGAAGAAGAAGATTATCTTAATTATTTGAAGAAACTAAGAGATTATAAAAAGAAATATAATATTTCTATTATTTGCTATTGTTTAATGCCTAATCACTTTCATTTATTGCTTAGGCAGGATTCTGATGATCCTATTTATAAATTTATGCATGCTTTGCATACTAGTTATTCTATATATTTTAATAAAAAATATAATAAGGTGGGACACATGTTTCAAGGCAGATTTAAGCAAAAAGAAATTGATAAAGATGAATATCTTTCAAAAGTGACTTCTTATATCCATTTTAATCCTATTAAGGATGGATTAGTAGAGGAGTTAAATAATTATAAATGGTCAAGTTATCCTGATTTTATAGGGATCAGAGAAGGAACACTTTGTGATAAAGATGTAATCCTTTCAAAAGAAACTCCAGAAGAATATAAAAAATCAATAGAGGAAATAAAAGAAATTCTATTATTAAAGGATGTATATTTTGAAGCACGGCCTTAAAACATACACCCTTGGATTCTTTATATGAAGAAGAAACATTTTGTAAAATTCTATAATGAAAATGCTCCGCGAATTTATAGATTCGTTTACTTAAAGGTAAATTCGCCACAAGATTCTGAAGATTTAACTTCAGATGCTTTTTTTAGATTTTGGCAAGATTTATCTAATAAAAAGCAAAAAAAAGAAAAGATTGATAATCCAAGAGCCTTATTATACAAAATTGCTAATAATTTAGTAATTGATTTTTATCGTAAAAAATCACGAACAGAATTATCAATTGATCCAAATGATACTATTTTATCTAGAATAGAGGATAAAACTGATTTAAATAAAGGATTTAGCTTGAATTCTGATATGATTGAGGTCAAAAAAGCATTAAGTCAATTAAAGGATGATTATCAAAATATTATTATCTGGCACTATTTAGATGATTTTTCAGCTAAAGAAATTTCACAAATTTTAGGAAAATCAGAAGGAAGCATAAGGGTTTTAATCCATAGGGCATTAAAGTCTTTAAAAAAGAAATTTTGAAGGGTAGTCATTTCAAGGTCCGACCTTGAAATGTTGAGGTATAAGGGTGTAACGGAATTGGGGTTTATTCGTCATAATTAGTAACAGATCAATAAATCTATGGAAAAGGATTTAATTAAAAA
>Ga0222667_1000805_pt1 | contig 12364 bp, 9 predicted proteins | sample AntAcemetagen657_FD_179854 | JGI IMG/M metagenome (GOLD analysis project Ga0222667, IMG submission 179854) | Saline water microbial communities from Ace Lake, Antarctica - #657 | ecosystem: Environmental > Aquatic > Non-marine Saline and Alkaline > Saline | place: Antarctica: Ace Lake | collected... | reverse complement strand
TGCCTGTATTTCAAGCGCTTCTGGCAAAAGTCGCCGCCTTAGAAACTTCTCCGGCATTTATTTTGAGTGTTTTCGCCCTATCTCTTCCAGAGATGACCATTTTGCACAAGGTTCTTTCCATAAAACTATTTGATTGTTTTTAAGTAGTCGTTCCTGTCAAACTCTCTTTCAAGCTGCCTGCATTTGGACAGTTTGATATCCAGAGTCAATATTTCTAATAAGTTGCCACATTTGAGCAATTTTGACTTGAATAAAATCGGGCACAAAAAGGATAGCTCTAAGAACTTTCCTAAAATTGAAGCCACAACCCGCTAATATGGCATTTATCCGGTCACCCTCTTCTCCCATCAGGTAATTCCGGTCTAATCCATTGTCTGTTTTCAAGTGGCCGATTACAGGTTCAATAGCATTTCTACGGTTTAACCACCTCTTTAAACTTCTCGAGATTCTTTTCTTGCCGGCAAGATGAACTTCTGCTTCTCCCTCATAATCATGACCACGGTATCCACGATCAACAAAAACTGTATCAATAACTCCATCTGCCATGATTTCTGCCTGAGTGATAGCACTTGCCAGTGTATGACCATCATATGGGTTACCATGTAAAGCCTGGACTCCCAGTACCCAGTTATCTCGTGTGGTTGTTACTACACTGACCTTACACCCAAACTCATATTTTTTGTGAACCTTCCCCTTGCTGATACACTCTACTTCCGGAGCATGAAAACTGTAGAGCTTTTTGCTGTCACTTCGTCTTTGATTGTAAACACGATGACATTTGACAAGTAGATCTTCCCATTCAGGGTATTGTTCAGGAGTTAGTTTGCGCTCAACATCCCGTAACACTCTGCCAAAATAATTCTTCAAGTTCTTCTGTTCTTTTTGAGCCCGTTTGTACTGACGGGCTCTGCCATAGCGCCCTTGCATAATAGAGGCTCTGGGGCCAAGACGTGAATAGGTCTGCCGTAAATTGATCCCCTCCTCTTGGGCTTTCTCAACCAGGAGCTCACGTCCCTTGTTGTACAACTTACCATCTGTGGGAAAAGTAACTGCCTTCTCCTGGACAGTCGTGTCAACAGTTACCCGATGCATATCTGATGGTTTTAGAAACTTCATGCGCTGAGCTGTTTCAAGCAGCTCTCGCAGCAACATCTCCATAGCCTCAGATCCTATCCGCTGACGCCATCTTACCAGAGTAGCCGGATCAAAGGGAAAACTGTGCTGGAAAAACTCATATCCTAAAAAGTACTGCCAATAAGGGTTCTCAAGAAAGCTGTAAACCACTGATTCATCGCTGGCATCATAGGCACTTTTTAGATAGTGGATTCCCACCATCAGTCTGATAGGTAAAGCCGGTCTGCCATTATCTTCACAATAATAATCACCAAACTCTTTTTCAAAGAAGTTCCAGTCGATCTGATTCGCTAACACAAACAAGGGATGCTTATTATTCAGGATCTGATCCAGTCTACTTTTAAACAGATTCTCTTGATTACGAATTTTAGGTTTTGCTTTCATAAATCACCATGTTTTAGACAGTTTTTATTGGTTTCTGGCAATTTAAGCTTTATCTAACTCCATACAACATATTGTTAATATTATTGTTATATACTTTTACAGGGACGACTAGATAATCTGCTTTATGTCGAGTAGACTATTGGCAATTATACCAGGTAATAGTTTTGGGTATCAAGGAGTCAAATATAAAAGAAGCCTCAAAAATCGAGGCTTCTTTTATACTAGTGCTAAGTTTCCATGGTTCCTTGCGATGGCAGATCATCTTAACGACACTCGAAAATAAACTACCTACCAACATATTTCAGTCTATTGAAAAGGAAAGTCCATATTCCAGATAGATAAGCCTATATCTGTATCCCCTTCCCACCCTTCAAAATAAAGACTGGATCCATCAATTGACCAGCTGGGATACCATGGGTAAATGAGAGGACTCGGCTCAATGGTGATCACTTCTTCTGTATTATAATTCAGAACAGAGATAATTGGAGGTCTATCGACTCCCAAGCAAATCCAGTTGCCATCCGGTGACCAGTCTAATTTCCAACCTATATGAATATTGTCGAAAGTTTTAATGATAGTTAGATCGGCCAATCGGAGTATAGATAGTGTTTCAGTATCAGATGAAATACCATCATGATTAGCGAGAGCCAAGTATTCTCCATCCGGGGACCAGCAATAATTATAGTAGTATTCTTCAGTTATCACAGAATCTATCTTGTTATCGTAATCATATATGTGCATGCCCTGGCTGCCTCTGTACAAAAACTTGTTCTCCACTGGAGACCAACGACACCAGTCTGTTAGGGATAGTGAATCTGGGATGACTTCTTCTACACTGGCTGTTGACGTGTTATAGACCCAAATTCCCATCCGACCTCTCTCAAAAGAAATTAAGTTACCGTCATAAGAGTAATCAGGTGCGTGAGCTGGTTCACCGATCAAAACTGATGTAGTGCCATCTATGATGTTGTACTCATAAACCCGATGCTCCGAAGGTGGGGGTCTCCAAGTGAAAATCAACCGGGTTCCATCAGGATGAATATCAGCATTACCCTGACTGCTGATATTCGTATTGTTTGTAATATTCACAAGTTCAGCAATGTACAATGTAGATGAGCCCTCTTCAGAATACGATTCTGCATCAATAACCTGTACACTGACATGTTGGGTTTGGCTACTGCTTGCATGGTATGTCAATGAATCCAGCCATTCAGTATCGTAGATACCATCACCGTCCAAATCCCAACGAGAAAAGTAGTCTACTGCTCTATTTGCATCCTGTAGAACATGGGCAGTTAAGCTGAAGATCGTCGCTTCAGTCCCTATGTCAGGCGTTGTTGTTAGTGTGGCTTTAAATATTCCCTGACCCGCTTTAAATGGATCAATAGTAAAAGACAGATCCTTGTCATCATCATCTAGTAATTCACAGGTGTGAAAGCAAAAGCCCAGGGATATTAGGGTTATAGCTATCTTATAGTGTCTCATATTAACGGCCCCCTGATTTTAAAACGTACTTGAATGTAGCCTTAATAACAAATGTATCAAGAATATATCCGATTATCTGGGTGATAATATAATACGGGTAGCAAGTCTAGTCGCTTAGACTTCTTGGGTGCCCTTTCAAAAGAAACATATATACGTCCAGTACCTGCTCAATTATTTTGATGAAATCGGATAAGTTTGGGAAACTACCCCCGGGTCGAAATGTGTATCCCGTATGTATCCCACTAATTGGGTTACAAATGGTTAAAAATGGCTACAAATGGTACTTTTCTGAAAATTGAAAGAGAAGTCCAAATATACACAGAACCCTTACACACTAGGCTATGTAAGGGTTCCGTTGGGGTACTCCGGACAGGGCTCGAACCTGTGACCTACGGATTAGAAATCCGTTGCCTTTTAAGCTATATAAGGGCTGAGAGGGTGCCGGTCACCAAAAAGTCTCCATCTTGGAAAAGTTTTGAAATTTCAGGGTCAGACTTTTCTATTGCTGGGTTTCGTGGGTTGCAACCCTGAATATGCAGCCTAATTCACTTGACTTTAACTACCGTACGTTTGCTATGTGTTTTTCTATTTGAATAATCTTTTAAAGAATCCTTCTTTTTCTATAGCCTTAGGTGTATTCATGTTTTCCTTAAGGCTTGATGTATTTGCCCACAACATCAAGTAGCACACCACTCATGATTGGTTTGGTAAAGAACTCTACTGCTCCAGCCTCAAGGGCTTCCAACCTGGTATGCGGAAAAGCATGAGCAGTCAATGCAATGCAATCAGGATTCTTCGGATATTTATCCTGTATGAATTTAATCAGATCGATTCCATTTTCACTGCCAGGTAACGAAATATCTATAATAGCAACCTTAAATATATTTTCCTTAAGCGCTTGTTTGGCATCCTCTACAGTGGACACGATATATATCTCATATTTCCCATCAAAAATGACAGAATAGTATTGTTGTGAGGAGAGGTCATCTTCCACAATCAATACTTTTGCCATTGAATCAGCCATTATGACCCCCTCTCGTACTTAGGAAAAATGAGCGTGAAAGTACTGCCAACATTTTTTTGACTCACGAGCTCAAGCGCTACATCATTTAAACCAAGGTAGCGCTTTGTGAGAGCCAAACCCAAGCCAACCCCTTGGTAGATCTTTGTAAAACCCTCACTCTCTTGACTATAGGGTTCAAAGATTCGCTCCTTAAACTGGTCTGAAATTCCGATTCCAGTATCAGTGATTGACAGCGTCAATTGATCAGCTCTATGGCCAAGTTTTATTTCAACTGTACCTTTGATTGTGTACTTGATTGCATTTTCTATCAAATTGAGAATTGATTGATGAATACAATACTCATCAGCGAATATTAGCTTTGGTTTCTTTGGGACTTTGAAAATTAAATCAAGTTTCTTATCAAGAGCCTGTAACTTGATTTGTTTAACGACTTGCGCGGTCATCAGACTCAGATCTATCTCAATAGGGTGGACCTGAATGACACCGGCTTTCAGCTGAGAAATGTTTAGGATGGAGTCGACTGTACTCATCAGACGTGTACTTGAATTAGCAATATACCCGAACAGCTCTTGATCTTTTTCAGAAAGGAGATCACCAAAGCGTGTCCTCAGCAAATCTGAAAACCCAAGGATACTATTAAGTGGTGTGCGGATCTCATGAGATATGTTGGCCATAAATTGATCTTTGACCTCACTGGCCGCATGAGCTTCTTGTAGAGCCAGCTCTCGATCAATTTCTGCCAGCTTGCGCTTCGTGATATCACGGCCTGTCGCCTGAATCTCCTTTAAAATTCCCTTTTCATCGAAAATACCTCGGTCTACCCAAAGCCGCCAGACCTTGTTTCCATCAATGGATTTAGATTCGTGTTCATCGGAAATAACCTGATTTTCCGGTGTAAGAGTAGCAATCTTATTTTTGAGCCTGGCTTTAGCGGCTTTGGATACGCCCTGTAAAAAACTGGTTCCCGCGGCCTCTTCCCTGGAAATATTAAAGGCATTGCAATAACTATCATTGACAAAAGTTCGGGTTCCATCAGGTAAATAGCGCATGATATATTCGGTCTGATCATGAACAATGTTGCGATAATTGGTTTCACTCTCTTTTAATGCTGCCTCTGCATGCTTTTGCTCGGTGATGTCATGGTAATTGAGCAGCACGCCATTGATCTCAGGATCGTTGATACGGTTAATGGCAGTAAATTCTACCCATTTATACTTGTCATCTTTACATCTGAGTCTGAATTCATGAGTTGAAGCAATTTCTTCTTTAAGCACATTTATAAATTCTTGCTGAATCCTTTCAATATCTCCTGGATGCACCTTTTCCAGGCCGTTTGTGCCAATAAGAACCTCCGGTTTCCATCCGAACCATCTCTCAATATTTGGGCTTTGATATTTCGTTATGCCATCAGCGCCCATAATGACAATAACATCACTGCTGTTTGCAATCATAGCAGCATGTCTTGCGTGATTCTCCCGCAGCGTCTCCTCCGCCTGCTTTTGCTCGGTGATGTCTCGAATAGCAACATGAATTATCGAGTCGTTTTCGAGCGTATATTTGCATGGAGTTTCTTCTGCTAAAAAAACAGAACCATCTTTTCTCACAAACTTTGTCTCTATTGTTAACTGATTCGTATTCTTCATTGCTCCAAAAACTTGGGCGGAATGCTCCAATTCTGTCTCGGGATGTAATTCAGATATCTTCTTTTCGAGCAGTTCTTCTTTAGAATAACCAAATTCTTCGACTGTCTTATCATTGACATCCAGGATATTCATATCCATATCATGGATAATCATTAAATTGGGTGAAAACTGATAAATCTGTCTGTATCTATCTTCACTTTCTTTCAGAGCTTTTTCTGCCTGCTTGCGTTCGGTGATATCTTCCTGCATTACAACTACATTTGTTAACGTACCTGTCGGGTCCAATATGGGAAACATTTTGCATCGTGTAATGACTTTCTTATTCTCGTGGGGTGAAACAAATTCTATATCAGGCGTTTCAACGATTTCCCCTTTAAAAGCCTCCTTGAAATACTTAACCACGCCCTGGCTTAGGTTCGCTGGATCTGTGAGCGCATTTCTTCCTAGTACCATATCCTTGTCGGGCACAGCGTAGAACTTCAGAAATGCTTCATTCACCATCACATTGAACCCTTTAGAATCCATCACAAAGGTGGGAAGTGGTGATTGCTGAATCAGGCTCTCCAGAAAAAGACTCTTTGCTTTGAGCGCTTCTTCCGCCTGCCTGCGCTCGGTGATTTCCTGGCGCATCTGGCGGTTGCGGTCCTCCACATCCCGCACGGATCTGGCCAGGCTGGCGGTCCGCTCACGAATAATATCGGTTTTTTTTTTGAACTGTTCTTCGTATTGTTTCTTTTGAATCACCTGTGAAGTTTGAGCTACTAAAGTTTCAATAGCAGAAGGGTGTTTTATTTTCTGACCCTTTTTCATAAGGATAACAACGCCACCTTTTGCCATTTCAGCTGAAGCAAATCCAGCTGTATATACTGCCTCCAGGCCCATTAGTTTTTCTGCCATCATGCACTGAATCTTGGGCACGTGCCCTGCCATTAATTCTGCCAAGCCACCTTTCACTAAGACCAATTTGCCGGTGGTGTAATTCGTATAAACTTTATCCAATATTTGCTGATCAAATTTTATTTTTCGAGGATCTTTCCCAAGAGCTTTAATAATTTTTTCTTGATTTTCATCTAAGCCAATGACAGATTTTATTTGTACACCACCGATTGTTTCATCATACAAAGAGACGGCTACATGGCAACCTGGATTCACTTCATAAACAGCTTTTGCCAATATCTCGGCCATAACATCGATACTACTTTCCAGATTAATTTTTAGAATAACTCTGTTTACAAGTTCAAGCTCATATAGTATCGTATTCCTCTCATTTTCGATTTGCTTCCTTCTGGTTATATCAAAGGATGCAGTCGTTAACCCAATTATCCTGTCATGGTCGTCATGGTAGGGCCGTGCCACAACTGAATATGATACCGTCCCATTGGAGAGCGGAAAATCGATCTCTGCATGTATGGTTTCCCCGGTATCAATGACTTTTTGCTTAATTGCAGTTAACTCAAGCGATCCTTCATTCTGAGAAACTTCATCGTCTCGTTTGTTGATTATGCTCTGATTTCCAAAATCTGGATGGGGGTTAAAGACCCACTTATACCTCAGATCAGTGTCACAATATGCAATTGTAATGGGTGTACCACTCAGTGTCCTCCGAAATAGTTCCTCACTCTTCCGCAGTTGAGCCCTGGTTTGAATTAATTCAGCATGCATATGTTTCGTTTTCAGCATGGATTTAACTTTCAGGAGTAATTCATCCTCATCAATGGGGGGCGTCAAAAAGTCATTGGCACCTATATCAAAGCCTTGGATTTTGCTTTGAATATCCTGAAAGTTGTCAGATATGATGATAATGGGAATGTGACTAAATTCTGTTGATTCCCTTATATGTTCAATCAACTCAAATCCATCCATCACAGGCATTTTCAAATCGGTGATTATCAAATCAGGTTTGCTGACATGATATGCATCTGAAAGTTCCTGGCCATTTTTAATGGCATCAACTGCATATCCAGCAGCAGTTAAAATTTTTGTCAGATGGTATCTATTAGCCTGATTATCTTCAGCTAAATATATCTTATCCATTTACTTTTTCACTTCGTTTGGGATGGAATTCTAAGACAGAAACTATTACCACGCGGTTTATTTGGCTCAACCAAGACCTCGGCATCATGAGCACTTGCGATTCGCTTCACAATAGCCAGGCCTAGTCCTTGACCTCTCTTCTCACCTTCAGCTAATTGTATTTTACGTTCAAACACACGTGCTCTATCCTCTTCCAAGATCGTTTTACCAAAATCCTTTACGGCAATCAATACCGATTCAGGCTCTTTTATTGCTTTAATTAATATCTTTTTTCCATCGCTCGCGTATTTGATCGCATTGCTGATATAGTTTTTAAACACTTCGGTAATTATTGGATTTGCTGTGATTATCATACCTAAGGGGATGGACTGCATAAGGGCTGCATCTAAATGATATTTTTGCCTTGGGGCACTTATTGTATGCTTTTTCATGATGTCACTCCCTCAGGGAAATCTCATGAACCGATAATATCCATTATTGATGACTCAAAATGCCTTCTTCGTATCTTAAACTTGTCCAAATCCTTGCTATGTTTTTCAACATATTCGCGAATAGCACGTATAGAAGCTCCTCGTATGATAGCTTCAATATCAGCCCCGACCAGTCCTTCTGTTTTCTTAATAAGCCACTCTCTTGACACCTCCTGATGGATGGGTTTACTCCTTAAGTGAATATTAATTATTTCTTCCCGGGCGTGTGTATCAGGGATTGGTAATTCGATATGGAGTTCCAATCTTCCCGGACGTAGCAAAGCTGGATCAATCAGATCAAATCGGTTCGTGGCTCCCAAGATTAAAACTCCTCTAAGTTCCTCAATACCATCAATTTCGGTAAGCAACTGACTTAGAACCCTCGCCATTACCCCCGAATCACCAGTTGCCGAGGAACGAACTGGTGCCAGAGTATCTAGCTCATCAAGAAAAATAATACATGGTGCAGACTGCCGCGCTTTTTTAAAAATTTCATGCACTGCCTGTTCGGCTTCTCCCACCCACTTAGAAATAATTCCCGATCCTTTTATTGAGATAAAATTAGATTCACTTTCGTTAGCCGCTGCCTTTGCTAAAAGTGTTTTCCCGGTACCGGGAACGCCATAAAAAAGAATTCCCTTAGGTGGAATAGTATCAGCTTTTTCAAATAGTTCGGGATATTTCAGAGGATATTCGATGCTTTCAATTAAACGCTGTTTGACCTCATCCAATCCTCCAATGTTCTCCCAGCGGACACTTGGAACTTCAATATATATTTCACGAATGGCGCTGGGTTCGACTTCATTAAGAGCCTCCTGAAAATCCTGCTGAGATACCTGTAACGAAGTCAGCTCCTCATATGGTATATGCTCGGTACTGAAATCAATTTTAGGAAAAAACGATCGCAAGCAACTCATAGCCGCCTCGCGGCAAAGGGCTTCGAGGTCGGCACCAACAAAACCATGTGTACTCCGTGCCAAACCGGTGAGGTCAATTTCTTCATCCAGGGGCATACCCCGGGTATAAATTTCGAGTATTTCCTTACGTCCCGTAACATCTGGAACTCCGATAGCAATTTCCCGATCAAAACGTCCCGGTCTTCGCAAAGCGGGGTCTAAAACATTAGGGATATTTGTGGCGCCAATTACTAAAACCTGCCCCCGGGATTTCAACCCATCCATTAAAACTAACAATTGTGCCACTACCCGTTTTTCTACATCACCGATTACTTTCTCGCGTTTCGGTGCTATGGCATCGATCTCATCCAGGAAAATGATACTGGGAGCATGTTTTTCGGCTTCTTCAAAAATATTTCTGAGGTTAGCCTCACTTTCTCCGTAAAACTTGTGAATAATCTCAGGGCCATTTACCGTCAGGAAATGAGCTTCCGTTTCATTGGCAACTGCTCGGGCAATCAATGTTTTTCCGGTTCCTGGTGGCCCCAGTAATAGAACTCCCTTTGGTGGATCGATGCCAAGTCGTTTGAAAATAGAAGGGTATTTAAGCGGGAGTTCGATCATCTCCCGAACACGTTGTATCTCTTTATGCAAACCACCGATATCTTCATAAGATATACGTCTTTGCTCAGGTTCGACTTCACTCTCCTCTACAACTTCAATTTCTGTTTGAGAACTAATAACTACAGGTCCTTCCGGACTAGTACGTGTTACCAGAAATTCTTGTGTTCTGGTTCCAAACAATAAAGCACGGATTTTATCACCGATTAACAAAGGAAGACCTTCCATGATTTTACCTAAATGACTATATCCCGTTTGTTTATTTATAGGTACCGTCAATGGTTGCAGGAGAATTCGTTGGGCCATTTGTGATTTTATCGGTAATAAAATTAATTTTTCATCCAAACTGACCCCAGCATTATGGCGGATCAAACCATCAACTTGAATAAGCTTTTTACCGCGCATCTCCGGATAGGTGGGCATAGCTTTGACCACTGTCTTCCTTTTGCCTTCAATCTGGAGGATTTCGCCAACCTGGACTTCCAATTTCTTTAATGAATCGGGATCAATACGGGCAATGCCCCGGCCGACATCTTTTGAAGGAGCCTCAGTTACACGTAGAGTAAGCTGATTATTATTTGTCATTTTATGTCAATTACTCCTCTATTTTTTTCTATTCAAAAGACAACTATGATGAAAAGGTACATGAAACTGGTAATTGTCTTTCCACGTATCTCCTCTTCGTGATAACCAAGGGTTCTTTCAGCGGTTTCATGCCACATGATGATTTTCCCTAACTCATCCAGGGCAATCTCTGCGGCAGGTTTCTCGCCTATAAGTAGCATCTTAAGGGTCGTTTATTCGATTAAGTTTCTATTTCTTCAGCCATACTTCATAGATTCCATTTCGGTAGGAATGCGATATTGGTTCCGATTGCACCTTCGATGGCAACAGAATTTCTTTTTGGTATTTTCTTGCAGAATTATCAGCGGATAGATTTAATACATCCTCATTTATTTCAATATGCACATTCTGTTCTTCTACTCCAGGCATCTCTACCACAACTTGGATTTTAGCTTCCTCCTCAAAAACATCCACAATAGGTTCGCGAGTTTCTTCAACTACAGGACCCTTCGGTGTGGATTTTATATTCCCAAAGGGTTCCACCGTTGGTTTACCGCCAAGCCCTGTACGAACGGAAAAACCATATACACCTTTAACATCCTTTAAGGGACCTTTACCCTGAAACTCTTGAACTTTTTCGCGAAATTCCTCTCCCTTTTCGGTCATATCAGAAACAAGTTCGAAAATATTTCCTATCCCTTTAAAAAGATTCCCGAAACCCAAATCAATACCTATTCCGGATTCTTCTTTCTTTTTCTGCTTCCCTTTCTTTTCCTCTGTCATAATAGACCTCCTTAAGTTTTATTTAATTGATTGAAATCTCAAAGAACCTTAAAAGATTCGGATTGTAACAATGGTGTAACATATTCGCCCATCAGTTCCGCTTGATATTTTTTACCTGCTTTTTCAAAATACTCTATTCCATTCCAAGTTGACTTTCTTTAAAAAATATAGAATTTTCTACATCCTCTTTCTTAAAAGAATAAATCTCGCCTTTATCAGTAGACAGACCTTGCCCTTCAGCTAACTCAGAAATGTAATATTTACAATATGTAGTCAAAATCTCATAGGCTGTCACTACATTTTTCATTTCCTTTTTTGTTTCTCCTAATAAAACCGGGTCTTTTTTGTATTCATGTTTATCTGGATGAAACCGGGTAGCTAATTTATTATAAGCCCTTTTTATTTCTGGAAAAGTCGCGGATGCACCCAATCCCAAATATTTTCTGGCATTATCAACCAATTCAAAATTCCCCTGTTTAAGATTAATAACAGCAAAGCTGTAAGGAGCCATTGGACCAATGAATTTAAATCCTAATTCATCTTTGTATTTTTCTGCTATTTGATTTAATCTTGATTCAAGCACAGACTCTTGTCCTTTTTCCACTAAAAACGAGTAATTCATGATCATTTCTTTATTTGTCCTAAGAGAGCTATCATTTTCAGATGTATCAAGAAGCTTACCGGCACTAAAAACGGGGAATTGTGACGTAAGTTGATCTAAAATATCCTTACTATATTTTCTTCTATTGATATCAAGTGCTTCAAATATATGCTTTCCTAATTTTATTTTAGAGGAAAATCCTAATATTAATCCCCTTGCCTCCACCTCTTTTTGTAATTGTTGGATTTCCGTATTTTCTTGTATAATGTACTTAATCACCTTTTTCTCATCCCAAAATACTTCCACTATAAACTCTACCTTTTCCGTGACTCTTTCTATCGCTGCTTTGAACTGTATATACACCTTTTTAAAAAGATTAAAAATTTCTCCTGAACTTTCGACAATCATACCAAACCTCATAGGTAAAACATCATAATTTCTCATAAGATTGGTAATTACCTTATCATGCACGTCAATTGAGTTAGCAAGTTTGTTTTTATCAAATTGATCAAAATTATCAAAATTAGTATCACTAACTACAGCAGCCAAATCTCTAAAAAGTATAAGATATAATTCACGTTCATTAAGCCCCCGACCTTTAAAAGACGAAACAGTACCAGAGTGGAAAATCCGGACAACTTCGGACACCGATTCCGGAAAGTTTCGGACAGTGATTCCGGTTTTCTTCGGACAGTGATTCCGGAAAGTTTCGGACACTTTCAGAG
>Ga0222667_1000782_pt1 | contig 12562 bp, 14 predicted proteins | sample AntAcemetagen657_FD_179854 | JGI IMG/M metagenome (GOLD analysis project Ga0222667, IMG submission 179854) | Saline water microbial communities from Ace Lake, Antarctica - #657 | ecosystem: Environmental > Aquatic > Non-marine Saline and Alkaline > Saline | place: Antarctica: Ace Lake... | reverse complement strand
TTGATGTATTCCCTTATGAAATCAATAGTTCCAGGAGTTACATACTCATCAGCATCAACCGTAAAGATCCAATCAGATGTACAATAACTGATAGCCTTATTCCTTGCTTCAGCAAAGTCATCCCGCCACTTGTCGTAGTAAACAAGGGCTTGGTTTTTAATACATATATCGGGGGTGGAATCTACTGAACCCGTATCCAGAACGATAATCTCATCCGCATCTTGGATACTTTTAAGGCATCTTTCGATTACCTTAGATTCATTCTTTACAATTAAAACTGCTGCTAAACTGATGGTGGTGCTACGTATGTGCATTGCTCTGTTACTTGAAGTTCACCCTCGAAACGAAAACCGAACTTTGGCAAATATACATATTCTCCCTGATCTTTTATCGTGTAGGTTTTAAACAAGTCCTCAACCTTCTGACTATAAACATTTTGTAGGTTAAAAAAACCTTTCACTCCAGGAATCTTTCTGCTTAGAATCTCCACTATCTCATCCTTTACCGTTTGAAGGGTGTATCTCCAGTCTACTGATGAATCACTATTGTCGAATAATAGCTTCTGAATGTCCCCGTAAACCACCAGAGCGATGTTCTGCTTGATGAATGAATACCTCCAACGGGAGATAGCTTCCTCCGCGTCAGGAGCCGTGTACTGAATCGGGTCATCTACATCAATAAATCCGTAGCCATTCCATTGATCGTTAGCTAAAAGGTCGATCCAATCTTTAGTATTGGTCTGATAAATGCCTGGATAAACCCTCTCGTCAGAATCTACCCTGTGCTGCACTTGACCATAGAAGGTAATAGGTAAGGTGATATTATCGTTTAAAGCCGTTACAATGCCCTTAATAGCCCTGTTTAGGTTGGTTTCCGTGCCTACTGTAAAGGCTAATGTCGGTGAGGGATTCTTTTGGCTCATAGTATTGCATTTAACTTTTTAGATGCTAACGGTGATACTAGCTTTTGAAGTATCTTAGTGTTCGCTTTAGTCAATCCAAACAGGTCGTTATATCTTTTATCTAGCCATTGGGAATACGTAGTGTTCGGAGAACCCAATTCGATCCTGTCCTCCAGATATACAATAGCGAAGTTTTGATGATAGTTTTTAGTATCCTCCAAGTCCACAAAGGAGATTTGCAACCCTTTGCGTCTCCTGGATTTCTTTGTGCTGTTGGCGTACCTTCCGATCTTGGCATTCTTCGCTGTCTTTCCTTTTAGCTGTTGACCTACATTCATCTTTATAATCTCGGAGTCTACTTCTTTTAGCGAGGCATTAAGAATATTGGGCAGTTCTTTGATTGCTACCTCTATCCTCTTTTGCATCGCTTCTAGTTCCTCGATCATAGTAGAAATTATTTACTCTTTTCACTCTCTTAGTGGAAAATTATATCGAACTCATCCTAATGCTTTTGTTGTTCGTCTGTCTGAAACAAGGAGAGTTAAATTCACTCATATCAAAATCAACTGCATCTATCTCTCTCTTTAACTCAGTTTCCAAGCCGTAGAAGTTGGTGTCTATTACTCCCTTTAGCTCGAAAGCCATATCTTTCTTCAGCGTCTCCGAGATTCTATTTACCCTATTCGAGTACATTATCTTCCTTGCGACAAACACCGCCATGAACTTCATTACAAGCTGCGTAAAGCGTTCCTTTTCGGTAACTAAAATATCTGTTATGTCACACAGCACGGAGATATTAAGATTCAATCCAAAGTTGCCCACTTGAGGATATGAAGTATCTTCGATGTCCCACATCAGGTGTCCGTTTAAACTTGCTGCCTCAACAGAGATCGGTTCTACTTTTGCGAACTTGTTGTATATATTATAGGAGTACTTGTTATATACGTCTTGATTACAATTCTCGCAAGGGCTTTTAGTGTAGTCCCATTGCTTTTCGATTGATTGTCCTGTAATGTCATCTTCATAGTAGCCGATGAAATAAGATCCACCAGAGTCTACCTGATTAGCTACCGTAGTTTGGTCTATATCCGAGTAGTATAACATGGTATCTGTAAGGGCTACCCATTGAAACGCTTTAGCCGTTTTAGTGGTGCTTACGTTCTGAGTATAAACAGGGTCTATCTGTGAAGAATGAAAGACGTAGATAGTTAGATCGGTTTGATTCTGGGTAAACTGCAAGCCTAGATAGTTTAATTTAACTGCTATCCCGTTGAACTTACCAGGGGTTACCTTCAATCCTACGAATCTACCTTCGTTGATAACTGTTGAACTCATAGACCCAGCACCCTCAAAGATCATCACCTGATCCCATAGTGCTTTAGTCGATTTAGTTAGTTTCTTTTTGCTTAACACAGCTTCAATAGCCATGACCCCCACTTGCTTGTTTGTGTCCAATAGGTACTGCTCCAGTAATGACCTCCACCACGTAGGGTTAGAAGCGGGTGTTTTACCTGTGTTTGCTGCTGCTAGTGAGATGTAAGCCGTTCCACTAGAGATTACCTTATCACCAGCTCCGTAAGTCGTACCACCAGCGTATGCAGCTATTCCCATATTGTCAAAGTCCTCGCAGATGGCATCCATGTTCTCTATCGACAAGAACGGGTACTGATCTTGGAAGTACAGCCCTGAATCTGTCGTAGTCGTTGCCGATGTCAGACTAGGATAGTCTGGATTGCTTGGGGTTCTCCACCCTACTAGGTTGGCGAAAGCGGTCTGGATTTTGGTTACATCGTACATCATCTGTGAAAGATACTTATAACTTGTGAAAAATGCTTACTTATGAGTGCTTATTGTCCTTAACACTTAAAATAAAAGGACACCCCCCGAAGGGGATGCCCAGTTAGGATCAAGTCTTTGAAAGACCTGCTTTGTAGATAGTGCCAGGAAGTGTTGTCGAGTCACTATTATAGGCTCCGATAAATGAATAATCAAAACTGAAGTTGAAGTTTTCAATCATTGAAGCTTCAAAGCCGTTTCCAGCTTCGGTAGAATTATCACCGCAAGTGCTTTGATAGAGTAATCCTACTTCGATCCCAAGTAAAGGAAGGAAGATGGTCGACCACTCTTTTCCAGCGGTTGATGTGTTGCCCATCCTTGAGTCAGGATCAATCCATGTGAGGAAACCTAAAGAGCCAGTAGGCATTGCGAATACTGTTGCAAAGTCTCCAGCAGCTACGGTTACCCGATTGCTATAATGGAATGAATATCCCATGAACTCATAAGAGTAATTCTCAGCGTTTGCCGATCCTTGATTAGAAAGATGACGTACTAAGGTATTCACTCTTGGTGAGCCTACGATGTTATAACCACCATAAAGATCATTCGTGGTCATAATAGCCTCCAGCTCATTGAAGAACTGCTCACGGTCTGCGAAAGGAACTACCATCGTGTCAGAAGCAACTGCATAAGGATTGTCCTCTGCATTGTTGACGGCTGCTTTGTCGGTGTTCAAATCGGTATAGGCTAAAGTGTCAAGCTCTGCCAGGAGATGCAACTGCATATCCCAAATCTTCTTATTAAAGTCATCTTGATACTTAATGTAGTTATCTCCGTACTGAGAAGGAACCATGTGGAATCCTACTGCCTTAGTTGCCCAAGTCGGGGTAACATAAGCGGAAACATTAGAGTTAGTCAGACCAGTACAGCTTCTAGTTGTAGTAGTTGTAAAGGTCTTTTTGTTAATCACAGGTATAGTTACCGCATGATCTTCAGCCATCTTTGCTTTCTCAAGCTCGGCTGCATTAACGAGGTTAGGAGTGTCTTTCATGTAAGCATCCAAAGCCCCATAAACTGATGGACGATGTTCGTAATAGTCCATTGATTGGTCTGCGTATTTCGCTCTGTAGGAGTCCAATACTGTTGCTGCTAAATAAGCCATTTTATTATTAGATTAAAGGTTCATAGTTGACAGGGGCTTCGCCTAACCTTACTGCATTTCTTTAGTGTACTTCGCAAACACAGCCTTATATTCATCCGATTGAGGTTTCATATCAGGGAAGTTTGTACGCAAGTACGTTGTTAATTTAAGCGGGGTGTTCACGGTAGATGGAACTTCGACAGTTACAGGGGTATCGTCTTTGCCTTTACCTTCTCCCTTCGTTCCTAATCCTGGCTGTTGTTTGCCATTGTCAAGAATAGGTTTCAATTTAGATTGTAAAAGCTCTAACGGAGTGACAACTGCGGCATCTGTGCCACGCATCACCTCTCCTTCTGTGTTCTTAAAGACTAACTTCCCGTCATCATTGAAGTCGGCTATCGAAACCAAGTCCTCCAATACTTTATTAACGAAAGGCTCACGGACTTCGTCATTGATGATCTCTTTAGGTAGAAATTTAAAACCTACCATAGAATGATTCAGCTCTGATTTGATCCGTGTCTTCTTAAACTCTGTGCGTTCCTTCTTTACTCCTTCTTCCCAATCAGCCTTAGATGTCTTATGTAGCTTCTCCAACCGTTTCACTTCTCCTTGTAAATCGGTTATCTTTTCCTTTGCTACTTCATCAATCTTACCGTCCTTGAGTTTTACCTCAAGTTCAACAAGTTTCTCCTTAGTTGATGAGAGTTCATCTGATGCAGTCTTGAGCTTCGTGGCTTCATCTTTGATCCATTTATAACCCTTCATTCCGTCAGGTTTCTTAGTGCCTACGATCCCCTCAAAGTCCGCTTCATAACGAGAATGTAAATCCCCGATCAATGGTTTGATTCCTTTTTCGATTTCTTGCTCCTTGAAATTAGCCAGGAAAGTGGCTTCTTCATCGGCAGTTCTCACCACGAGATCCGCTTCAGGGTTCTTTTCAAATAATTCTATTACTGCTTCTTTTTTCATACGTCTCCTGTATGTTCGTTTATACTAAAATTTCCTCAAGTAAAGTTTCACATAGCCATAGATAACGTTTACTCCCGTTCCAGCCTGTGATACATAGATTCTCATATACTTACCCAGATCACCCGTAACACTCTGTCCTAGTATCGTTGTATCAGTTGAGATCGTGTAAGTCTGTAAGGTTGTCCAGTTCGTATTGTCGTTACTCGTTTGAACCGTTACCGTGTTAGTTGCCGTTCCTGATGTCTCTGTACCTGTGATCTGATAAGAATACGCATAGACCCCGTTAAGCGATCTAGGATAGACTCCAGAGTAGGTATCTGTATTGGTCAATGTTTCTGCATCAATTACAGTATAGACGGCTGGTGCTGGAAAGTAAAACAACTCAACTTCAGGATAAATCTGGAAGTAAGTCTTTTGCTTAGTTGTTTCAGCCGTTCCTGTTTGTAAAGCATAGACCCTTAGATAAGGATACAGAAGCCCAGTTACGCTTGTTGCTGTCGCATATCCAGAGGCATTCGCTATCGTTTGGATTGTATCTAAGTCCACCCAATTAGATCCGTCTAAAGACCCTTGAATGTAACTTACAGTTGAAGCTCCTGTACCAGCAATCTTTACTGATGCGTGTTGAATAGCATAGCCGTAAGGCGTTAGAATCGGTTGAGGATACTGCATTGACGCTGTATCATCTCCCGTGAGTGTGTCATAAGCTGCCGAATACCAGGCAGCATTGTTCTGCGAGTAGGACATTACAGCCATGAGCAAACCTACCATGATAATTGTTACTCTTTTCATTTTGTTTAAATTTAATTTGTTCATATATATAATTCCCTACTTAAAGGCTCGTTTATGCTGGCTCTAAAAATCCAGCGTCTGTTAATGGTTTCAGTATTTGTTGGTTATTAATTATTCATTTAATGTAAGGCTGTCCATGTCGGTGTTGTAGTCCCGGCATTACAGTATAATGTTCCGTTATCCAGTTGGAATACGAGCATTCCAAGTGTAGCTGTTGATCCGAGTCCTACCGTATCCCCCACAATAGTCTGAAGCGTTGATGCTGTCACCGCCCCTGTATTGGATACTACAAGTTTATCAACACCTCCTACCCGTAACGCCATTAGTTCATTAGTACTTCCCCCTGCTTGTGTTTCAAGTGCATCAAGTAATATTCCTATGTAGTTACCGCTCGCTTTATTTACCCTGCCCTTAATTCTCATTATCGCTTGCTCGTCTGTTCCTGTTAGCTCCCAATTTGTGCCTGGATACCCAAAGTCAAAAGCAGCGGGCATACCAGTAAGAACGTCTGATTGATACTTAAAAGTAAGCCTATCTGCTTGTATGGTTATATCATTGTCAGACTTGTATGTATAATCTAATACAGATACCATTTCTGTTCCTGTTGTGGTATAAATATTTTCAACATAAAGGTCTTTGTCAAAAGAATAACCTTTCCCTTGCGTACTTGTAAACTCCCAAATCGAATTAGTTGGGGTCTGGTCAGGGTCTAAGGTTAATGTAAGCGTTTCCGTAACATCATCTCCAACATCACTGTCCGCATCGCCTATCAGTTGAAGGACTGGTAATGTCTCATCTGGTGCAGCAAAGCCTACTGTAACCGTATCATAAGCAGTTACTTTATAGAATACCGAATCAGCAGCACCACTAATAGCTGAAGATACTGTGCGGTAAACAACCCCGCCTGCTATTGTTAATACCGAGTCTGGAGAGCCGTCATTTGTTAATCCTTTTGCGGTTATAGTAGATGAAAAGGTGGCTGCTCCTGTAATATTAAGACTAGTACCGTCAATCGCCCCTGCATATAAAGCTTGTGTTCCCGTTCCCTGTGCTGACCCTAATGTTAAGGAGGAAGCGTCTGCGATCATTACATCCGTTGCTCCTGTCATTGTCGTACCAGCCGATCTATCAGCATAGCCTAGATAAAAGATTCCCTTTGAAGCGTTGTTAGCGGATTGTAAATACCAGAATGGCTCTTGAGCATCGCCAGCATCTAGGTCGTTGAGGACTAATTGTTGCGTTCCGTTTGTACTTAATGTTACCAATCCTATACTTGAGCTTGCAGCAGCATCATAGAAATGCGATCCTGTTCCAGGTACACTTAATTGATTAGCTAACAATATACTTGTAGCAGCATCCCACTTCAAGTTAGTCTCGCTTGATGGCTTCCATGTTTGTGTAGCGTGATCCCAATATGTCATCTGACCCTCAGCCGTTCCTACATCCATCGAGGCTCCGCCAGCCCCAAATGCGACCCATGCTGATCCGTTGTAATACTTGACTGTGTTAGTAGCAGCATCATAGTAGATTGTTCCCTCTAAGGAGAAAGGTACAGTCATAGGAGTTAATCGCACAATCGGATCTGCTTCAACTTGTACCACTCCTGTCTGTGCAAATACCCCTACTGAGAGGAGCAGTATTGCGATTGTGATTAGTTTCTTCACCGTGGTCTTACTTTTAAGGTGTACCATGCGTTAACGATTATCGTTTCGGTTGCAGTTACATCTACATACATCCTGTATTTATATCCTGGCATATAAGCCCCTTGCCATGCCGTCTCGCCCGATACCGAGTTTAAAGTTATGGCAGAGAATCCAGGAGCAGCGATCCAGCTTGATCCGTTGTTTCCCGTTGTCTGCAAGGTTACAGTAGTTGTAGAAGTTGTCGTACTAGCCCATGACATATTCAGGAAATACGTATAATCAGCCGAAGTGGTTAATATGTAACCTGTATCCGCTGTTATGGTGTCTGCTGTCACTAACTGGTCATAGTGCAGTCTTGCTCCCGATTGAGCTAACCCAAAGAATGGGAGCATGATTAAAATAAGAATTAGCTTTTTCATTTTGTTTTCTTTAATGGTTTACCTGGTTTCAATGCCAGATCATCTGTTTCGATGGGTACTGGCTTAATCGTTGGGTCGTGGAGGATCACTAACTCAGTCCATCCACAAGCCGATTGTGATTCTGGATTCCTCATCTGCTGAAAGTCCTTCTTGCTTACAATCACTTTTCTCTTTTGTTCCTCATAGACCTTCTCCTTTGCCCTATGAATTTTAAACGTCAATAGTAAATGGTACGAATCAAGCTCTGTCTCCTTGAGGCTGTAATTCGGATTTTTGTTGCATTGCATACTCTTGAATTTTTAGGTTTATATTGGTAATCTTCTGCTCAAAGTTGTTTGGGATGAAGTCAATCATATCACCAAACTGAAGCTCAAACATTCTTATGTATTTCAATAGGTTGATCTTTATTCTAATGTCAATCGGGTCGAGAACATCCTTCATCTCCATTACCTCCTGAGTTGTTAATTCAGGGAACGGATCTAAATGTTTGTATATCTCTGCCCTCTCTCTGTCTTTCTTTCTATGCTTAAAGGCTACATCGTTGATCTTCTCATTCATAGTGTCAAGGATTAAACTATTAACCCCTTTCTCCTTTGCGTTTGAATAAGCCTCCATTAATGCTTCGGCAGTCTCCAGGTAGAAGTCCTCACCGAAGTCTATTAAGCACTCGGTAAAGAAGATGTCATACCTTAACCTTGCCAATGTAGAGTAAGTCCAGCACATGATCTGCTGGTAGTTCCTAGCTATATTCATCAGCACTTCTTCCCTGCTCTTGAAAGCTGCCTCTACTTGCTTTTCGTTTACCGCTTCATTCTCTAACAACTCACCACTTGCACCCACGCTTGAGGTGTATATGTCTAGTTCTAAGCGAGTGGTTTCTTCTACCGAGTACTGACAAGCTTCGATCTCTGCTGGCACTACCTGAACAGGGTTTGCCATCATATCAGCCTGACCCGTTAGCGGAGGCGGTACTGTCATAAACGATCCAGCACCCATTAAACCTTTACCCTTGTGTGTTGTTGCCTTCTCTTGCCCTTCCCACCACGTGGGCTTATCTTCACTCTCATTGTCTTGCTCTATCTCATAAGTGATGTAGATAGGATAGGCTGCGTGCATATCTAAGAGTTTCTTGCTTGTCTTAAAGAACAACAGCCAGTCTAAATCCCCTAACGAGTCTGTGATAGGGCTTCGCTTGTTGATGTAGTTTCCATCTTGTAGCTTATCACTCCAGAACATCCTAGCGGGACAGTATCCTAATCCGTGTTGAACATCTGCCAACAAAGCACCTTTCTTTCGGTCTTCGTATTCATACTTTCGCATGGAGATCGAATCATAAACTAACAAGACTATATTACCTTCAGAGTCCTTATGCTTGAAGATGATGTACTCCATGTCGTTCACCTCATCAACCTTCATATCAATGATCTCACTCGGTTGGATGAAGTAAAAGTACGGCTCTGGTCTGTCTGTTAGCTGAATCTCTGGAAGGTCTACCACCACAACCGAATCTATTGAGGTCTTTAAAGCTGACCAGGATTCCACTTGCCACAGGTGCTTAGTGTTTAAGCTCTTTAGATACAAGGTGAAATCACTCTCGTACTCATCCGAAGCAAACACATACTTTTCTACATAGTCCTTAGCGTACCAAACCCTTTCAAGAGCCATGAAGATGTCCTTAGTAAGCTCGTTAGTTGCTAAAGGGTAACTCATCATTGACTCAACACGATTCTTCTTATCTGCTGGCAGTAACTCTGAGATCCACATAAAGAACGTATCTACATACCGAGAGGCATGAAGCTTCTTCAGTATAACATCTGAATGAAACGACAGCCTCCTATGGTGTAGCTCTGATGCTTCTAGCTCCCTCTTATGTTGTGGGTTCTGAAGTAGATCGCTTATTTGTTGATCGTTTAAGTTCATTTGTCCCAGTATCAAATATGTATTCATCTCCAACGAGTTCCCAAACCTCATTCTTCGGGTGGCTCTCTTGCCATTGAAGGATTCTCTGGGCATATTGCAAATCTACTGTCTGCTCTGTACCACTAACAGAACCCCTCATCAGAATTTTCTTCTTAGCCATTACCAATCGGTTAAAGGGTTGAAGTTTGCAGTCGGGTCTGTGATAGTAAGATAGTCGCTCCAATTCTCAGGCATTGAGAACTCCATCATGTGTTCGTCAAGTGCGTTGAATCCGCCAATCTTCTTATCAGAGATCCAGTACTCACTAACTGGGAATCCTTCAACAAGTATCCCTGTTGCAGCGTCTACCGTGTGAATCAAGTAGCCATCTTCATTTACAAAGATAACCTCAAGGTCAGGCTCACACATCAGTTCTTTCATACTCCTTATCGTAGCTACTGGGAATGTACGTAAGGTAAAGGAGAACTTAGTTGGCTCTGATCCAACTACCTTCGGGATGCCGTTTCTAACTTCGTTTCCTGATCCTACTGTGATGATCGCTCCAAATTCAATAACGGGGTTATCAATCAACGGGGTAGGTACAGCGTGAGTGTCATCGGCAGCAGCAAACAAGTTAGTCCACGTTAAAGCCAGGATGGCAGTGGCAACGTCTGCTATGTCAATGCTTCGGGCAAATACCATCTTCTGGATCTGACCGACATTCTCTGGACAAGTGATAGCGGTAATGTTGCTAATAGATGTCGCTGTGGGGCAAGTGCAAGTTAAGCTCATATCAAATATGTTTAAGGTTTGATACAATATAACCTAAATCGCCTTGCTTGTAAAGTGTTATTTTATATTCTATTAAGTATGAAAGGGTTGTGGGATTTTAGAGCAGTCCTGTGTTTACATTTTAATCCTGAAAATAAAGGCTAATGTTTACAGATAGAAACAAAATGCGGTGTTTTGTTCCTACATAGAAACAAAAAAGCAGGGAGTTACCCCTGCCCCTGCTTACGGCTTTTATTTGACAGAGGTCATCCCCTCATGTCTTTCAAAGGTTTCAGCAAGTATCCTAGTAATGTAAATACACATAGTCCGATCCACCACGAGAATAGCACGGTGAAGATCATAGGTGAGAATAAGACTGCGATGCTAACTAAAAACAGGTCTTTCTTTTTCATTTGGTATCTCCTTTTGCTATATACACTCTAAATTCATGGAAGTACTCCTCTATATTCTTCCTTGCGTTCTCAATAGTATCCGTGTCTTCATAGAACTCCATGCCTAATGCGAACCAGCCGAATCCACCTGAACGGTTCTGAATAAAGCCAATACGGTATTTACCATACCATGCAATGTTGTCATACCTATATAACGAATCTTCTTCTCTTTTCCAAACTACTTTCATATCCTTCTTTTTCATGGTTTTTCCTTTCTTTATTATCATCATAAAACCTTAATATCTTAGTGTTCTCTGTATGCTCAATATCTATCCGATGAACAATGCCACACTTGCAACATTGAAATGTAAACTCTTTTGATTCGGGGAGGATTTCTAGTCCATCACCTTCGTATAACTGTATCCTTTTAGTTGTGTTCATGTCTTGATTAGGTTATTCCAAACTTTGGTCTTAATGTGGATTACTCTTTGATCTGACTCGCCATCTTCAAGGATGCAATGTCGCTTCAATAAGTACAGCTTCTCTTTGGTTGTCTTGAGGATAACTATGTAGATGTATCTGGTTTCCTTTACGAGATAGCAGTCCTTAGTGGTGTATCCTTTCATCAGTTGTGTTGTTTAATCTTTCGTATCGAATGTCCTAGTATGTAACAAGCGTCTTTCATCGCATCTAAAGCGTGATCGTGTTCCTTTACAGGGGTGTTGATGTATTCGTTTTTCTTTTTATCGTACATCCAGGTATAGCTTCTCAGTTCCTTTATCAGGTTTGTACTTGACTTGGTTACATATATCTTCTTCGCTTGTAGGTTCTCAATGGCTTTATTTACATATCCTGGAAACTTGATTGAGCCTTTTACATTCAGACCGTTGTCTGCCAGTTCAGATATATCCTTTGGGTTTTCGCTATCAGCTATTATCAATTCCCTTCTAACTCCTAAACTCTTTATCATGTTAATCAGTACAGCGTTACTCAATCCTGTCTGGTAGATTTCCTGATGGACATAGACACAATCCTTCTTGAATACGATCCTTATCATCACGGTAGGAGAATTAGAGAAACCCCAGTCTATTGCAAAGAACTGAGTATCATTGAAGGGAAACTCTGCATCGTTGATCTGGTGCCAGTCTGTGTAGATCAGTCCTTCGATCTTACCGACCATCCCTAATCCGTAAACCATCCACCAGTTCGCCCAATAGCTTGAGTCCTTTGCTTTCTCCCTTGCTTGTTCTATATCCTTTTTGATGCTCTCTGCGAGCGTTTCATTGTCGAGGTATGTTAGCACTAACATCTCAGCATCGGAGTCCTTCAGCAGCTCCGTATGTACCCAGAACTCACACGTGGGGTTGTAGTCTATCCAGATGATTCCCTTTGTACGGATAGCCAACTGATGATAGGCTTCCCAGCTTACGTTGTTAGCTTCATTGATATATAAAATGTCCCTTCTCGCTCCCGTTAGCCTCATCTCCTGGTCTGCTGAAAAGAACTCAATGTATGATCCGTTCTCGAATGTATATGTAAGATGTGATTTGTTGTAGTTGGTTTCGTGGAAGTTCTCATCGCCTTGCATTAGCTTGAGAAAATCTTTCAATGCTCCCCGTCTAAGGTGTGGGATAGTCTCAGAGATGATTGAAATCTCTAGCTTGGGTACCTCTACCGCCCGACTAACCAACCATGCTATGATAGCGATTGTCTTACCAGCGGAAGTACCACCCTGAACGATCCTCTTACGAGCCGTCAGCTCCCGTATCTTGACCGCTGCTGTTGTCGATTGGAACATCTAGATCATGTAATGGTTTGGTAACGAAGAAAGCCCTCTCAGCATCTTTCATATCTAACTG
>Ga0222667_1000768_pt1 | contig 12799 bp, 23 predicted proteins | sample AntAcemetagen657_FD_179854 | JGI IMG/M metagenome (GOLD analysis project Ga0222667, IMG submission 179854) | Saline water microbial communities from Ace Lake, Antarctica - #657 | ecosystem: Environmental > Aquatic > Non-marine Saline and Alkaline > Saline | place: Antarctica: Ace Lake... | reverse complement strand
TAATCATAAGTGTTTTACCGTCGTCACTCTCAATGCTCTCGCCTAAGAAGTTAAGACAGCATTCATGACCGCCAACAACTCCAATGGTGGAATAGTAGGTTTTAAACGATTTTAAGTATTCTTTAGAGTAAGGAAATAGTCCGTCATCCATGAATTCATTGCACATGTTTCTTTTTATTTCCAAACTGTCTTTGCTTATTCCAACGTACTTATCTATTAATTTGAATAGTTCTTTTTCGTCTGTAGCTACCATGCCCATTTTAGCAAGGTTAAGAGTCACAACTCCAATACTGCCTGTTTTACTACCACTTCCAAATAAACCGCCAGTTTTTTTCTCAAGCTCTTTTAAACTAAGTCTGAGTCTGCAACACATACTTCTGACCATATCGGGGCTTAAATCGCTGTTAATAAAATTCTGAAAGTAAGGAATACCGTACTTGCTAGTCATTTGAAATAATAACTTAGAGTTTTCGCCATCCCAATCGAACTCTTTAGTAATATTATATGTAGGTATTGGAAATGTGAAAATTCTTCCTTTTGCATCGCCACCTAACATTATTTCCATGAATGCTTTATTAATCATGTCCATTTCTGTCTGGCAATCTTTATAACAATACTTAAGTAATTGCCCTCCTACAATACAAGGTCTGTCTTTCAAATCAACAAGAGGAATTAAATCAAAACTTAAATTTGTAAAAGGCGTTTGTAATGACCATCTACTGCTCTGGTTAATGCCATAAATAAATTCTTGCATGCCTTGTTTAACTTCTTTATAAGTGAGTTTGTCTTCTTTAACAAATGGGGCGAGCCAAGTATCAAAACTGTTAAGAGCCTGCGCACCGCTAAATTCATTCTGTAAAGTGCCAATAAAATTAACTAATTGACCTAATAAACTATCATAATGTTTAGCTGGGGCCGCATCTATCTTGCCTTCAACGCCGCCAAAACCTTTAAGAAGAATGTCTTCAACGCTCCAACCACTGCAATAAGGAGCTACGCCTTGGCTTAAATCATGAATGTGAATCCAGTTTTGTTTGTACGCTCGTTTTATCTGAGGATTATAAACAATGTCTAACGTGTAATCAGAAATAACTTTGTTGGCAACATGAGATTGTAAGCCTGAAATGCTATAACCAAAATTACTGTTTTCTTTAATTCTCCAATTTTTCTTATCTAAGTACTCGTTTATAATAATATAGTTGTCATCCATTTTTATAATCCTCTTTCTATAGTTTTTTTATTATTCTACTGCAAACGGCTCCGAACCAGATGTTTTTGTTAAAACTATCTTTGTACTCACATAAACCGTTACTTATTATCTCAGTAATCTCTGCTTTTTTACTGACTTCTATATCACTTTCAAAAAATTTCTGTTCAAGTCCGACAAATAATTCAATATAATTAAGATTTTTAAGTGGAATTTTATATCTTAGTTTAGTCCATTCGTTTTGTAGAAGTAAATTGTATACATAAGATATTTCTGTGGTAATATCGGTCAGCTCATCATCGCTACTTAATTGTAGTTTGTTGATGGCTTGTCTTAAGTCTCCCCTTGAGCTTTTGGTAATAGTTATTAATGTATCTTCTACTATATTAATGTTTTCTTTTTGGCAAATTGTCGTTAATCTGTTCATTATATGTTCGTCTTGTAATTGCTCAAATTTGAATTGGCATCCGAATCTGCTTAGTATAGCTTCTGGCAATGCCACGTAATTGTTACAGGTTGCTATGAATCTTGCGTTTTTCACGCTTTGTTCTATAAGTCTTCTCATGCTTTGAAAAGCGTCTTTGGTGAAGCCATCTATTTCATCAATGAAGACTATTTTGGGCTTATCAGAAATCATGCTTCCAGCACTTACGAAATCAGTTATTTTTTCTCTAACGGTGTCAATTCCTCTTTCGTCACTTCCATTAATTTTAAGAACGTCAACAGGCTTAAGTTCGTTTAGCATGACGTTTACTAAGCTTGTTTTCCCTGTTCCGGGCTCACCATAAAATAACATGTTAGGTAGACTATCGGGGGTTTTAATGGCTTCTACTAGTTTGTCTAAGAAGCTTATTCCTACAAGGTCATCAAACGTTTTAGGTTCGTATTTCTTAACTAGTGGTAACATATTATCATCTCCTTAAAATCTTAAATTTGCTATTTCAATAAACTGTTGAGATTTTTCAAGGTTTGTTATTTTTTTCTCTAACTCTCCAATATCGCCCAAACTTCTATAGTCAATGCGTTGCCCAATCTCAATACCTTTGTCGATACCATATTGCATTCCTTTACTAATACCATAATCTTTATAAACTGCTCTTATTTCTGCATGGTTTCCCCAAATAATACCTGAATTTATGCCTCTATTTCTTTCTTTTTGTACACTATCATCTAAAATACCTGTTTGGGTATAAAACAAATGTGATGCAAAAGGGGCTTCTCCACGATTTAATGAATCAGCAACACACAATCTAGCATAAAGAATGTTTCTTTTTGTTTTTGTCCAATCTTCTCCTTTAAAAGGACTTTCTATAATTACTAATTCTAATGTCATAATTCCAACTCCTTCTCTAATTCATCAACAAACATTAATTTTGAATTGTGCGAACATTTTTTCTCTACCATATCAATAACCATCTTAACTTTAAATTTATACGTACTCAAAGGACATCTGTATGGAAAGTTTTTATGGTAACTACCACAAGTACACAACCACCAATCTTCTTTACTTTTCTGTATGTATGTCTCGAAAGTATCTCCAGTCATTTTTTTCTCCCCCAAACAATCGTATTCCACAATCGTTCGTGTATGTAATAAAACGTTAATTTTATGAAAATGTCTATAAGTCCTACGTTAATAGCGAGACATAATTGTCCTGAAACCAAATACACTATTATCATAGTCATAAGAGTTGAAATAATTCTCCAAGTAACAGCTTTTGTTATGCTTCTTGAACGAGTATCTTTCTTATTCATTTTCTATTCTTGGGGCAATAACCATACCAATACTTAAAATATCGGTGGTTTGTTTAAAAGTAATCGGAACATCAGTGCCTATTTCAACAATTACAGGAAAGTCTTTATCAAACACTTGGACAGCCTCTAACAATACTTTGCCCAAAACAGTTCTGTTAATACTAACATCATCACAAGGAACTTTAACTCTGCTCTTATCACTACTGTTTCCATTATCAATGACCATGCTTAGTTCGTTCTCTTTCTTATCGAAAATGATACGTTCACTGCCAATATCTGCCATTTGGGTTATTGCGTCCATAAGACTATTATAAGGCACTTCAACAACAGAACAATCTTTAATATTCAAAAGACTGCCATCATGAAGACGCTCTTCGACAACACTTTCACCACCTAAAATAACATCATGCTCTAATAAATCATTCTTTACATTAATAACGAACTCTTCTGTTTTAGTTAGTTCAATATCTGTTTTTTTATAAGATTTTAAGTACTTGGCGAATTTATCAACACTACGAATAATAATATCACCTATTGGAGAATAGTTTTCAAACACGCCAGTATTCATCTTAACATTTATAAATACTGTGTTCGGAGCGTTTTTAGTACTGGTAAACACTGAATCAGCCCCGAAATTAGTTTTCACACTGTTTATAGTGCCTCCCAAACCACAAGTATTATAATATAACATTAGAGTGTTTGCATTAATCTTCATTTAACATCACCTGTTTGTATAAATTTAAGAACGGGCATCAGTATTTTTTCAATGTCTTCTGGTTCTAATTCTGGTTTCTTTGTTTCTTTAGCGTACTTGAAAGTTTCCACGATTGCCATTGTCGTTATTTCATGTATGTGGTCGCCAACATGGTTCATAATTTGTTTAGATAAAGAGTTAATGCTGTTTAGTACAGCTAAAGAATTGTCAAGTCCTAATATTCCAGAGAACTTAATATCTCCGCTTTTTTCAATAATTATTCTATCATCATCCTTTTCTTTGTCCATTATTCATCACCTTAATATCTTTAGAGTTTCTAGTTCTTGTATAAGTAAGAATATCATATATTGTATGGCAAGCATTACATTTTAGTAAAAACCACAATGTTAACGGAGATAATTCTCCTCCACAAATACATTTCATTCTATTCACCACTCAAAACTAACGTTTTTAATTTGGTTATACCAACCTAAACCATTAATAGACACTCCATCATTATTGCTTTGCATCCACTCGTTTATTTGTGAAATGTGAACTATCTTATAATCGTTACGATTGTAAACGTAACCATCATTACAAAACATGTTTGGGTAGTCTATAAGAGAGCATTTCATTAAAGATTGTGTTGTTTCTTCAATATTGTTGTTGGAAGTAATTATTATGTTTCCTGTTATGTACTGGCTTTCGGCTCTAACGTCTTTAGCTCCAATACAAAAACACACACAAATAATGCCTATTAGAATGAACATTATTCCTACTAAATACCATATTCTTTTATCCATTATCATCACCTTTTTTATTATAGTAAGCTTTCCGTTATTCTTATTATATCTTCAAGTAAATATTTATTTTCTGTTGGGAGTTCTTTTTCTGCATCCAGAACGCCTGAACTCTTCATTGCGTGTTCTAATAAACAAACATCACTTTTGCAAATGCCATGACTAACGCTATTACCTTCTTTTAATTGTTCATAATCTTCTTTTCTGTAAAACACGCCATCATGTTTAGTTAGTTCACAATACATACATTGCACATCGTATTTCATTTTTATTCCTCCATATCAGATGATTCTACTATCCCTATATATTTGTAATACCCCACCATTCTACAATAACCTACTTCGGCATCACACGCACTTTCTTTGCACTTACAATAATCCATTTGGTGTCGTTGTAACGGGTCACTTATTTGTATTGAACCACATTTTAAGCATTTCCACTTAAATTTTTTGTTGTCGTCCATTTTTTCTCCTTATTATTTGTTTTCTCGTAATTCTTTACACTTATCACATTTACCACAAGCCCTTTCTGTTTTAGTGGGGGGTTCACAAGTCCAAATTAAATGTAATAACTTAGCGTTTTTTAGTTCAGCTAACACTTCATTTTTGTGTGTCCATTCCAAATCAAAAAATAATTCATATTTAACCTGTGTTAAAGACATTTTAAAAAGTGAGTAAAACGCGTTAACGAAATGTTCTCTCATATGCCAGAAACTATCCTCATATATATAACCAAAATGTATGTTACAATCCTCATATGTTTGCAAATAGGGCATTAAACCACATAACCAAGTAATAGGTTGATTTTTAGCAATACTATAGCCGTTTAAATCAATATTTCGTTTTTGTATATGATACCCCCGTTTTTTAAATTCTTTTAATAATTGTGTTCTGGCTTCTAGTTCTTTTTTTTGTTTAATAACATCGCCATTAGTTGTAATAACATAAACTGATACAGGATTTTGTTTGCTGGATTTTTTTGCTAATCTGTTAAGAATGCAAGTAGAATCTGCTCCTCCTGACCACACAACAATTTCTTTCATTCTTTAATCACCTTTTATACGTCTACAAATCCTTCAGTTTTAACAAAGTAATCACATTCATTCTTAGGTAGATGAGGACTGTCTACTAATTGAGCGTGTATTGCTCCTGCCTTACCTTTTCTAAGATAAATTATTGAGGTTACAGAGTGGCTAACAATATTCCCTCCTATGGGTTTAGTAGGGTCTCCGAACATCTGTGCGGGATTAGCTGATACCTGATTTGTTACTAAAACCACTAAATTGTACACACTTGCTATTTTAAGAAGTTGGTGTAAGTGTTTATTAAGTTTTTGTTGTCTTGGTGCTAGTTCTCCTCTGCCACTGTATTCTGCTCTGAAATGGCTTGTTAAACTATCAATGACTAATATTCTGTAACTGTTGTCAGTCTGGAGTATCTTTTCTACTTCATCTACTAGTAGGAGTTGTTCGTCTGTGTTGTGGGATTGCGTCACGTATAATCTTTCCATAGCGTCATCGTAATCAAGTCCTTGTCCTTCGCAGAAGTCTTTTATACGAGAAGCTCTAAACGTGTTCTCTGAATCAATGAACATTGCTTTGTTTTCTTTATTCTCCAGAAGGGCTCTTACAACCATTAAATGACTTATTTGTGTTTTTCCTGAAGCTGTCTCGCCGTACACTTCAGTTATACTTCCGCTTTCAAATCCACCATCTAACATAGTGTCAAAAGCTTCGCAACCAACGCTTATTTGTTTCACGTTATCCCGTTTATGCGCGTATTCTGAGGCTTTTTGAAACCCTAAGTTTAAGCTTTCTCTTGCTTGCTGTATTAGTTTTCGAGCCGTTTTTTCGCTGACACCACTTACAGTAGCTATTTCTATTGGACTAGTAACTGCTAAGTTTTTTAATGTTAATATGCCTGCTTCTTCTAATTTAGTAACTGTGGCAGGTCCGCATCCGCTTAATTCTGCTAATTCACTCATTTTCAAGCCTCGTATATTAATTCACTAAATTCAATAATGTCATCCCAAGTAAATCCAGAAGCAAACTTATGTCCGCCACCACCATACTTTTTAGCTATAGCTCCTACATCAACACTGTTACTGCGAAGTCCTATAATTATTTTATTGCCACGTAAACTCCACATAAGAGCAATAGCGTAACCTTTATCTTTATAACAATATTCTCCTACATTACTAGCATCATGGTTGGTATTAATCACTCTAGTTTTATGACCTTCAAATAAAGTATCACAACCATCTTCAAATGATTTTTCAATTCTAACTTGTTTAGCTTGTAATAATATGTTTCCAACAGAACAAATTTCATCAACAATTTTTTTTTCATCCATTTCAAAAACATTTACAACTGATAAATCATAGGGGGTTTTAATAGTCGCGTTAAACCATTCGCCATATTGTTTAGTATAACCATCTTTAAACCACCACATGTCATAATCTTCTGCTAAAAATACTGCCCAAGGAGGTGTTTTATCTTTAAAAAAGTATTTCCATGTTAACATACAACCTGCATTTTCAATACTTCTAACACCTTCAATAATCAATTTTTTAGATATTTTTTCTATAGCAGTTATATGATGGTCAATCCAAAAAAAGTTATTACCATATAAATGTGAAAGATTTTCCATATTATCAGGAGACATACTAAAATCAACCATTATAAGTTTATCATAATCTATACTTTTACTCATAATATCTTCTTCGTTACCATAATCACATTTAACAAACTCTACAGTATCATCTTTAAAATATTTTTTAACCACTAAAGCACTAGTTATTCCGTCCATATCATTATGGTATAAACATACAATTTTCTTTTTTTCACTCATTTTCTTCCTCCCATTTTTTACAATAACCGTTTATTGTTAATGTGTACCCTGCGTTCATTATGCTAGGAACTTGTTCGCCCATAATAAGAATCGAATTATGTATTGGGTCGACAGAAACGCTTAACGTTTCTAATTCTACAGGGGCTTTTTTTATCCATTCATCAATTTTTTGTTTTGTAGTTTTCATTATCATTCGCCCACATCTATTAAAATATCATCATAATCTTTTTCTACATACTCTACGAATAATAACGAGTCAATTTTGACTTCAATTCCCGTATACATTGGAAATTTGCTTCTGTCAAAAGGAGACGTAATTAAATGAAATCCGTTTCTGGTTTCTCTCATGTTATAAATAACAATACTATTCACTTCTAAAAACAACTTAAGATTTTCAATTATAACAGAGTTCTTAGTATCACAATCAATTAAAAATTTACCTCTGTTTCCCCGACTCTCGTTTTTCATCAACGCACTAATCCAAAAACCATCAAGCTTTTTAAAGTTTTCGTTTTTGTAACCCGCAAGTCTTTGTCCCAACCAATTATTAACATCAGACTGCAATTTGAAATAAGCTTTCATAACATCTCTGGGATTAATGGTGATGTACACATAAAAATTATATGAGTGTCCTTCTTCATCTCTGTAATTTGTGACCGCGCTCATTAGTTTGTTATACTTTCTAACAATGTCACTTTCTCGTTTAATTACTTCTCTGAACACTATTTCAGTGTTGTGAGTGATGTGTTCATTATCTTTCTTTCTAGCAACAGCTAATAAGACGTAAACGTGGTTTTCATTCTCGAACTTACAATGTTCTGTTAACAATTTTATTGAATTCATTTACAATTCTCACAATAATCTTTCGATTCAATTAAGTCTTTCAATTTTTCAATAGGTATATCAGCTTCTCTTGAGCTGATTTTTTTCTTGCATTTGTTACAAAATTTATCTATTATCATTCTGTATTCTCATAATTGTTTAATAAATTTAATAGTTCAGCTCTGTTATTTTTTACTTTACCATCCATAACTTGATTAAACATTTCTTTTAATATCTCTCCAATTTTAGGACTTGGTTCTAACCCTATAACACCCATGACATCTTGACCGCCAACTTTCAAATCAATGATTCTCATAGGTTCTTCGCTGAACTTAATCTCATAATACATTTTATGAAGCCAGTTGTTCTTAAGAAAATCCCCGAACTTAATACGAGGTTTTTTCATGTTACCTTGGTGGTCGCAATAAATAAGCATAACGTAATCTTCAATAGTTATACCATCATCTTCCAATTTCTGAAAGAACTTAGTATAACTTTTCTTGCTTGGTTTGTCTTTATAAGAGTACATATGACTCTTAACAAGTCTTCTAACGTATCTAACGTCTTCTTTGCTAAATTTGAGTCTTTCCATAATAGCTTCTGTCATATCAGCCCCTACTTTTTCGTGCTCGTAAAAATGAATATTGTCTTTTTTTACTTCAACCATTGTAGTTCCACCTTCAATAAAAGAAGATGGTTCATCTTCTGTTCTAGTAGTACCTTTTCCTATATCATGAAGAAAACAAGCTAATCGTAATAAAACATTGTCTGTTATTTTACAACTTTCACTGAAGGCATTGTGCATGTGGCAAATAGGGCTCTCATCATGGTGGTCGCCTCCATCTAAAAAATGGTTTTCGTGATAATACTCTGGAATAATTTTGTCAAGCAATCCATTATTGTCCATGACATTAATAGCTGTATCGTATTGTAAAATTTTCATAAATTCTTCTCTAACTCGTTCAACGGGTAAATCACTAATGTCTGCTTCATTAATATAGTCGCCCAAGTCCCACAATTGAAATTCGTATTTACAAGCGAATCTGACAGCTCTCATAATTCTAAGTTTGTCTTCTTCAAATCTATTTTTTGGACTTCCAACACATTTAATAAATCCTTTATGTAAATCTTCTTTTCCGTTATAATAATCAATAATTTTACCATTAATATCCATTGCCATAGCATTTATTGTGAAATCACAGGTGCTACAATGAGTTTTTAAGTCAATGCCTACTTCTGTTCTGTCGCCATTCTTTCGATATTGAGAAACTTCTATACCATCTACTATTACAGTTAATATTTTGGACTGTCGTTCATCTCCACCCATTACTTTACTATCGGGAAATTGATTTATCAAATCGTCACAATTAGTGAATACGTCCCAATCATGCGGCTCTATGTCTAAGATTGTGTCGCGCACGGCTCCACCAATAATATAAGCTTCGTAGCCATGACTAATCAAGTGTGACATTATGTTTGTAACGTTTTCTGGAATCATTTTCTGCGTTTAGTGTTGTTCATTTTATGAGTCTTTATTAATTCTTTATCTCTTAATGTAAAACGTTTCATATCTATTACAGTTATGACAAAAAGCTTCACTTTCTACTTTTGCCCAACCAGTAATCATTTTACTATCACATTTATTACAATATTTTATATCACTAAATTTTACCATTTTTTGAGTGTAACGTTATTTAATAGTCTTTTGAGATTTGTCTACACTAATAACTTTTTCGTACTCTAAATGAGATTTAAACAAGTCTGAAGCCAACGTATTAAACTCTTCTTGAGAGTTGGCATACTCACCAATGTACTTAAGAATCGTTTTAAAACTACGTTCGTGACGTCCTTTATCTTTACTAAACGTTATCTCTTCCGGTGTTTTATACTTAATTTCACCAACTTTATTGTTCTTAAACCAGTTAAGAGTAGCTATAAGGTCTTTAAACAGACCATCATATTCATTACTCATTTTTTCAGCATCAATAACTTTGCCGAAATCAGTGCTTATTCTACCATGAAACATGAAAGGAATAAGTCTGTCTGGGACAGCTCGTTGGAACATTTGGTCAAAGAACTCTTGTCCTTTGCTTGTATAATAATCAGGGAGATTGTAAAAAATAAGTAGACTTGTCTTGCTAATATCGTACTTTTCTTGTGTTCCGGCGCTTTTTCTAGTTCGTTTGTTATACTCATTACTGAACGCTCCAATGGCTAATAAGAACTCTTGCATTTCGTATTTAGCGTCTTTAGTAAGATTACCAAGCTCATTTAAAACCAACAGTTCTTTCTTTAAATGGTATTCTAATTTAGCAAATGTCGCTCCGTAAATGTTAGCCGTAGTATCAACTAAAGCACCTAGAATATTAACTACGCTGTCTTTTCCAAAGCCCGCATCAGTGCTTATTCTGGCGTTAATCCGGTCAATCCAACTGGCAATGCTTAGTATTTTATAAAGTAAAAAGTGACTCATGTTAGTGTGTCTGAACGCAGGCATTAAATCAACCATCTTACGAAAACTCATACGTTTCTCGCTTGGGATGACAATGCTTTCAACATTAAGAATTGCGTTTATAACCTCACCTTTATAATCAAACTCTTCTTTCTTGGTTATTCTAAACGGTAAATAAGGCACGTGAACGTCCTCAACAAAATATTTCTCTAAACCACGCTCCATATAATAACCATAAATCTTTTCATTCCCTAATTTAATGCACTTTTTACTACTGCAAATATCATCTTGTGTGAAAATGTTATCGTACAACCTATTGGTAAAGCTTTTAATAATGTCATTATGCATCAGGTATTCATCTTCTTTCATTGTTCACCACCTCAGAATAATTTATTTGTTTCAACACTCTCCGGTTTTTTAGTTTTATCAAACACGCTCTTCTCTATCTTCTTTTTTGGTTTAGTCATAGATTTAATTTGAGATTCTTGAGCAGGACGACTGAATGAACGTATAACTTCTCCTTTTCCAGTTAACGGGTTAAATTTGATTAGCATGTTCATCCATACATAATTATTATCACACACTCCTCCAGTGTATTTCTTAGCTATTTCTGGATTTGGCTTGTTGTTTTCAGCTAGTTTCTTAAATGTTTCATTCATCATATTCACCATCATAAATCCACTTAAACTATATAGTTACCACTACTATTAATAAAAATAAAAAGGTTAAAAAAAATTATTTCTTTAAGAATTTAAATAATTTTCTGGCTCGTTCTTCGTTAATCTTGCCATCATATACATCTTCTTGAGAAGCTGTCACGAAAGTATCTTCATCAATGTCAAGTCCTTGTTCCAACAAGCTTTTAGCATCCTTAAGAAGTTTGGTTTCTGTAGGCGTGAACAAAGAATTATTGCTTGTTCCTTCACCAGCTTTAGTAGCAATGTACTTTCTATAAGGTTTTCCAGTAGTTGCGTTCTCTCCGAATTCTTTATGAAGTTCAACTGGAACGTTCTCGTTAATGCCTCCAGTGATTTCCATAAATTGTTCGTGTAATGGTTCTGTAGGGAATAAAACAACCTCTCCAGTATAATCATCAATCTTTTTAGCGTCTTTGCCACGACCGTCAACAACAGGCTGATTCGTAACTTCACCAATCCACATATTCCACTTACTTACTCCATCATCAAACGTATTAGTACCACTAGCTCTAGGTTTAGCACTTTTTAGAATAATCTTTACTTTGCTTCCGTCAACGGGTATCGTTTTTAAGTCAAATGCAGGACTTTTCTTTTTTTCATCACTCATCATTCTCACCTTTCTCATCAGTTTTTTCTTGTGTTTTCTTACACTCTTCGCATACTGTTATGAACGCACATACTCCTTTCTCAACTTTGGTTGCTTCTAGAACGCTAACTTTTTCTTTAGTAAAATCAATCTCTTTCTTGCAATTAAAACAAATACCATCTTTTGATAGTTTAGTAGAAACTGTGTCCCAAAGGTATCCCATTTCACCAAGACTTTGTTCAACACTGTCTTCGTCAATACTGGTTTCTTGGGTAATATCTTTTTCAAGCTCGTCTAATATAAGTTCATCTATTTCTTTGTCATTTGCCATATTTTCTCACCTAATTATTTGATAAAATATAAAGGCGCAGACAGTTTAAGTGCCTGCGCCAAACATCTATGGAGGTGTTTTTAAAAATCATCTATGTATTCTAATAGGCCAAGTTCTTCAAATAAATGGTCATAAGTATGGTCAGCAATATCGTCTTGACACTCTATAAACAATCTGCCAACTTTTAGCTTATATTGTTTAAGTTCGTCAGATTCCATATTTACCACCAATCAAAATCGTTACACGTCTTGTGCCATTTAGATTTGTTGTCTATACAGCCCGGATTAAAAAATCTACAGTCTTTACATGAAAGTTTATTTTGTTTTTCTGCTTCTTGTTCATTCCAATTAGATTCCATAAAACATCACTTTATGTTTTGGACACGTATCCTCTAGCTACTTTCTTTCTTCCGCCAGTTTTCTTAAAATTATTTTCTCGGTGGTGGGTTTTTTCATGTTCACTTCTTTTACTCTTAGGAATCTTCTTTAATTGTGATGGTTTGTTCTTTTTAGAGTCTCCTGTAGTATGATGAATTATACTTCCATCATTAGGTTTAGCACCAGCTATCCTACGATATGACCGTCTGCCGTCTTTGTATTGCCCATT
>Ga0222667_1000762_pt1 | contig 12853 bp, 14 predicted proteins | sample AntAcemetagen657_FD_179854 | JGI IMG/M metagenome (GOLD analysis project Ga0222667, IMG submission 179854) | Saline water microbial communities from Ace Lake, Antarctica - #657 | ecosystem: Environmental > Aquatic > Non-marine Saline and Alkaline > Saline | place: Antarctica: Ace Lake... | reverse complement strand
GAAGATGATGATAAAGTAGAGATAACCTGTGAGGGAAAGACTGTTAAAATAAGTAGAGAATCAGCTATAGCATTAAACTTAACTAAATAAACTATGAAAAAAATAGAGCTAGATAAATATGCTGGACTAAAAATGAAGATGTATAAATGTATTGATGATAAGTATGGAATAATTTATGTGATTGGTTTATTTATACCGATGCCAATATCTAATCATAATTCTTTATTTAAGAAATCTAAATATGGATGGTGCTTCACTATAACAGTAGGGATGATACCTCTAGGCTGGCCGATGATTGCAGTAGCATTAATCTTTTAACTAAATAAACTATGGACAACCTAGAAAACTATGTAAAACAATTAGAAGAGTTAGACCAGAGTGACCCTATCAAAGCAGGGCATATCAATAGTGAGATACAGATAGTAGAGAATACTAGGGTTAGGATTAGACAGGGCTTATTGATTAACGAAGATTCATTTATAACTGGGAGTATGGTTTACTTAAGGAATAGATTAAACGAAGCTGCTAAGGTAGAAGAGGAGGGGCCTTCTTGATAAAAAAGGCTAGATATGGCATAATAAGTGTATGAAAATATTTCCAGACACTCTATGCAAAAGCTATCTAAACTACTGCGTGAATCATTAATATTTCTAATAGCTTATTATGTTGAATCCGAAGGAAAGAAGCACCGCTGGATTAAAGAAATTGAAAAAAAATATGGACTTCCTCCCTGTGAGAGGGACGATTAAGTATCTCTCAAAAGAAGAGGCTAGTCGCTTTAGCTCTACATTACTTCAAATAAAAAACCACAATGCCAAGAAAAGAAACAATATCAAAGCAGAAAAAAAAGACTGAGATAGCTGTTAAGAAGTACATTAAAGCCAGAGACAGGTATATCTGCCAAAGGAGCGGAGAATACTGTAAAGGCTCTAATTGCCATGCCTCTCATATAATACCAGTTAGTGCAGGGAACCAGTATAGGTTTGACCCAGAAAACATGATAGTGCTGACATATCACAATCATATTAATTGGTGGCACAAGAACCCCATAGAGGCTGCTGAATGGTTTAAAAAGAAGTTCCCTGAAAGATATGACTACCTTTTCGCTCTACCGAGAGTAATGGTTAAATTCTCAATTGAAGACCTAAAAGATATAGAAACAAAATATAAACTTAAACTAAAAGAATATGAAGAACACCAACCTCAGCTTTCATCAATCTTTGAACGCCAGGAATAACGTAGTTCTTAAGAGACAGTGGGGAATGACCTACGACGAGAGAGTTGAAGAACTAAAGGCTAGAGACTCAGTATTATCAAGAGCTTTAATATACGATATCAAGACTTCAAGCGCAGGAGATAAGTTCAAATAAAACCTTGACTTTATTCACTGGTCAAGATACAATAATCACGAAGATTAATTAACCGCAAAGCAAAATGATTATAGATTTACACACCTCACGCTACACACTAAAAAGGCTTTGCGGTTTTTTCGTGTAGCTGGGGTATGTTAGTTTATAAATTTAACGCAAAGCCAATGAAATACCACGACTAATGCAGACAATGTAGAAAGATGTTTAAAGAAATGGTTTAAGCACAAGAATCATAGAGGTGAATGGTATAAATTTAATAGAAGAGATTTAAAATTTATTAGGAATGCTATTTATAATATATCCGAATTAAATAATTATTATGAGTGATTGGATAAAATTACATAGAAAAATAATAGACAACCCTGTATTTAGTAGGCCTAACTATATAGCTGTTTGGATATATATTTTATGTAGATGTAATTATAAGAAGCGCAAAATAATACTTGGTAATAAAACCCATACAATAGAGCCTGGTTCATTTATTGGGTCTATAAGAAAGATATCTGAACACCTAAATATACCGCTTGGTAGCTGTAAAAACATACTAATGTACTTAGAGGCTGAACGCATGATTGAACACAAACCTACAACTAAATACAGCTTATTTAAGGTAATAAACTGGGAAGAGCATCAACGAGTTGAACGCGTACAGGTACACCAACAAGTGACTCGTGAAACAGACAAGAAAGAAAAGAAAGAAAAAGAAAAAACAATTAAGGAAAAAAATATACCAGAATGGATGACTGATAATAAATTAAAAGAAACATGGGAATCATTTATTAAGAATCGTAAAGAAATTAAAAGTCCCATGACAGATAGAGCTAAGGATATGATGTTAAAAAAAATAAGAACAATAGAAACCAACGAAGTTATTAGATTACTAGAAGAATCAATAGCTTACGGTTGGAAAGGAATATTCCCAAAAGAAGAAAAAAAACAACTTAAACTACCCCCAGTATGATTAAACCACCATTTGACACAGAAAAAGAATTAGACCTTATCAAGATGATGATTGATGACAAGAGCGTTATCCCAAAGGTCGCAAGGATAATTAGTCCTAAAGATTTTTATGACGAGAATAACTTAAAGAACTTCATTGCCTTATCTGATGATTATAAGAAGACTGGTGAAATAAATATTAATAATTTAGCTTTACCTATTTCTTACTTGGAAAGGAGTTTTGTTTCTAGTAGCTGGGCTATTGAGTATGCTTCTACTTTAAGAGATTTGTCTGCTAGGAGAAGCGTCTTAACTGCGTTGACTTCAACAAGTGAAATGGTTGAGAAGTGGAGTGCTGATAAGCTAATGAACAAAGTTGTTGAGTCTCTGTCTAAGATAAAATCAACTAAGGGAGGACAAAAAACATTAGAGCAAGTCAATGATAATGTTTTAAAAGATTGGGAAGAAACTAAAGGGAAAGACCTGATAGGATTAGACACAGGGACTTCGCTCAATAAGTTGATTAAGGGCTACAGAGAATCTCATTACTGGGTGATTGGAGCTTATACTAATATTGGTAAAACGGCTTTCGCTTGCTACTTAACAGCTAAGTTCATAAAGGAATATCCACTAAAGAATATAGCTTACTTCTCGCTTGAGATGACATCAGAGCAAACTTACGAGAGGATAATGTCTCAATATCTGAAGACTGGGATTTACAGTTTAAGAAATAATTACGACAAATATCAGGATGAAATTAATGAAATTAAGAAAACAGGGTTAACCATCTACGACAATCTGAGAACTGTTGAAGAAATTAGAATGGAATTAATCACACTCAAGAGCATGAGTAAGCTTCCGAGAGTTGTGTTCATAGATTTCATTCAGAATATGCACGCTGATTTTAAAACAGAGTATGAAAGAATGTCTTACATAACCCTTGAGTTACAGAATATGGCAAAGGATTTCAGCATAACAATAATCGTATTAAGCCAGGTATCTAATGATGGTGCTAGGGCAGATTCCCCTGTGTTGATGCCATTTAAGGGCTCTGGAACAATAGCTGCTACAGCAGACCTTGGGATTATGCTAACAAGAAACAAAGCCAAAGAATTAGAGGGTAATTTATCCCTAGCTGAATTATCTGTTAATGTGCCAAAGAATAGGCATGGTAGAGCTGCTTCATTCAATATGGAGCTGGATTTATCCAACGGAGTTATATCAGATTCAGTCACAGCAGACGGATTCTAAAAAGCTGCCTATTCGTGCGAAACGAGGAAGGTAGCCTTTACTCATATCTCATAACTCAGACACTCACCTCGTGCGAATAATGTTTGCTGAGGGTGTATTAATTTGAGTTTTTTGCGAAACAACTTACAGTGTATAAGTTTGTTTACACGTTGTCAATCTAATGTCCTTTGAACATATCAACTACTCCAGTCACTACAAGTCCATAAGCAGCACCTGCAAGGAAGTTTACTAATAAGAACCCATTTAAAGCAGGAACGATTAACGCTCCAAGACAGATTGCCAAGAGTGGCAGAAACTTACTCGCCAGTCCTAGACTCTTAGCAACTTGTGTTAATCCAACGATTAGAATTGCTGGATATAAAGTTACTGGAATGTCTGATAAAATTGGTAAATTCATAATTGTGTGGTTAGGAATATATATTTAAGGTGTAAAATTAGGTGCCTAGCTGTCCGCTGCTGTGGTGCTAGGGGGTCATGTGGTATATGGATTCATTCTTGAATTTACAACGGGCTACAAGGAGCATTATTCGTCTTTTAAAAATAGTGCGTAACCTGTGATTTGTTTGTAGTTTGTTTTCCAATACCAAAGTCTTTTTCCAGTCCAGGGGTCAATCACAATAAAATGTCCTAAGACAGCCTGTTCTACAACTAACCAGTGGTGATTGTCTACTTGGATGATAGCACCGAGGTACTTGTTATTAGCGTGACTAGCCACCTTATGATAGTCTTTTGCCTTTGTGTACCCTCTCTGTCTCCACTTAAAAGACATCCCTGTGAATTTAGTTTTAGCCCAGTGGATAGAGGCTGCTAGTTTTCCTGAATCTACAAAGTACCATTCCTTGGCAGCAAGCCCAGGGTTAATGTAGTGGTCAGGATAAAACTGTGAATGCACCATACACACGCATGTTATAGTACAGCCATAACGCCCCAGTGTGATGTCTGTATTACCAATAGTAATATCAGCCCACTTAGGGTCTCTTTGACACATTTTAACCATATATAAATGTTATGGATTAGATATGCACACTATAATCTTACCAGTTATTGACTTTTTAGTCAAAGCATGTATACTGATATTCTAATAAATAATTATGAATGATTTTGGAAGGGTAGAAAGTTATTCAGGCGATTTCTCAACTATAGCAATAATATTTATTGTTATGTTTTTCGCTGTGTTAATATTAAATCACTTAGAGGGTAGGTAATTATTTTATCTGAGTCGTGATATATTCTATCAATGACTTTTTTTGTGATTCCTTTGGGAGAGTATTAACCATGTCAAGCAATCGCTGCTTATCTTTATCTTTAATAGCAGATTTTATATCAATCTTATAAAGTTCTACAACGTCTTTCCCCGTAAGATTGTAAAGCTTTCTTTGCTCTGGGGGTAATGGCATAAGATTCATAGAATATTTTATCAATCTATCCGCTGTCTCTTTATCTGGAGCCCTGCTAACAATCTCTTTTAAGGCTTCTGAATCTTTGGCCTTAATTGCTACATCTAACTCCTCTCTTAATCTAGTGTACGGGGACTTAATATCTGACCCTACCGCCCATTCTTCAATACCAGCTCTCCCATTGATGACATCAAGGAAAGAAGTTTCCTTTGATTCTCCACTTCTAAATATTGCTGGTACTCCTAAGAACTCAGAAGCAGATTGTGTCGCCTTCACTCCCAGGGAAGCGTCCCCTGTACGTAACTTATCATCCTGTCTTGCATAGTCACTAAGATTTTGCAAAGTAAATGGCAATGGGGCTGTCTCCCACATTTTACCCATGATTGTATCTGGTGCATATTCCCCTATCCAAGATTCATATATATTGGGGAGGATACCAGCTTTATTAAATATAAAACTCTTTGGTTTATTAGCAGCTTTTAGCGGCTCTATCCATGTGCCTAGTATATTTAATGAAACGGGGTTACCTTTATCATCTGTCATTTGGGGGATTTGTAATTCAAACTCGTTCCCTCTCTCATTCTCTAATGTTGAATGGCCATTAAAGGCATAGTTTAATGTTTCAAGGACGGTGGCCCCTGCTACCATTTGTCTTAAAATAGCCTTCCTATATGCTCCCCCCTCCTTAGTGAAAGCTTTGCCGTAACGAGAAGCAACAGCTGCCAATCTATCTGGACCAAAGAACAAATACCTAAGTCTCCTTTGGATATCCTTGCTCATAAATCTACCAACGGCAGTATCTTTTGCCATCATCCTTTCCCAGTTTAGCCCCTGGAACGAATCATTTATAAACTCAGCAGCCATTGTTTTCACCTCTGCCACTGATTTATTAGGAAATTTCTTTTGGAATTGTGGCCACAGTTCATTGTATGTATTTAATTTAGCAGAAGGTAACAGTGATTTGTATTGCACATCTTCTAGCGCCTGTACTCCCTTCCCTATTTTCTTTTTAACAGCCCCTACTCCTGGGACCTCATCTAGGAAATCAGAAACCTTCCCAGCCTTTTTAGCTAACCAGCTTTTATCAATCTCATCAACAGCGTTAGAAGTATTTTTAAAGAAATCAATATCAACATCACTAGGCCTCCCAAGCATTAAACCATGTTCAACTGCGTCTGGGGCTGTCTTCATAATTTCTTTTTCCCCCATCTTCCATGTGCTGTTCACAATCCCTGATGCTCCTTGTGTAGAGAATCTCTGTCTAGCAACTTCTGGAACCATGAATAAATCAAATGTAGCTTGGAATAATTTAATCCCCCTTATGAAGTCTTCTAAACTGCTTGGTTTAGTTTCGGCAAATATCTTTTCTAAAGCTTTAGCACTTGTTTCATCAAACACTAATCCAGTTAATTGTTGGGCTATTTTTACATCCTTTGTGGGCCTATACCCTGTGTCCTTAGCGATAGAAAACTTGTCCCCTATATCATCTATCTTCTTCTGTAGCTTCTTTGTTCTGCTCTCATAGATGTCTTCAATAAAGCTATTAACTTTCTTATCAATCCCCTTTTTATCTAGTTTAAGGTCATAAAATAAATGCTTCTTGGCCATAGATTTATCTATTGCGAGTTGTTCCATCTGAGCCTTTTTAATATCTGATGGCAAATCAAAATCGCTTTTAACCTCATACTTTAAATCATCAATAACTGTATCAGTATTGCCCTTAAGCGCTTTATATTCATCAGCAAGTATTAATTTTTTATTCTTTGCCCATTCAAGTACATCCTCTCTAACCTTTTTATATTCACTGAATGTCTCCTCTCTAAATGCTTTTAATTCAACTGGGTCATATATCTCCTTAACTCCTGGGGTTTCCTTTTTAGCAGAAGCCCTTATAGAAGCCACTAAATCATAGTGAGAGGTTTGATTTGATACCTGCTTAACAGTCTTGTTCATTACTTCAAAGAAATTCCTATTAGTCTTTAATCCAAATTGTTCTAACCAGGCATCTCTAACATCGGCATTCTCAAATTTACGGGCAGTATTATAGCGATTCTTTAGTGACATGCCTGAAACTCCTTCCCCCTTCTTAATCCCCATAAGTCTTTCTGTCAAACTAGACGGGCTTTTTTTCATCATCGCATTTAATTGGGTAGCTGTCGGCACACTCCCATCTGCTTGAACAAGGAACGTACGCAAGTAAGAATCATCGTCTAGTGTGGAGGTTAATAAACCTCTATCAACTTGAGATTCAGTCATTACTTTCTTTAATGCAGATATTTCTTCTAATAAATCATCACCAGCCTTAGCCCTTAACTCAGGAGCTAATGGATATTTTTTGGGGTTATCATAGAAGTTGGCTAAAGCTACAGCGTCATCTTCATTAAGCAGCCCCCTCTTCTCTGCCTTGTCACCAATAAACTCCCAAGGTTTCTTAATAACAAATTGCTGCTTTTGTTGTTTCCCAACAGCATCCCCTATAAATGTTTTAATAGAAGAAACTGTCTCCTTTATTGGTTCAACTGATTTACTTGTTCTCATTTTTTCAGCCCACTGTACTACTTTATCTTTGGCTTTCCCTGCCTTATCTCTTACCCCTTTGATGGGTTTAGCTTCCCAAATACTTGATAAGAACTCTTTAACTCTGCCTGGCTTAATATTAGAAACCAACTTCTTTAAACTATTTATTCCACCAGTGGCTTCTACTACTCCAACCATTTGCATAACGTCATTAGACTCTTCTTCCCTCTGCGATTTAGAAAGGGGTGTACCAATCGCTAACTGTCTACTTCTTTGCTCTGACCTTTTTATTAAGTCTGAAAATTGAGAACTAAACAATGGGTTAAGGAACGGGACTACATCATTCTCTTCTGGCATACTAAGTGTCGCTGGTTTTACTTCAGTCGTTTTAACTATTGGCAAAATACCAGGACGGGGCAGTGGTGCTGAAGTAGGCTTATTCACTGGTAAAGATGCTACATCTGATATGTATGCGTCTGGTTTAGCAGAAGCATTCTCCATTATTTTGCTCGCATTATTAACCCCTTGATTATAAATAAAAGAATTAATTTGGTCATAGGGAGTATCTACCCCAGCAGGTTTGACTTCATTCTTCTGTTCCTGCTCTTTCCGTGCGTTCATTCTTTTTGCTATATCAGAAATTATTTTATTAATAGCAGTGATTGCATTCATATATATTTATTAAATATTTTACAACGGGCCCTCTGTCTCTTCGGCATCACCACCAAGTAAATCAAGAGATGCGTCAAATTCAGACATCAAATCCCCTTCTTCTTTATACTTAGATATTTTCTTCTTTTGCTCTTCAGTTAATTGGCTCATAAATCTATTTGTAGCTTCTTGCTTTTCAGCCTGAGGGTACTTATTAATTTTATCAAGGGCTGAGTTTACATCAATTGACCCTGAGTTTACATCGGCTGCTAATCTGTCAACTAAATCATTAGATAATGGGAACTTTGCATCATAAGCCTCCCCTACTAAACTAGCTTGGTCTTTTTCACTTTCTCCTCCTGTAGTCCCCCAAGTCCCTTTTATCAATCCTTCAACTTCTTCAATAGCTAGGAATCTTTCATCCCCTCTCTTTGGGATTGTATAGTCCTGGTCCTGCCAGTTTTCTGGGTCATAACCCCCTGCTCCAGAAATGTCTACATGATATCCGTTATTCCCCTCTGTATATCCAGACCTACCAAGATTTCCTAACACGTCACCAGGGCCTACTTCTGTCCCAGCAGTTAGTGCAGGATTTATTGAAGCTAGATGTGATAGCCATATAACCCTGCCATCATCTCCTAGTATTCCTATTTGATTACCGAACCCTTTGTTTTCTTTCTTCCCTCTGTCGTCATTAGGCCCATAAGATTTGAACCCATCTTTGATTTCAACTATCCTCCCTTTAAAAGGAGAACTTACTGCACTCCCAGGGACACCAGCTAAATCAACACCATGTTCCCAAGCACTGCTGCCGTTAGGTCCTGAAGTGATTGTCCCCATCCCTGTAACTTTATTCTCTACATCCCCTGTTACACTGGTGCTGGCATATTTATTGAAGTCTTCTGTAATTCCCTTTTTCTCATCCTGCTTTAGTTTTACTGCTGCATTGATTTTTGCTTGTGCATCAAGATAAGATAATGATTGTTCAAAATCAGATACATCTCTCATTATTGCATCCATTTGCTTAGAAGACTTATCGTATTCATCTGTTAATAATTTGTATTGGTCAGCAGCTACATTATAAATATCAACCATGTCTCCTGCTGCTCCATTAACATTCTTAACTAATTTGTCATAGTTAAATTTCATTGTATCTTTTTGCATACCAAGAGAAGCCTGTAACCCAGCTATACTTTTAGTTGTTAAGCCGAGAGCCTCCCCATACGCACTCTTTCCTATGCCCTGCTTACCAGGGTCTTGCTTCATTCTTAAAGCCTTCTCAAGCTCCATTAGTTTAGCCTCAGTAGGTTTTAATCCAAGCATCTGGTCCCTAGCATCTGTTCTCTTCTTGTCATCTCCTGACAACTTCTGGTACTCATCCATCCGTGATAGCTCGTCAGCAGTGTAGGTCTTCTCAAGCAATGCTTTCTTATAAAGAGGATTGCTCCCTAAAGAAAATACCTGAGCGTCTGTTAAGCCCAAATCCCTTATTGTTTGCTGTTCCCTTGCATCGTCAGGTGCAAATGCGACACTAGCTGGATTCACAGGGGCTGGCTGCTGGCCATTATCTGATATAAACTCGGGCCTAGTAAACTCAGTTAGCAGTTTATCCTTTTGTGCTTGTACTGATTCTGGTGTTATTCTTGCCATATTATTATGTGTTAAATTTTACGTTTTCAGCAATAGGGTCAGTATATCCGACTCTAGCGTATTCATTCCCAAGTATTTGACCACCGATATTCCACATAGTAGATTCCTTGGCTTCGTCTAATGTACCAGTTACTCCTCCTACTTGACTGTACTCACCAAAGTCATATCCTCCTAATCTATCACTACCTAAATATTTTTCTGCTGATAATCCTGATTGCTTTAAGGCGTTCTGGTATCTTTGTGAACTTGAAGTAGATATCAACCTGTTTTTCATAGGGACATTACCTTCTGCATATCCTCCCCCAAACTGTCTTTGTTTAATAAAAGCATTAGGTTTATCCTCTTCTGCGAAAGCACTCCCACCTCCTAAATCCTTTACAGCTTTACCAGAGAATGTCATGCCAGAAGCTTCTAAGCTTGCTCTGGCTGTTCTCATAGCTTCCTCTGCTGAATATCCTTCAGCTTCTAATTCTAATGCTCTTGATTGTGCCCCAGCTTCTAAGTTGGTTTTTAATTCTCTCTCAAAGGTATCAATCCTTTGTTTATAATATGGGTCAATAGTTTCATCCTTGGCTTCTTTGAATTTCTTTAAAACATTTTGGATATTTACATCCTCATCTAATCCATACAGTTCTACAATCCTACCATATATATCTGCCTCGTCCTGGGTAATGGTCCCGTCCTTTACTAACTTATTGATATAATCTAATGCTGCCTTTTCTCCAGCCACTAAGTCTGTGTTATCTCCACTGGCTGAATAGCTATTAGTCAAATTAGCTATGTCTTCTGCGGTTGGTTCTTGCCACAACCCCCTTTGTTTTAGTTCGTTAATAGCTGCATCTCTCGCCTCTGGGGTTGTGAATGAATTAGCCACAGCACTTAACATGCCAGGGTCTTGCCCAGCCAATGCTCCGCCAGAAGAATCATAAGAAGAGTTACGCTGTCCTGACCTATTAACTCCACCTCCACTTCCTCCAGCTCCAGTCCGCCCTGACCCTACAGAACCTAGTCTTGAAAATATGATTCTATTTTCTTTAAACATATTTATTTTATTAATGATTATATTATACAATATCTTTCGCATCTAGGAAAGTCTTGACCTTCTTTAGGTACTTAGCTTGGTCCTCTTCTCCTAACGTAAAGTAGCTTTGAGTACCGTCTAAGGTAGTCAGCGAGTTCGTATACGTTTTGCCAACATATTCTTCTCCTGCTTCATCAACATATTTATTCTTGTGAATTAGTTTTTTAGCTTTGTCTACCATTTTATATGTGTTAAGGGAATACTAAATTTTGTTCTACTATAGCAGTAGGGCCATCAGCCCCATCTCCTCCATCTCCTCCATCCCCACGATATTGTTGCACACTCGGCCCACCAGTCCCCCCTGTCCCTCCTGTTATATCTGTTGAAGGTGAGCCAGTCGCTGAACCGTTGTAAAGCACAAAAATACATCCACCACCACCTCCGCCTCCTCCCCCTCCTCCAGCACCAACGCCTGTACCGCCATCCTCACCATTTTCACCACTTACATCTATGCTAGTTGAAGAAAAAATCACATCTCCTGCTACCTCTATAAATAAATCTCCCCCTCCTAATCCACCATCACCACCATCTGACCCTCCTGCACCACACCCTCCACCAGCTCCTCCTGCACCGACGCAAGCTAATACAGCTTTTGAAGCTTGTGCTGAAGATAACTTGAATACACTTGCTGTCCCTCCTTCACCTGCTATTCCTCCTCCTAATGGGGACCCTCCAGTAGTACCATCCTCACCATCATTACCATCATTTTCTAAAGAAGCGCCTCCACTCCCTCCTCCTCCTCCTCCTCCGTAAGTATGACCTAACCAGTTATTATTAAATGCTGCTGCACTTATACCCCCACCTTCACAAACAAATAATCTTTCAGAATCAGCCCCCACAGTCCCTGTTGTCACTCCTCCTGTCGTTCCTCCGTCCCCTCCTACTGCTCCTTTCGCTGCGAAATCAAATGTCCAATTAGTAAAGTCTGCATCACCTTGTATTTTAAGTATAACTACGCATCCTGTTGGGGTTACAGTGCAAGTTCTTGCTACTGAACCTGCTGCCCAAGAAGAATAATTTTTTATTATGATTGTATCATCAGAACCAGTTATTGTATTGTCTGTATCACCTTGAGCCCCATCGCTACCATCACCTCCAAAAAATCTAACATTCTTTACCCCACCAACAATAGTTAAATCTGTACCATCCCAGGCTATATAATTAGAAGCTGGGTTCCCTAGTCCTAATTTATAAGTTCCACTATCATTACCCATCCAAAAACCAATACCAGTTAAATAATCAGTAGCTCCTCCTCTAATAACTCCAGAGCTTCCTACATTAAGGCCATCTGACTCAATGGCCACTCTATTAGTAGAATCTCCAAAATATCCAGCAGTAGCGAATATAGAACCTGTGAAGTACCCTGAATCAGTCCAAAGTCCATACCCTGATAATGCTCCGAAGGTTGTATCAGTTATCCCTGCTAAGTTACCTAGTCTAGCCTTGGTATCTGTACCGTCCCAAGGTTCTCCATCGTGAGTAAAGATACTCATATAAGGAGCGTTTGATTCACTAGCAGTTTGTAGTAATCCTCCTTCGTCTGGTTGCCCGTAACTAACTACAGTAGCTCCTTTCTTCCAAGTATCTCCTGCTGCATCTCCGTAAAATCTTATATCAGATACTTCAAACATGAACGGTTCTGTACCAGCAACCGCAAATGCAGCATAATCAAAGTTCTCCCAATCTGGGGTGCCAGTTGTTGTAAAATCTGTTAAATCTAACTCAATAAATGTCGCTGTATTATTAGCTGTCACCTGGGCTGGGATTGTTGTACCGACAGAATATATCCTATTAGCAGATGCACTCCCTAGATATAATATTATGTAATTAATGGCATCTTTGTTGTCAGTCTTTATCCAGAACCCAACTCTCCCATTAGTAGGTGCGCCACTTGAAACTCCAGTGATAGCACTAACGTCACTTGAAGTAGGTGAAGCTACCCAATACCAGCTAGTATAAGGAGCGTTATTCATAAACCCTCCCCAATAACTGTTTAG
>Ga0222667_1000756_pt1 | contig 12929 bp, 11 predicted proteins | sample AntAcemetagen657_FD_179854 | JGI IMG/M metagenome (GOLD analysis project Ga0222667, IMG submission 179854) | Saline water microbial communities from Ace Lake, Antarctica - #657 | ecosystem: Environmental > Aquatic > Non-marine Saline and Alkaline > Saline | place: Antarctica: Ace Lake... | reverse complement strand
TATGGTCTGCTCTATTACGCGTGGGCCTGTAAATCCTATCAGCGATTTTGGCTCTGCTATAATTACATCGCCCAATGAGGCAAAACTGGCCAGAACGCCCGCCATAGTCGGATTTGTAAGCACAGAGATAAAAAGCCCGCCTGCTTTATTTAAACGCGAAAGGGCCGCCGATGTCTTGGCCATCTGCATAAGCGAGAATATGCCTTCGTACATCCTAGCACCCCCTCCTGAACCGGATATAACTATTAAGGGGAGCTTGTCCTTTTCAGCAAGCTCTATCGCGCGTGTAATCTTTTCTCCTACAACAGAACCCATAGAACCCATTATAAACCTGGAGTCTGTCACTGATAAGATGACGTCTTTCCCGTCAATCTTGCCTTTTCCATAAACAGCGGCCTCTTTTAGGCCTGTGGTTTCGGCATCTTTTTTTAGCTTTTCTTTATATGTCTTAGGCCCCTGAAAATCCAAAAGGTCAATGGATGTAAAATCGCTATCGAGCTCCTCAAAGGTATTAGCGTCAAGGGTTACTTCTATGCGCTTTTCTATGCCGAGAATAAAGTGGTAATTACACTTCACGCAGACCATCAAGTTTTCTTCAAGCGCCTTATTGAATACAATATCGCCACAATCCTCGCACTTTGTCCACAAGCCATCCGGGATCTTACTCTTCTTGCTGTTTTTCACGGGTTTCTGGTACTGAGGTTTCTGTTTTCCAAAAAAAATAGCCATCTTTAATATGCACTTTCTCTTTTTGAAAGAATTAAAGCCCTAAAAGTTCCTTTGCTTTATCAACCGCGGATGAGGCATCCTGAGCATAACCATCCGCGCCGATATCATCAGCATATTCCTGAGTAACAGGTGCCCCTCCGATTACAGTCTTTATCTTTGTATCCAAGCCTCTTTCTCTGAGTATCTCTATGGTCGATTTCATTGAAGGCATTGACGTAGTCAAAAGAGATGACATGGCGATAAGAGAAGCGCTTGCCTCTTCTGCCTTTGTTATAAAAATATCAGGAGCGATATCTATGCCTAAGTCTATTACATGAAAACCCGCTCCTTTTAGCATCATGACAACCAGATTTTTACCTATGTCGTGAAGGTCACCCTTTACCGTGCCTACTGCCACTGTAGCCTTTGGCTTAACACCGCTTGCAACCAAAAGAGGCTCTAATACATCCATAGCAGCATGCATAGCCTTGGCAGCTATAAGCACCTCGGGAACAAAGATATCATTTGCCTTGAATTTTGCTCCGACATCAGCCATACCGGCTATAAGCCCCTTTTCCAAAACATCTTCCGGCGTAGCTCCATCGGATATAGCCTCTTCGACCAGTTTTGGAGTAGACGCTATATCGCCATTTAATATAGCATCATGTAAAGTAGTCCAATTTGGCATACAACCTAACTCCTTGTTATAAAAATAGGTACTTTTAAACAGTTATTTTATAAGCGCTTGCCTGCCCTGCCTGCCACAGGTAGGCAGTAAACAAGTATGGGATTGTTAAAACTTTTAACACTACAAATTTAAGCTACATATTATCATATTAGTACTATTATAGCAATAAAAAACTGTTGATTGTAAGGCACATAGCAAGACCGGTTCTTGAGCACGAGTACTCGTGCTCAAGAACCGGTCTTGTAGTTTATTGAACCCTGCTTAAAGCTATTTAACTAACGCGGGCTTAAAACTTGTGGATTACAAGCCCTGTAAGAGGCTTGGGGAAAAAATAAGTGGATTTATGGGGCATCTTTTCGCCATTCTTGGCAAGTTTAACCACGTCATCCATTGTAGACGGGTTCAATAAAATACCCAGCTTATGCTTGCCTGAGTTGACTTCCTTAATCAGCTCATTCTTTCCCTTATAATAAGATATATTCTGATTCTTCGTTATCTTCTCCTTTATGTTCAAAAGCTTCTTAAACACAAAATTATGCAATATTGATACATCAAGGCTCTTCCATGTAAGGCTTGCGTCCTTGGGCTCTATATCTTTTATAATATTCTTATCCTTAAGCGCCGCAAGCAGGTACTTCTTTTTGTAATATAGGACAAAAGCTACATCTCTCTTTTTAAAGGCGCCCTTTAGGACCTTATCAACGAGCTTCGATGATATAGGCTTGATATTAAAATATTTGCTAAGGTGCTTATCTATATACTCCGCGTCAAACCCCTTGGGTAAGGTTTTAACCGCCCTATAAGTTGGCAAGATCTCTAAACCCTTATCCTCTGAACCGGCAAGATAGACCAGTGTATGCGAATAACCATCGCTTAATTCCTTCTTTTTACTAAAATAATCCCTTGCTACCATAGATGCCTTGAAACGATGATGCCCATCGGCGATAAATGTCTGCGCAGCGTTGACATGTTTTATGAGCGCGTCTATTATCTTCTTATCTGTGACAGACCAGAGTTTATGCCTTGAACCATCCGCGTATATATCAGATTCAGGTCTTGTTTTTTTTGTTATATCTGATAATATCTTCTGCGCCTTCGCCTTAGCGTCTTTAAAGACAATAAAGATAGGACTTAAATGCGCCTTTGTCTGCTTCATAAGATTGGCCCTGTCAAAAAGCGGCTTTGAAAAAACATTCTCATGAGGAAGCACGCCTGAATCTCCGCTCTTATCGAGCTTTAATAACGAGAAAAACCCGCAACGGCTTACTTTTTTATTATCTATAGTACATTCCTGGACATAGACATAAAGACTCGGCATTGAATCATGTTTTAATATACCTTTTTCAATCCACGCGGATAGATCCTTTTCTGCCTGCTTATAATCGTGAGTCAGATTCCTTTTCTGAGGAAGAGCAATCTTTACTATATTGTGAACTGATTGCCTGATATAGCCTTTTCTCTGCTGGTGATTTATAACATCGTATGGCGGGCAAACTACTTTTTCAAGGTTAGCTTTGTCCTTATTATACCTAAGCGCCTGGAATGGACTTATTTTTACCATTACATCTCCTTGCGTACGGGGACACTGTCCCGATTGGTTTTAAAACAGTGTCCCGATTGATTTGGAAACTGTTTCGGTTTTTGTTCGGTTTTTGTTGTATTTCGAGGGTTTTATTTACGAAAAAATGCTTGGCCCACTAACGCGCCAAGTCCATCTGTTAGCAGATCAAAGATGCTCATATCTCTCTGGGGAACAAAATACTGGTGCAGCTCGTCGGTAAAACCATAAAAAACTACTATCGCTACTGTCGCGATCCTTAAAAATATAACCTTCTTACCCGATTCTAATGAGCCCAGCGCCCTTATCACTAAAAACGCGAGTATGGCATATTCTATGAAATGTAAAACCTTGTCCGCATGAGGAAAGAGTGGCACGCCCTCAAGCGGCTCTGGTATTGAGGAGACAATATAAATGGCTACTGCGTATATAATTACCGGTAGCCAGTATCTTATAAAATTTCTCACTACTTCTCTACTTTTGAACAACCCTTGCACTCTTTACTCTTGCTTGCGGGGCAAGATGCAGGCTTGTCCTTCTTTTCTTTTTCCTTGTAATCAGGCTTGCGGTAATCTGTTGAATAAAAACCACTGCCCTTAAGGATAAAGCCGCCTCCACCGCCAATCAGACGTTCAACCTTACCTGAACAGTATTTACATTTTTTCAGAGGCTTGGCTTTTATAGATTGGAATTCATCGAAGGTCTTATCACATTTTAGGCATCTGTATTCATATGTCGGCATATTATTTGAAAACTCCCTTTAACTTATCTACAAATGAGTTTATCCCGGGCGTAGTCCCACCACCTGATAAGCCGAAATCTTTCAAGAGCTTCTTTTGCTGGCTAGTCAATTTAGTAGGAACCTCTATGGTAACCTTGACAAGCTGGTCACCTTTTCCGCGCCCGCGTACATCACTGATGCCCTTGTCCCTGATCCTGAATATCTTGCCGGGCTGTGTTCCCGCGGGAATCTTCATATCGATTTTTCCATGTAAGGTAGGCACGCTGACCTCGTCGCCAAGGGCTGCCTGAACAAAACTTATAGGGACCTCACATAGCACATTGTTCTCATCCCTTTTAAAGATCGGGTGCTTCTTCACGTATATAAGTATATAAAGATCTCCGCGTCCACCGCCACGTTGACCGATCTCGCCCTCGCCATACATCCTAACCCTTGTCCCTGTATCAACCCCGCCTGGGATATCGATTTTTATAGTTTTTTCCTGCTTAACGCGTCCTGTGGATCTGCATTCTGTGCATGGGGATTCGACTATCTCACCCTCGCCATTACAGCGCGGGCATGTTTTCGCGATATTTAAAAAACCTGCCTGGCTCATTACTTGTCCGCTGCCCCCGCAATAGGAACAATGCGCTCTCTTTGTACCCGGTTTCGCGCCGTCACCTTTACATGTAGGGCATGTCTCGTATCGCGGTATCTTTATCTTTTTTGTTACTCCAAAGGCAGACTCTTCAAAGGTTATCTCCATGCTCATCTCAAGGTCAGAGCCTCTGCGAGGCGCGTTCCTTTGTGAGCCTGAAGAAGAACCGCCAAAGACGCCTTCAAATATGCTTCCGAATATACCGCCGCCACCGCCACCGCCAAAGCCGCCCATAAATTCACGAAAGACCTCTTCAGCATGCTCCATGCCTCCAAAGCCACCGCCTCCAAAGCCACCGCCACCGCCATTCTGAAAGGCCGCGTGACCAAACTGGTCATACTGAGATTTTTTCGTAGAGTCGCTTAATATCTCGTAAGCTGCTGTCGCCTCTTTGAATTTCTCAGATGCCTCTGTTTTATCATCATCAGAGACCCTGTCCGGGTGATATTTGAGGGCCAATTTTCTATAGGCCTTCTTTATCTCGTCAGCTGAAGCGGTGCGTGATACACCTAAAACATCGTAATAGTCTTTTTGTGACACTATTTCGACTCACTTGCTTTATCTTCTTTGAACTCCGCGTCAACAACTTCTTCTTTAGCGGAATCAGCAGGCTCAGCACCTTGTGGACCTGGCTGCGGTCCTGGTTGTGGGCCTTGTTCCCCTGCCGGACCTTGACCTGGCTGTGCTTGCGCGCCTTCCTGCTGCTGCTTAGCGGCCTGCTCCTTATATACCTCTTCCGCGAGCTTGTGAGATGCCTTAGCAAGCTCTTCCATAGACTTCTTCATATCCTCTATATTGTCTGTCTTTATCTTCTCTCTAAGGTCATTTAGCTTATCTTCTATGGCCTTTTTCTCATCATCCGAGACCTTATCGCCGTAATCCTTGAGGGCCTTCTCTGTAGAATAGCAAAGGGTATCTGCCTGGTTCTTTGTTTCAACAGACTCCTTTCTCTTCTTATCCTCTTCAGCGAACTTCTCTGCATCCTTGACCATCTTATCTATCTCTTCCTCGTTAAGCTTTTTTGGCGCTGATATCTTTATAGACTGTTCTTTACCGGTTCCCATATCCTTGGCATGCACATGGACTATACCGTTCTGATCTATATCGAATGTAACCTCTATCTGCGGAACGCCTCTTTGGGCAGGCGGTATTCCAACAAGGTCAAATCTGCCAAGCTCAACATTGTCATTGGCCATCTGACGCTCACCCTGCAATACTCTGATGGTAACAGCAGGCTGGTTATCCGCGGCGGTTGAGAATGTCTGGCTCTTTTTTGTAGGTATGGTGGTATTTCTCTCAATAAGTTTTGTGCATACCTGGCCCAATGTCTCTATGCCTAGAGAAAGCGGCGTAACATCTAAAAGTAAGACGTCCTTCGCATCGCCTTTTATAATAGCTGCCTGAGCAGCAGCACCCATAGCAACACACTCCATAGGATCAATGCCGCGCTCTATCTTTTGGCCTGTATAGTCCTCTACAAATTTCTGAACTATAGGCATGCGGGTAGGGCCACCTACCATTATTATCTTGTCAACTTTCTTTCCATCAAGCTTGGCGTCATCAATAGCCTGCTTCATCGGATGCTTGCATTTCTCAATTATAGGGTTTACTAACTCATCCAACTTTGCCCTGTTGATCGTCATTGTAAGATGCTTAGGACCTGTCGCGTCTGCCGTTATAAAGGGTAGATTTATATCAGTGGTAAGCGTGCTGGAAAGTTCTACCTTTGCCTTTTCCGCGGCTTCGCGTAATCTCTGGACAGCCATCTTGTCGTTCTTAACATCGATACCGCTCTGCTTCTTAAAATCTTCCGCGATATAATCGATAAGAACATTGTCCATGTCTGTTCCGCCAAGATGCGTATCGCCGCTTGTGGATTTGACCTCAAATGTCGCTGCCTTATGCTCATCATCCCAACCCATCTCAAGGATAGTAACATCAAGGGTTCCACCACCAAAATCAAAGACCATTATCTCCTGCTCTTTGCCTGCTTTGTCAAGTCCGTAAGCAAGGCTCGCGGCGGTAGGTTCATTAATTATTCTTAGTACATCCAAACCAGCTATCTTGCCCGCGTCTTTTGTAGCCTGGCGCTGATTGTCATTAAAATAAGCAGGCACAGTAACAACCGCCTCCTTAACCTCATCGCCTAGATAGGCTTCAGCGTCAGTCTTTATCTTTTGCAGTATGAAAGCGGATATCTGCTGTGGCGTGTACTCTTTGTCATATATCTTAAACTTAAAATCCTCTCCCATCTTTCTCTTTGCTGCCTGCACAGTGCCTTCCGGATTCACGGCAGCCTGTCTCTTTGCCGGCTCACCAACGAGCTTCTGACCATCTTTTGTGAAAGCTACTACTGAAGGGAATGCCTTACCACTTGCTACCCCCGCACCCTCTGCTGAAGGTATAATAACCGGCCTTCCACCCTCCATTACAGATGCTGCTGAATTTGATGTTCCTAAATCTATTCCAATTACTTTTGCCATTTCCTACCTCCTTTTTAAAGTCATTCTGAATATTATATTTTTATCTACTCGTCTGATTCATCGTATTCATCCGGCTCGATCTCAATCTCCTCCGGTGCTTCTTGCGAAACATAATCTTCCTCATCCTTTGGTTTTACCTCTTCCTCCACTATCTCCGGCTTATTTTTTACTACCTTGACCATCGCAGGCCTTAAAACATGTTCATTTAACATATAGCCTGCCTGAAGCTCTTCTAATACCTTTGATTCTTCCGCATCATCTGATTCCACTACCTCTATAGCCTCGTGTCTTACGGGATCAAATTTCTCTCCGACACACTCTATCCTCTTAAGGCCCTTCTCCTGCAGAAGCTTGTGGAGCTGTTTTGATATCATATCAACGCCCTGATGAAGCAGTTTAAAATCCTGCTTCTGATCCGCTGCCTTTATACTGCGCTCAAAATTATCAAGAATGCCTACGAGCTCCAGGATAAGCCCTTCATTGGCGTACTTGATAAATTCCTGCCTTTCTTTTGCTGACCTTTTTCTGAAATTGTCAAATTCCGCCTGAAGCCTTAGCGCCACGTCCTGATAATCATCCTTTTTAGCCAGTTCCTCGCGCAAGACCTTAAGCTCTGCCTCTAGATCTTTTATATCCTGCTTCTTGTTCTTAGCCTTGTTCTTTATCGTCATCCAAGCACCCCACTTAATTTTTCAGCAACATAATCCACTATCGATATAAGCCTTGAGTATTCCATCCTTATCGGCCCTATTATACCTAATGTCCCGCAAGAGGTATCACCTATGCAATAATTAGATGTTATCAGGCTGCATTCCGAGAAATCGCTTCCCAGTTCTGAGCCTATATATATATTAGTACCTTCTTTATCTATCATCTTTTTAAGCAACGAGAACATAAAATCCTTATCCTCCAGATGCCTTAAGAGGTTTTTCAATTTATCTATGTCTCCAAATTCCGGTTGCTCTGTAATGTGAGACCTGCCATTTAAATACATCTTATTCTCTTTTATTATATCGAGCATGATATCAATTATGGCCTTTGCCTTCTCAAGAATATAGAAGAACGCGTCTCTCTCTGTAATAAGGCGCTGGCTTATATCCTTCTTGATATCGTCAAGAGAGCCCTTGCCCATATACTTGTTTATAAAATTTGATATACGTGAAAGTTCGGTCTCGGGTATATTCTCTTTAAGCTCTACAACAAAATCCTTTGTCACCCCTGATGCCGTAAGAAGAACTATCAGGATATCGTTGTTATCTAATTTTACAATCTCTACGTGCTTGAAAAAACTCTTCTGCAGAACAGGAAAAAGCACGAGCCCTGTCTGATTGGTGATTAATGATAATATATTTGATGTCCTATCCAAAAGTGAGTTAAGCTCGCTTAGTCTTACTTTAAACTCTTTGTCTATGCTCTTTTTCTCCCCTTCTGTAAGCAGAGAGGCACGCATAAGCCTGTCTATATAATAACGATAGCCCTTCTCTGTAGGGACCCTTCCAGCGGATGTATGCGGATGGGTGATAAGCTCCTGTTCCTCAAGGTCGCTCATTACATTACGCACTGTAGCGGGGCTTAATCCCATGCGCAGCTTCTTGCTGATAGCCCTTGAGGCTATGGGCTCTGCTGTATTGACATGGCTGTCAATAATCAGCCCGAGGATCTTGTCTCTCCTGGTGTTTAAGTCTTTTTGCAACATATTAATCCCTTTGATTCTGCTAAGCAAGCTCATGGTTATTTTTGAATTAGCACTCTACAGTTTAGAGTGCTAATTCAAGGAAAGCTAATTTTACCATTTTTGCGATTTTTGTCAAGGAATTTTTTTTAAAAAAAAGAGGACTCTATATTTTAAGGTTTAAATGGTGGGGGATTACCGCCTTTACAAATATACCCTTATCCGTATCCTCTCTGATAAGAACCTCGCCCTGCTCGTATATTTGACTTAAAAGGGACATCTTTGCGTAAGGTATAAGTATTTCTATCTTCTTTGTTAAGACCGGGATCCTTCGCGCTATAAGGCCTATTAACTCCTTTAGCGCTGTACCATTTTTCGCGGAGACAGCTATGGAATCTCCTATAACTCTCTGGAACTTATTCGTGACAAAACTATCCTCAACAAGATCCACTTTATTAAGCGCGGTAACAATAGGCTTCTTATGCGCATCCAACTCCTTTAGAACTTCGTATACCGCATCACGATGCTCCTTTGCCTTTGGATTGCTTATATCAAGAATATGCAAAAGCAGGTCTGCCTCTTTCACCTCTTCCAGGGTCGCCTTGAATGCCTCAATAAGGTTGTGGGGAAGCTTATGGATAAAACCAACTGTATCTACAAATAATATCTTCTGGTTATTGTCTAAGATATATTTGCGGGAGGTCAGATCAAGGGTGCTGAATAACCTGTTGTCCGCGGTTACGTCGGATTCGGTGAGACTATTTAATAACGTGGATTTTCCGGCATTTGTATAACCTATAACAGCGACCGTGGCAACAGAGTGCTCGAGCCTGTTCTTTCTTAATTTGGTACGCCTTTCGCTTAAACTATCGAGGTCAGCTTTTAGATACTTGATCTTTCTTCTTACGCCTCGGCGGTCTGTCTCAAGCATCTTTTCACCCGGGCCGCGCGTTCCTATGCCGCCGCCTAACCGGGATAATTTAATGCCTAATCCTGATAAGCGCGGTAACATGTACTCTAGCTGGGCAAGCTCTACCTGCAATTTGCCTTCGTTGGTGTGCGCGCGCTGTGAAAATATATCCAATATAAGCTGCGTCCTGTCCAATACCTTTACGCCTAAGAGCTCTTCGAGATTCCTCTGTTGCGTACCGGATAAGTTTTCACTTACGATAACAGCCTTTATCTCTTTATCGTGAGAATGGATAATCTCGTGTATCTCCTCTATCTTACCCTTGCCTAAGAAATACTTAGGCTTTGGCACATCGATCTTAACCATAATCTCATCAATAATCTTTACACCGCTTGTTAAGGCAAGTTCGCGAAATTCCGCGTGGGTCTCTTCTAGGCCCCAGCCTTTCTCTACGTCTTCACGCAAGACTATGGTAACCAATATTACTTTGTCGCTTGAGTATTCTTTTACATCATGGATTTTTTGCATAATATATCCGCTATCTCCTTAGGATTTTTATTATCGATATCTACCCATTTTATTCTTTCATCGTTTCTAAACCATGAAAGCTGTCTCTTGGCGAAATTGCGCGTGTTCTTCTTTATAAGCTCCTTAGCATCATTAAGACCTATCTTGCCTGCCAGATAATCAAATACCTCTCTATAGCCCAGGGCCTTTCTTGCTGTTGTTGAAAGCCTCGTTTTTCCTAACCGCTTGCACTCCGCTACAAGGCCTTGCTTAAACATATAATCAACCCGCGTATCAATTGTGGCATATATCTCACGCCTATCACGATTAAGGCAAAAGAGACTTATCTTGTATTCTGATTTTAGCCCTTTTGTCTTTTTCTTTAAAACAGACATCGGGGTACCTGTATTCGTATAGACCTCTAATGCCCTGATAATCCTTCTTGCATCATTGGGATGTAAAAGCTTGGCAGAAGCTTTGTCCACTTTTAAGAGCTGCTTATAAAGGTGGGCGTTGCCGAGTGCCTTCTCCTCTTTTAAGAGTTGGCTCCTCAACGCGTGGTCAGCCGGAGGCGACGGAAAGAGCCCATCTACTAGCGCCTTCATATAAAGTCCGGTTCCGCCTACGAATAATACTCTCTTTCCTTTTTTTTCAATCGTCTTAATGTGGCCAGTTGCCCTCTTGCGAAAATCCGCTACGCTAAAATTTCTTGAAGGCGATATGACATCTATCATGTAATGTCGCACCTGCCTCTGCTTAAAAATCGTGGGCTTTCCGGTACCGATATCCATACCCTTGTATACCTGCATGGAATCGCATGATATTATCTCTGCCCTTAACATCTTTGCCATATAAATAGAAACCGCTGTCTTGCCAACAGCGGTAGGGCCCACTAAAAATATTATCTCTTTCATATTATCAGCTTGTAACACGCGGCGTAAAACCATCCTTCTTTAATCTCTTTGCTTCTTCTTGGGCCGCGGCCTTTTTATCAAATTTCCCGGTCTTGACCCTATAGAGTACCTTTTCCTTATCACGGTGCCTTTCTATCATAGCACTATATCCCTTTTTCCTTAAGGAGGTTAGAAGCGAGAGCGCATTATCTCTTTTGGCAAAAGCACCGAGCTGGACGCTGAAAAAATTATCTTTTAAGAGGTATTTTTTTGCCTCTTTAGCCTCGAGGCTTGTGGGCCAGGAATACGTAACCTTGGAGAACGAACTATCAGCTGCTTTCCATTTACCCTGCTTTCGTAAGGCCTTACCAAGATTAAGATATGCCATGCTCGCGTAATGTGTACTCTTAAAATTCTTTAATAGCCTGTAGTAATATTCTTCAGCCTGATTAAAATTACCGTCAAGATAATAAGAATCCCCGATACCGAGAAGAAGCTCCTCTTTTAAATCAGAGGAGGGGTAATTTTTCATTACAAACTCAAAGTTTTCTTGCGCCTCTTTTTGGCGACCCAGCTTTAAAAAAGAGAGCCCCATTAAATAGCGGCCTTCTTCGCCTAGGGCCCTTTTCCTGGATACTACACGGCAGGCATCCAGTGTATTCTTATAATCAGATTTAAGATAAAATGTCCAGGCCTTATCTAATGCAGGGTCGTTACAAAGCCCCTCCCCTGAAAAAATCGATAGGACAAAAACAACTGTAGTAATCAGCAAAACGGTTCTCATACTATATCTCCAATAAGCGTGTTCTCTTCTACGCCACTTATTTTAACATTTAAAACCTCACCTATCAAGGAACTATTACCTTTATACACTACTTGCAACCCCTCTCTTGTTCTTCCCTTAATATATGTACCGGGTATGTTTTTCGCGACAAGCGGCTTGCGCTTGGCAATAGCTATTCCTAGAGACTCCTTTTGTTTACCTACCAGGCTTTTGATCTTTCTCTTTGTTGTCTTGTCCTGAAGATTAAGCAGCACCTGGTTGCGTATTTTTTTATCATCTATTGAAACATCATCTGCCATATCCGATGCCTTAGTAAAGGGCCTCGGAGAATACTTGAATATAAAGGATGAGTCAAAACCTATTCTCTTGATAATATCGCGTGTGCAATTAAAATCATCTTCTGTCTCAGATGGGAAACCTACTATTATATCAGTTGTAATAGCGCAATCAGGTACTAGCTTTCGTAGCTTATCGATAAGCTTAAGATAATGAGACGATGTATAGCCTCTGTTCATAGATTTAAGTATCCTGTCAGAACCTGATTGTAAAGGAAGATGCAGATGTTCGCATACCTTATCTAATGTGGCGATAGCCTTAAAGAGCGCTACACCAGCGTCTTTTGGATGTGATGTCATAAATCTTATTCTCTTAAGCCCGTCTATTTTATTCACATCTTCCAATAATTCAACAAAACCATTACCAACAGATGACTGATAAGAATTTACATTTTGACCTAACAACGTAACCTCTTTAGTGCCTTTATTCACGAGATGTTTTATCTCATCAACTATGTCCTTCTTAGGGCGGCTTATCTCTCTGCCCCGAACAAAAGGCACTATACAGTATGAGCAGAAATTATCACACCCATGGCCTATGTTAACCCATGAGCGCATCTTGTCTTCCCGGAAGTTATCTTTTTCCTTTTTTACAGGGCGCTTATCCTTTGATACTGAAACAACACGGCGCTCGCCTGATATTACTTGCTCTACAAGGCCCGGTATATCATAGATATCGGAAGGAGCGCATATAAAATCGACGTGGGGCAATTTCTTAAATATATCATTCTTATAAGCCTTTGCCATGCAACCTACTAAGCCAAAGATCTTTGGATGAGAACCTTTATCTTGGGCCGCGGCCTTTCCCAACTGTGTAAGGCTTCCCCATACACGGTCTTCCGCGTGCTTTCTGACAGAGCAGGTATTGAATATTATAATATCCGCGTCATCATACGAGGATGCCTGTGTATGACCAGTCTCAAGCATCATGCTATAGATAATCTCGGAGTCACGTTCATTCATCTGGCATCCGAAGGTACGGATATAAACCTTCTTATTCATTTCCCAATCC
>Ga0222667_1000755_pt1 | contig 12931 bp, 22 predicted proteins | sample AntAcemetagen657_FD_179854 | JGI IMG/M metagenome (GOLD analysis project Ga0222667, IMG submission 179854) | Saline water microbial communities from Ace Lake, Antarctica - #657 | ecosystem: Environmental > Aquatic > Non-marine Saline and Alkaline > Saline | place: Antarctica: Ace Lake... | reverse complement strand
TGATTTGAAGCGTGGGCCTAAAGCTATAACGCTACAAACGGGCCGGACAGCACAGGACCATCAGGCTATATTGTTGCGTATGGCGGCGGCTGCTAGGGCAATTGAAGCGGGTGTTTTCGTTCCGTGTTCACAGGACCACTGGAAGTGTTCGGCTAATTATTGCGAATATTATTCTGACTGTAAATACGTTATCGGATAAAATAAAACTTGATAACCCTAAACTATTGAAAGGAAATTAAAATGGCAGACAAAAAAAAACAGGAAGTGGTGGATGGCAAAGAAATGGTCGTTCGCCGGGAAAAAACACAAGCTGAACGGGCGTTATCTCATAGAGTGCGGGCAGCAAGTGATATCCAAAAATTCGGATGGGGCGTACCAAACCAGCCACAGGCTAGGCAAGCTCTTATGGCAATTACAGCCTACTATGGGCTAGATCATGTCATGGGTGATATTATTATCATGGGGGGTAGCACGCTCTATATTACCATGCAGGCATATATGAAAAAACTAGAAGAGTCCTCAGGTATAAAATATGACGGCACGCCGTACCGATGGGTTAAGCGGCCGGCAACACCAGACGAGATTGATTCTCTTGGTTACGGTGAAATAAAAGGTGCTCGCGTTTGGTTTGTCGAGCTTTATCCACCCGAAGGCAACGGGGAAAAACCAATAACATCGGCCTTTGGCGAAGCTGATACTGGAAACTGCTCACTGCAAAACATTTCAAAAAAACAAGGTGACCCCCGTGTGTTAAACAGAATGGCAATCAAGCGAGCTCAACACGCCTGTGCAAGAGACGTTGTAACGTTTAGACTTCCTGCCCCTGCCGAGTTTCAGGAAAAAATGGGCATAAAAATAGACGAAATGCTTGATTCTGGCGTATCAGTTATGATCGAAGATGGAATTATAGACCCTACACAAATCGAGCAAAACTTCGAAGCTGAGAAACAACCACCCGCACTATCACCCAAAGACGTGACAGGCGCGAAAGCTAAAAAAACAGACGGCAGCAAAGTCCACGAAACCAAAAAGGAAACGAAACCCGAGCCTGGTGAGGATGAGAGAGAATCAGAAAGCCCGACAAATGATGATAATATGTTTGGAGTGTAATAAAAATCCATCGGCGGCAGTAGCGGAATTGGTAACGCTCGACTGAATAGTTGTAACTTGTAGGTTCGATTCCTACTCCCGGCGTTTGATGCCGGGCCTGGTGGAGTATGTTGGTTCGAATCCAGCCTGTCGCTGATGTTTTATTGAAAGGGAAGAATGATGAAGTTTATGGGACAAAATGAAAAAGGACAATTGCTACTTGAAGGTGAGAGTGAGAGTATTTTGATCACAAAAGACATTCCTGCTGAATCACCGGTTGTATTGTTTAACTTTCACATAAAAACTGTTGATAAATTGCCGTGTGAAAAAGAGGTAGAAATTCAGGAGTGGGCAAGAACTATATCAAAATAATAACCACCGGAGACGTGGCAGCGTCTGGTAAGGTAAAGATGATGTAATTGAGCGAAGCGGAAACAAATGAAATAGGCAAGTTAGTTTGTCCTCATATTAAAGATGTGTGGTGTAACCCCCAGCCTGCCGCCGGTGGTTTTTTGAAAGGAAAAGACATTTCATATCTGCTTCTAGGGTATGTTCTGTATGTTTAGGGGCTGGGGATGTATTTGCAGTATGCCCCAGCCCTATGTTGAAAGGAAAGAATAATGAAAAAAGTTGAAACATTTAAAGGATTTTCGATACCCACCTCGTGGGAAAACGGGGAAGGGATAGCGTGCGGAGTTGGCAATGGCTCTAAAGATATAGGCTGTTATGATCCTTTCATAACGTGCGTAAATTGTATTTTATATAGCAAAAACCAAGCCGCATTCAAACTCTGGCAAGAGTCGTTCAAAAAACAACCAACGATTGAGTTGAGGGAGGATGAAGGGTGTTTGGATTTTCCTAATTTGTATATTAATGGTTCACACATTGGGTATGTTAATCTTTCTGTAACTGATTCCAACCTGGACTATAGTAAAAAAATCCTTCGTGAAGCATTCGCGATGTATTCACCACCGCCCGACATAATCCCCTACATGGTAGGCATTACCACCCCCGGCGACTTTGTTGAAATAGAGGGGGTAGAGCATATGAGGCTTTGGGGTCTCTATGATGACAAGGATAAAGTCGCCATGCTCAACATGGAAACCTGCGTATCGGATTACATAAAAACCTCCACTCCATGCAATCCAATTACAAAGGAAAAGTAAATGAGCCGAGCTAAATCAATTAGAATAAAAAAGGTTAAAAAATCGTTATATGACGATGGTTACGAATTTGGCTATGGTGAGGGCTACGAAGTTGGATATATCAAAGGCCGTGACGAGGGTTATGTCAAGGGTTGGCAAGATTATAAAACAAAACAGAAAGGGCAGAAATGAAAACGAAAAGGATAAACTTAAAATCGTTACGAATAGATAATTTTCTCGGTATCAAAAAAGCCGACCTGGACCTATCAACACCGGTTCATATTATCAGCAGTAATAACAACCAAGGCAAATCGTCAATAAGGGATTCGTTGACTACGTTATTTTTAGGGAAATGTCCGGCACGTGGCTATACTAAAAAAAACCAAGTCCCCGAAATGGCGAACGATTCGGGCGGCAATCATTTTTCAGTATGTGTCGAAACCACCGAGGGTAGCACCTATGAGATGGTTTTGAAATATGGTAGTAAAACCGTCAATGCTTCCAAAAGTCCGATAGACGAGACACTTGCCGAGATAGCAACTAATCCGCAATCTATTTTAACAATGAAACCAAAAGACCGGCAAGATGTATTTTCGGAGATATGCCAACAGTCCGGGGCCGGCGATAAAATTCAGGAATATCTCAAGGACTGGCTGCCGGAGATACAGGACCGGTGCAAAAAAGATTTGGACGACGCCCAGGCATGGGCGGTCGAGCAACGGATCGCGGCGAAAAACAGAATTAAAGAATTAGAGCAGCTGCAGCAAAACGCACCTGATGATATTGTCACTATCGAGGGCAGACAATTTGACCTCCAAAAAACAAAATTTACGACTGACGAATTATCAGAGCGGATCGCCGGTCATAGCAACCAGCGTGATGGGTTAATTAAATTGCAAGGCAAATCATCGGAGGATATAAGCAGCTTCCCGGAGCTTATAGCGGCACATAAAGAAGAGTTGAAAGAGTTGAACCCTGATAAACTTGAATATAATTACAAAGCAAGGCAGACTGAACATGTCAAAGCCGTGAATGCCCGCAACGATATTGACAGCGTGATCGGTGAGCTTAACGCAGAGATTAAAGTATTGACTGCTAAGGCCATTAAACTAGCTCAGTTGGGTGACAAATGCCCAGAATGTAAGCAGGATATTAACGCTCAACACAAAGAAATGATAGTAAAAGAAACCGACCTAATCCGTGACGAGGCGGCTGACAAATTAGAAAAAGCAGAAAAACGAAAAGGCGAATTGACTATCGCTATGAGTAATAGTAGTAAAGCCGTTCAGGACGCAAAAGCTGAATTAGCTGAATATGATAGTAAGCGGGCAGGTATAGAAAAACAGATAGAATACCTGTCAAAAGAAATAGCAGATTCAGAGTTAGCAAACAAAGAGCTAGAGGGTGTTGATGATAAAATAAAAAGTTGCGACACGGCCATTGCGGCTAACTCTCAATTACAGGCGGCACTTGTCACATACCAAACACATATAAACGCGGTAGGCGACATTCAAGAACAAATACATGAGCGGCGGTTGCGTCAGGACGAAATGGATAAGCTCGACCAAGCCTTGAAGCCGGGCGGTGATATTCGTAAATTAGTCACTGATGAAATCGAAAGTATCCAGTTTGATAATGTGCTGATGAAGGCATGGAAGCTGGACGGATTGGCCATAGAATCGGACGGCACGATTGCTGTCAACGGTAGGCCGGTAGAGGCGTTAAGCACGTCTGAGCAGTATCGTTGCGGCGTATTATTGGCCGAGTGTTTATGCCGGTCGATAGGTGTTGGTTTATTGATACTTGACGGTCTGGATATTCTGGACAAAAAAAATCTTAGGCTGCTATTTGCTCGTATGACCGACTGGTCTAAGGAATTTGGAACTATTCTTTTATTACTGACAACAGCAGAAACTGCAAAAGCTCCAGAAGCTGATTGGTTGACCGCGTGGCGGGTTGATGATGGTTATATAACGGAGGTTGTAAATAATGAACGATAAAGAAATAGTAGAAAAAATAAACGACACTGTTGGCGAATTAAATGGACTTATTACAGAATCAGCGAAACGTAAAATACAAGTGAATATAGACGCAGAGTCACTTGAAATAACTAGCATGGCTTGTGAACCACTAAAACTTTATCTCATAGAAGCTACATGTTTTAAGTTAATAGATTGATATTCGTGTTTAGCCCTTGTGGCTGGCCTGCCGTCGGCTCGGCGGCTTTGGCGGCAGGCCATTTATTGAAATTAAACTAAATAGATTAGGAGACAAAAAATCATGGCTAAAAAGGAAAAAACATACAAAACTGATTGGGAACATCCGAACGGTGAATTGGTAATCAAAAAAGACAAGGACAGCAATAGATATTTTGCCTATGTGAAACAAGAAGATGGTAAGCTCTTTAGATTCATACCTGCTGATTCGCAGGGCTATGATGGAGGGGATACTATCAATGATGTGCGAGATTGGCTCGACACGTGTTTTTCAGAGCAAGAACCTGATGAGCCGGAAACGTTAAAGACTGAATCTGAAAGTACAAACGGGGATGTATCAGTCCAATCTGAAAGTATAGACGAGGCTGTATCGGACCCACCAGAGAATCCAGTCGAACCCGAACCCGAACAGGAAACCGTTAGCGATGAGCCTGAGACTGACGAGCAAGATATAAACGAATTGCAAACAAAAGCATCTGCCTACGATGAGATTGTTAAACAAAATCGGATAGTAACAAGTAAACGCCAGACGATGGAAGATACTCATCTTGATTATAAAGCTGCAAAATCTGAGTATGAAAAGGCCTGCAAAAATCAAGAAGAAATAATCACACAATTCAGCAACGAATTGCCTTTGTTTCCAGAAACTAATGTTGACGATACAGAGCAAAAAAACGAATCAGACGAATCCAGCGTTTGCCGTAAATGTGGCAACACGCCGTCAACAGACAGGTACTTTGTTGCAAGCGATTTGTGCGGGATATGTGCCGACAAATTAGGTAAAGATGATGAGTCTGAAAATGACAAAATGAGCAAGCAAGCTAAAGAGGTTCTTGATCTATGCCGAGATTGTGGTGGTATAGGCCATAATAACGGCGTGGCTTGCGATAAGTGTGATGGTACCGGCAAGGCTCAGGATAGTACAGACGAGCCGACAGAGCCACGGGAGCAAGTAGAGACTACCGCTAACCCTATAGATGATACAATGTTCTAGTGTGAAACAGATTAGAATTTATGACAATAAATGTTAGGAGTAATTATGACTGCGATAATACCAAAGAAATGGTTATCAAGAGATTTGGACGGCGACGCATATAATTTTCACAGTCGATACAAAAAACCAGAATGTGACGAGGATGGTGATTATGACGATTATATATATTGTATGCACGAAGATGCTTTTAAGGCAATGTATCCCGATATTGACATTGAACCTGGCGAATGTAAAGAGATTAAGCATATTAGCCTCGAACTAATATGAGATAACAAATAAGCACAGCACAAATCGACTAGATATGCGAGCGGGTAATTTTAATGGAGACGCTATAATGAATAACGCTACAGTAATATTCCTTTTCTTTTTATCTGGATGTGTAATAATTTTACTAGGTATTAGTTATGCTGATAATACGAAACAAAAAGGTATTATAGATGACTTAATAAAACAGGAGCCTAATATGGAAGCAGAACCGAAAAACGAAACAGAACAGGTACATAGCGGGGATGCCCTATATGCCGCTATCGCCAAAGTGGAAAGCAATGGATTACTTCGGCGGGGTAAAGCTGGCGAGATAGGCACTTATCAGATTACAGAGGCATACTGGATAGATTCCGGTGTGGCAGGCGAATTTGAGATGTGTTGGAACGATGCTTATGGCCGAGATGTTATGTGGAACTACTGGTATAGATATTGTTGGAACGCGTTAAGGGATAAACATTGTGAAGTCCTTGCTCGTGTCCACCGTTCTGGCCCCGGAGGAGAAAAGGAGGTACAAAGCGAAGACTACTGGTTGCGAGTCGAAAAAGCGTTAAAAGGAAAAAATAAATAAAAAATAATTTGACTTTCTCCAAATATGTGGTATATTTATATTATGCTGTATCTAGAACCATAATTTAATAGTAGCCAAAATAAGCTAAACACTGGTATATCAATTCCTTATGGTTCTGATTACAGCAGCCGGTGTTTAGCTTTTTTTACGGAGAGTCAAATGAAGACAATAGAACTTACACAAGGACAAACAGCTATTATAGATGATGGTGAATTTGCTAAAATTTCTAAGCATAGATGGTTTGCATTTTATAATGGAAGAACCTTTTATGCTATGCGAAACAGAAGCAAAAAAAGTATTAAGAGCGGGAGAATGCCAATGGCTAATCAAATTATGGATTGCCCAAGCGGATTTGAAGTTGACCACAAAAACCACAACACACTAGATAATCAGCGGTGTAATTTGCGTATTTGTACTCATCAACAAAACATGCAAAGCAATCCTCCCATAGGAGGAACATCAAAATATAAAGGGGTGAGTTGGAATAAGTGTCATAAAAAATGGAGGGCTAGGGTGAAAATGAATGGAAAAGAATACTTTTTAGGTTATTTTGATAATGAAATTGATGCCGCAAGAGCATACGATAATAGAGTGAGAATTCTACAGAAAGATTTTGCTTGGACCAACAATAAACATTTTATAGAAATATGATACACACGACAAGAGGCCGAGGCGAAAATCAGAAACACTCAGGAATACTGGCGTAAAGTGGAAAGGATGATGACATGCGAGAAATAGAATTCCGTGCAAAATCCACAAAAACGGGCGAATCGGTGCTTGGGTATTATGGTTTTGCTGAAGGTAAACCCTATATTGCTGACTGGGATAAAGGTTTTCCGGTTAAGAGGCCGAACGGCAAATTTGGAAGGGAATGGCATACTGACGTCGACCCCGAAACGGTAGAGGTTAAGGTGGGCGCGTTTTGGTTCAGCCTAGATGAGCTAACCGATATGTGTCTGCAAAGCAGCGAATATAAACGTAAATTAGCCGAAAAACTTGGACATGATTATGGTGAGGTGTACTACAGATGAAACCGAGAGATTATAGAGGTAAGACTTTGGCAGGTAAGTGGGTTTATGGTGATAAGTTCGAAATTGATGATCGTTGTTACATTGTTTTAGATAACAAAGCTGAGGTTGTAGTCGATAACGACGGTGGATGGTTAAGCCTTGAGGGGTTTGTTGAGGTCATTCCTGAAAGCGTTGGCCAGTACACAGGCGAAAAAACAAAAGAGGGAGCTAAAATATATGAAAATGATGTGCTTGAGAGTACATGGGGGCGGGCATTTACAGGTATTGTAGTAGTAGTCTTTTTTAACGGCATTTATTGGGTGCGAGGCAAAGACGGCGTTATTGAGCTTACACTAGTTAAAGATTTTTGCAGGATTATTGCTAACCGTTTCGATAACCCTGAACTGTTGAAGGAGCAATAAAATGCGAAAATTAAAAACCGAAAGCCTGTTCATTAAAACCGAAGACGATGTATTTATCCGGTGCAAGAATAATAATGAACACTGTTGTACAATAAACTGTGCAGCTTACTTTGAAGACTCATACCACACCGAAAAAAGGTTCGCTTGTTGTGCCGATTTACCTGTGGAAGAAGGCCTCCTGTATAACCAGGCAATCGGCGAACTAATGGAAGGTAAATAATGGCCAGACGCAATAAATACAATAACATACGGAGCTTTGGCTACGACAGCATGGCCGAGCGGGAATATTCTGAAGTGCTTGAGTTGTTGCGACTTGCGGACCCGCCGGAGATAGTATCGTTCCAGCACCACCCCCCGGCGGCAGTCTTAGTAGGTTCGGTCCGTTGGCGGATAGATTTTCTGGTCGAGACAGAAAAGCATAAGTTTTACGTTGAGGTTAAAGGCATGCCCACGAGCGATTATAAAGTAAAGCTAGAGCTATACCGCTCGATATATGACCAGGGCAATCTTTTGCCGCTATTTGTCGTTAAGAAATATGCCCTACATCGGTACAAAATAATAGACTCTATCGGGACGGACGAAATCAGGGGGCCATTGCTATGAAAATCGGCCTAATTGACATCGAGCCAAAGATAGTAAATACTGCATTGATGCAAGTATCGGCTTATCACAAAAGCAAAGGTGATACTGTCGAGTGGGCTATGCCTCTGGCATACGATAGATATGATAAACTATACTGTAGTTCGTTGTTTGATTACACGAGCAAAAGAAATATTCCTGATCGGACAGAGTGCGGCGGCACAGGATATGATCTAACAAAACAGCTACCTATTCAGTTTGACGTGGATTATGATTACTCGATGTATCCTAATTGTGATTATTCAATTGTTTGGTTTAGCCGAGGCTGTATTCGCAATTGTCCGTTCTGTGTTGTGCGACAAAAAGAGGGCTATATGAAATCTGTTGATATGAAAAACTTAAACCCAAAGGGGAAATATATTAGTATCCAAGACAATAATTTTTTCGCCAACCCACTATGGCCAAAAGCGATCAGGGTGCTACAAAGAATCGAACATCCTGTAAGTTTTAATGGTGGCATTGATTTGCGGTTATTAGACGATGAACAGTGCAACGCACTTTTAACACTGAAACAACATAAACGAATCAAGATAGCATGGGACAATCCAAAGGAAGATTTGAGAGATAAATTAAAATGGCTGATATCTAAAATAAAAGCGTATAGAATTATGTGCTACGTGTTGATCGGGTATTGGTCAACACCAGAGCAAGACCATGATCGGGTAATGTATTTAGCTTCGCTCGGAATCGACCCGTTTGTAATGGCTTACAATAAAAAAGACGAATACCAGAGACGGTTTGCGAGGTGGGTTAATCGTCAGGCAGTATTCAAATCTTGTACATGGAAAGATTATAAAGGCTAATGAGTAACAGAAACCAAAGACTTGAAGATATGAAAGGATAAATAATGATTAGTAAATTGATAACAGAAGCGGAAGAGGCCATAACCAATGTATTCAGTGACCAGTCGGTTTCTCAGAGCGAGACGGCTGAGGCGTTAAAAGAACTTAAAGAGTTTATCGACGACATGCTGAACTCCTTAACGGAGGATTAGGTAACCTGAAAGGAAGTGAATAATGAATTGGAATCGGCTTAATGAGTAACAGAAACCAAAGACTTGACGCCATGACAGACCGATGGATACACGGCCAAGGGACGCCATTGAAAGGTTAATATGCCGTTGATTGAAAAGCAATTATTTGGAACGGTTGACAAAGTGAAAAATTCACTGGCCAGGCTGAAAGAGTTTGAGCCAGACGAGGGTTATTACCTTGCGTTTAGCGGCGGCAAAGATTCGATAGTGATTAAACACCTGGCAATTGAGGCCGGTGTGAAATTTGAGGCGGTTTACAACGTGACGACTATCGACCCACCTGAACTGCTCAAGTATATGAAACAATACCATACAGAGGTTACATGGAAAAGACTACAGCCAGTGTCAATGCTTAAAATGATAGAGACAAAGGGCTTTCCGATCAGACAAGTTAGGTGGTGTTGCGAGTTTTACAAAGAGGGCGGCGGAGAGGATAGGCGGGTATTAACGGGCGTTCGCTGGGCTGAATCGCCGAGACGTAAGCTAAAAAGAAAGATGATTGAGTGGTGGCCGAAACAACGGAAGATGATAAGCAATCCAATAATAGACTGGACTGATAAAGATGTGTGGGATTATATACATGATAGGAAATTGCCTTATTGTGAGCTTTACGATCAGGGATATAAACGGCTTGGATGTCTGATGTGTCCGATGGCTTCTAGTCGCCAGAGGTTGAAAGAATCGCTAGATTATCCACGCTGGACTGAGGCGTTTCGCCGGTCGTTTCGCCGGTTGTATGCCAACCGAAAGGCTGCTGGCCGGACATCGGTTGACAGGTGGACCGATGGGGACGCGATGTTTGATTGGTGGTTGACAGGTGAGGGCAGCGGCGACCCAGATAGTTGTGGTGGGTTGTTTGAGTAACAGAAACCAAAACCTTAACGCCATGACAGATCGCTGGATTCACGGCCAAGAGCCGCCTGAAAAGCTACAAGTGGAAGCTAGGGTTTGCCCTCACTGTAGGATGGAAATGTTTAGCCATGAAGCGCTAACAGCCGATGACGGTACTCAATCGCATAAAGAATGTTACGAGTTAGATGAAGGTGGTATGTAATGCCTAGTAAAATCGAATGGACAAATGAGACCTGGAATCCGATTGTGGGTTGCTCAAAGGTCAGTAGTGGCTGTGATAACTGCTATGCTGAGCGGATGGCGCGTCGACTGGCCCATATGGGTAAAGAAGGCTATGGTTACGTTACGCATAAAAAAGGCGGCTGGAATGGTAAAATATATCGCAAGTTTTATAATGATGTGATTAACAAACCGTTGCACTGGAAAAAGCCGCGGATGGTCTTTGTCTCCAGTATGGGTGATTTGTTTCACGAGAATGTCCCGTTTGAGTGGATCGATAAAGTGGTAGAGGTTGCGGAAGTTACACCGTGGCATACTTATCAGTTTCTTACCAAAAGAGCCGATAGAATGTTGGAGTATTTTAAGTGGCGGTGGAATAACGCCGACCAGCATACCCTTGATTGCACAAAAGCAAAGCAGTGGAAAAAGGAGCATGATATAGACGATGTTTCTATGTATGTTCCAAACCTCTGGTTGGGCGTTACATGCGAGAACCAAGAGTGTGCTGATATGCGGCTACCACAGCTATTACAGACACCCGCTGCGGTTCGGTTTGTTTCTGTTGAGCCGTGTTTAGAAAGCGTGAACATTGAGTATTGGCTACATCGCATCAACTGGGTTATTGTTGGCTGTGAGTCAGGTCCGAAACGGCGTGAATGTAAAATTGAGTGGGTCAGGTCGATTATTAGGCAGTGCAAACCAGCGGGTATACCAGTCTTTGTTAAGCAATTAAGTATAAATGGCAAAATCAGCCACGACATAAAAGAATGGCCAAAAGATTTACAAGTTAGAGAATGGCCGAAAGATGGTAAGTAATGGACGTTAATAAACTTAAAAACACAACTGACAGGTATATCCATACGCAATGGCCGCCGCAGGAAACACCACAAGTGGCAGCTAGGATTTGCCGGTACTGTGGAATGGATATGTTTAGCCATGAAGGATTGACGGCTGATGATGGAAACCAGTCGCATAAATTATGTTACGAATTAGATGAAGGTGGTGAGCTATGAGTGAATACGCAAACAAATACTGTGACAAAGATTGCCCACATTTGATAGAGGGGTCTATTGAGGGACTATTAGTAGCTGGATGTACTAAATATCTCAAAGGTCTCCGTCGTCCCCGCAAAAACACGGGGGATGTATGGTTAAGGCTGGAAATATGTAGAGAAGAATGTAACAAGGAAAGTGGGTAAGTGATGAATGAAACTGAAGATTGTTTTGCTGTTTACACAGAGTCTGAAATGCGAAAATGTAAAGCTGAATGGCAAAAGATGTGTGACGAACTCAAGGCCGAGATAGCACGCCGAAAAAGATATTGTGGTTTTTTGCTGTGCTGTGCGAAGTGTGGCGAAATACCAAAGTCCTATGAATGGTTTTGTAATAAAGAAAAAGATGACTAATACTAACCTCCCCCTGCCGTCGCATGGCTACCCGAAAAGCCCCCATAATGTGGCGGTAGGGAGGTTTTTTGAATAGGACTAACAATGTGGTTAATGATACCAAACTCAGAACCCTCGACCTGTTTAGCGGGATCAAACCAATCCGAGTTCTGCTGGGGGATAATTCATTATGTCCCTCAATGCGTAGAAAAGGCGTTTGAAATATTATTAAATTATTAATATTTTTCCCTTGACTTTCGATAAATCGGTGTTATAATTATAGTGTCAATGACTGAGATGGATTATATTACAGAATCAACTATAGGCCAGCACTGGACCCATCTAATTTTATTTCGGTCATTGACACGGTGCTGGCCCTTTTTTTATTATAGGTATGCCCATGAGTACAATAAATCTAAAACGCAGATCACCATCAGAACGCAAGGCCTATGCTGATGGATTCCGTTCGGCAGTCGATAGAATGTTTGAAGGCAAGAGTAAAGAGGAATTGAGGTGTCTAAGTGAAACTTTGATTTTGCAGTTTTCGCTCCTCACAGAACCACCAAATTCGCCAACAAATAGAGATTTTCCTAAAAAATATAATCGTTTTGAATCGTTCATTCTATGGATATTTCGAGAAAAAGATTAAAATGACCTCATCTATAAAAACAAAGACTGATTTCAGTGTCACAGATATTCGTGGTGCTAAAATGTCGCTCATAAAAGTTGGCGAGCGGCCTGGCTTTATTATGCGAATCAGTAGCGACGGTGTTGATATCGGTATAGATATGACCGAGAAATCTTTGCATAAATTGCAGCATTATTTGAATATACGGTTTTCGGCAAAAAATAAACATAAACGAAAACGCAAAATAAACAAAGCCACGAGCAGACTTAAACGAGCGATTAAAGACATTAAAATCTGCAAGGCAAAGATAGAGGCGTTTAACGAGATATGCGATTGTGTATGTGATGAGATGGTATTGTTTTCCGAATGCGTTATGAACGGTAGAAAAAAAAGGGCATTATCAGCCGCACGTTCTGTTATAACGTATATTGTTCGAGTAAAAACAGACCTGAGCTACCCAGATAT
>Ga0222667_1000749_pt1 | contig 13010 bp, 11 predicted proteins | sample AntAcemetagen657_FD_179854 | JGI IMG/M metagenome (GOLD analysis project Ga0222667, IMG submission 179854) | Saline water microbial communities from Ace Lake, Antarctica - #657 | ecosystem: Environmental > Aquatic > Non-marine Saline and Alkaline > Saline | place: Antarctica: Ace Lake... | reverse complement strand
ATAGTTATGGAAGGGGGGTACCTGTCCGAGTAAATATTAAGCCGACTTTTCTTCTTTTTCTTTTAATTTGCTTAATATTTCTAAGTATTTCTTATCAAATTTAGAGAAAACAAACCATTTTTTACCTAAATCTTTAAGAGAAGCTCCAAAATGATAAAATTTATTATGTTATTCTAAATAATCCTTCAGTATTTAAACAATTTACTTTTCTATACTTATTATCAAATGTTACCATTTCAAGAAGGGTACAAATTGTACCCCACTTCGAATTTTGTATAAAATATCTATTTTTTAGTTTTTTCACATATTGTTTAGGATCTTTAGAGTCAGTAAGTGCAAATACCACATCAACTACTAAGAAATACCATTCCTCCTTATACCATACACTACTTTATTGCTATGTAGCTTTGGAAAAGAGATACCTATCCAAGTAAATATTAAATCGAATTATTACTATTTTTCTATTACCCCAGTAAATAGTAGTATTCTTTCTAAAGTTCTAAATCTATCTATTATACAAAGTATGCTAAAACAAGAAACAGCCATTAATACCACTAAAGGATAATAAACTAATATAATTCTAAGTATAAAAAAAGAATGTTATAAATTATAATCAATCTCAGAATTAAAATTTTCAAGTAAAGTATTAAATTCTTCTTCTTCAATTTTTAAATTGAAATTAAAATTTAATATATTAATATTATTTTTTCTATAATACTCTTTAATATTATTTTTAAAATTATTAATTGCTATTATATCCCAAAATTTATTAAATAATTTATTAAATAATTCTTTATAATTATTTTTAAGTTGTAATTTCCTATTTAAATTATTATAAACACATAAAAATTCATAAAAACTATTCATAGTTTGATTTTCATCTTTAAAATATGGTATTTTTCTAAAAAATGTTTCAAAGTTATTTTTTATAAACATAAAATCATTTTCATAAAACTTACTAATCATTTTTTCTTTTAGATCATAAACTTGATGTAAATCTGTACTACCTAAATTATATTGTTTTAATTTTATTTGTCTTGAATTTAATTTAAGATTTTCAATAACCATATTATTTATTTCTTTATCTGGTATTATATTAGATAAGTTTATAATATCTAAATTGTTTGAATTATAACTAACAACTGGTATTTGTCCAAATTTATACCAAACAATTGGTAAATTAAGATATAATTTATTATTTAATTGTACAAGTATTTTATATATTTGAGTATTAGTTGGTTTTGAGTTTTTAGATTTAATCCAATAATCTGTTATTTTTTTAAATAAATATTTTATTATATCTTTATGTTCTTTTTTAATAAAAACACCAAAAAAGGTATCTTTATCAAATTCTATTGATTGTTCATCAATATAATTTACATCATAGTAATAATTAGATTTATACTTAATTAGATTTTTACTAAGTAAATCAAATAATATCTTTTTAGTTGTTATTTCAGTTATATTATTTTTAGATATTATATCTTTTAAATTAGTTTTTGGATTATTTTTAATAAAATTTAGTAAATCTATTTCTTTTCCCATTTAATATCAACTTTTAAAAAATATATTTAATATAAATCATATATAACTAAACATTTATAAACATATTTATTTATATAAATATTAAAGTTACCTTATATATAAATATATGTATTGTTTTCAAAAAAACAAACGTTTTTAATTTTTTCTATATATAACTTTTGTCCTTTAGTTATAATTATACACCTTTGTTGCTATATAGCTTTGGAAAAGAGATACCTATCCAAGTAAATATTATTCCAAATTATTACCATTTTTCTATTGCCCCAGTAAATAATAGTATTCTTTCTAAAGTTCTAAATCTATCTATTATACAAACTAATAATATAGTAGAAAATATAATTGTTAATATTAAAGGATAATGAACAAACATATTTCTAAATAAGGCAAGTGGCCAAGCAAAGATATCTAATATAAAATATCCAATTTTATCTAAAAGAGTTATAGGCATGTTTTGATTTAAATATCCAGCAACCTCTATTCTAGCAAATAAAGATCCAAAATTCATAAGTTTAAGATTAAGAATAACAAAAATTAAACCTAAAAGTAGGTATTGTAGACGTATTTCTTGTTTTTGATCCATATTATACTTATGTATCGAAAGGTTTTTATAAGTTATCCTTAAGTTACACTTATATATATACTTAAATTATTCTAATACATATATGTTAGAAAAAGAATTAGCTTTAGTTGTAAATGGGACTTTAAGAAAAAAAATCATATTAAATCTAATTATACCAAATATTGCAACTAATTTAGCAAAAAAGATAGATGTACATAGATCTTCTATATCTAGAGCTTTATTATTTTTAGAAAAGAATAGTTTAGTTAAGTGTGTAAATAAAGATGCAAGTTTTGGAAGATTATATAAGCTTACTGATAAGGGTAAGAAAGTTTATGATATGTTAAGGAAGATGTGAATATTTTATTTAAAGCTTCTAGCGAGAGTTAAACTAAAAGTTAAAAGCGCTTATTTTTTAATATAATTTTGATAATACTCAATTACGTCTAATGTTATACTTAACAACGTTTGAATTGTAACTGCACCTGGTCTTGAAATCCCAAAAAATTGCTTAGTTCTTAATTTTGTAATTTTTGGTAAATCCACAGCCATATGACAAAACTTTGATCTATATTCTCCATATATAAATTTCATTTCTGTATTCAATTTTTGTTCTAACTCATCTTTACTTGAAGGATAATGAGGGGTATGAATAACTGTTAGTCCATTTTTTTTATTTTGAATATTTTTTATATATAAAAATTCTGGATATTCTTGTAATTGGGTATATGTGTCAACTACAATTTTAGTAAATTTTTCAGAACAACTCATATTTTGTAAATAATATTTATTTTTAAGATTAGATAAATTTTTAAAATCATCTAAATTAAAATCTTGTTTAATTAACCAATCAAAAGGATTAACATCCTTTGTTTTATATTTTTGATTTGCAATAGCTTCAATAATAATACACGAAATCATCATAGAAATTTCTAAATCTTTAGACATAAAATTTTGTTTTGCATTTAGATATAATTTTATATAATTACAATTAGGATATTTACCTAATAATTCATCTATATCCATAATATTCAATTTTTATTTTAATTCTTTTAATAAAACATTCCACGATTTTTTTAACGATAAAGGTAACTCTATAGGCACAACATCTCTTAAAGATAAAAATAAATTTCCCACTTTTTCTGTAGAAATATTTAATTTTTCAATAACTTCTTTTAGTGACCCTATAACTCCAATTGCTAAAAGACTATTATTTAAATTAAAATCTTTAACATTCAACTGTTTCATTATCTCAGTATCTTCTCCAAATTTAACATTTAAGTTGTTAGGACCATTTATATCTAAATAACAAACTTCTAAATATAACCTAAGAGCTTGATCAAATTTATTTTCAGTGTGTAAAATCCTAGCTTTATTTAACTTATTATTTGTGTATAAACCCCAATTTCTATTAGAAATATATTCTAAATCTTTTTTAGAATACAATCTCCATTTTATATCATTTAAAGAAGGTTCTTTTTTGAATTCCCGTACTAATTCTTTTTTTGATAATAAAAATTCTGGATCATTTAATAATTGATTATATTCTTTTTCTTGATTATATTTAAACCATTCTCGGTCTATTATGTTTAATTCAACTTCTTTAATTAAAACTTTTTTTTTATCCAATGGACGAGTTCTTACAAATATATATTTATTACAAAATATGCACTTTGATTTTCTTTTAGGTATTTTATTTAATTTTTTATTACAATAAGGACATTCTGAAATTTTTCCTATTTTTATATATTGAAACATATTTGTACAACCTACAATTCCCTCAATTTTCTCAATATAACAACTTCTGCCCAAGTATCTTGTTTACAATATTCTTTAAGAGAAGTTATTAACTCTTCTTTCTCTTTACTATCTAGAGAACCACTAATTATCTTCTCATAAGTAACAAAAGCTTCTTCCCCATTAGAAACAGCCATACCTTTATAGCTTAAATCAGACATAACAGGCAAAACTGCTTTAATTGAATAGCTACCATGTTGTTTAGGATCATAGTAATGAAACTTCTCAAAAGGATGTGCTAAATCAGATAATCTATCTAAGTAATTTTGAGCATATTCTTTAAATTTAGGGAAGTTTCTTTCTAATTCTCTAATAATCATTTGTTCAAATTTTTTATTATATACTAAGATATCTCCTTTATTTCCTAAATATTCTTTCATTTTTTCCATTAATTCATATCTAGGATCATCTTTATTTGTAGCTAAGAACTCTTTATGCTCTATTATTCCATCTTTATATTCAATATGTAAAGAAAATTGAAAAGGTACTTGTTGATATGGTCTTGAATTATTAAAAACTGGAACTGCTAGTGCATATGTTTCAAAATCAAAATAATAAATTGGATATTTTATATTATCTATAAATACTTTAATTTCTTGTTTTTGAATATGTATTTTATCTTTTTTTGTTGCTTTTATTTGTATTGATCTTTGTAAAGCACATCTTCCTTTTATTTCTTGATCATCAGGTATTTGTTTTATTTCTTTTATACCATCTTCTAATAGTTTAAAACCTAAGTTTTTATCATAAAATAGTTGAGTTGTGTTATTAAATGGTAAATCTTTCCAACATTCTTGTTTTAGAGAACATTGATATGGTTGTAAACAAGATCTACATATTTTTATGTTTGGTGTTTCTTTTGATTTTAATATATCTAATAATTGGTTTATTAGGTATTCTGTGTTGTAGTTACTTATTTTATCAGTAATTTCTTCTTTTTTGAATAATTGATTTATATCTAATTGTTCTTTTTTTATATAATCATTATTTATATGTAATAGATAACATTTGTTTATTTTATATCCTGCTTTTTCAAAAACATATTTTTGAAAAGAAACATCTGGAATATGTTCTGGTTTTACTTTTGTATCAGATTTAACTTCTAAAATATCATAAGTTTTATCTTGATTAGGAAATAGTATATCTGCTCTTGCAAATAAATCATTATATTGAACAGAAGCTTCAAATATTATTTTATCTTTATTTTCTTCTGTTAATTTTAATTTAGTTGAATCTAATTCTTTTGATATATCTAAAGCTTTTGGATATAAATCTTTAACTACCTCTCCAACATACATTCCTTGTTTTTTTCTAAAATCAGTTCCTAATGAATCTTTAGGTATTTCTTTTAGATGATAATACATATAATACATTAGTCTAGGGCATCTTACCCCTGCTATAAATAATGTTTTTGTTAATGGTCTTTCTATAGTCAAGTTAATCCTCTTTAAATAAATATAATCTTTTTCAATTTAATATAATCTTCTTTATCCATGTTATTTTTTGCTTTTGAATTGGAGATAATATCCCCAACTAGCTTTATCCTATACATGTTATTTTTATAGTCTAATTCTTTTTTGAAATAAATTATTCCAGATATTGCTTTAAATTTAGTATAATTTTTTTTATTTAATCCATTATCTGCTCTTGTCAAATGACTATTATCAATTTCATTTCCTGTTTTTTTATCTATTGTAAAAGTATACTGTAAATCTCCATATAATGTATTTTCAATATTGTATTCATTAATATCTATAGCATTTGTAATATCAATAACTATAAAATATAAATTTTTGTTAATTCCACTTTTAATACTTTTTACTATATTATCTGAAATTTTAATAATCTTTTTAGCAATAATACTTGCTGTTCTATTTCCAATAGCCCCAACACCTAATCCTAATTTCCAATAATCAGGATCATTAGGTGCAGTTATCTCAAAAAACATTTTTTTATTATTTAGTTTACATTCCAAATCAAAATCTTTATTTTGGTCATCTTTTGGGTCAATGACGGATTCTAAACTTACAATATTTTCTTTATTAAATTTACTTATAAATAAAAATTCACTATAAATTTCCCAAAATTCTTTTTCGTGTTTAAATTCACCTATTTTTCTTTTAAATCTTTCGGTGGATGACTTATTTTTTATTTTATTTATATTTAAATCTAATTCATTAAGGTATGCTTGTGGCCATGGAGAATAATCTTTTTCTTTATATTTATCTAACATCCAAAAGAAAGGAGTATATATTTGTTTATTAAAATTAGATTTAATTATATTTTTATAAAATACCTTATATATTTCTTTAAAATCTTCTTTTAAATCATTTTCAATTTGTTTTAAGTTATAATTATCATTTCTAGTAAACTCAATATTTAACAATATTCTTAATTCATTAAACAAATTATTATATTTATGATTTATTATCCATTTTTTTACTTTTTTTTCAATTTTTTCATAAGTATTATCTAAAAAAGGTTTATTTTTAAACTTAGATAATATGTTTTTAGATAATCTTATTATGTTAGAATCAACATCTATTTGTTTTTGACTATTATACAATAAAGATATTAAAATATCTGAAAATTTAAAATATATTTTTTTAGATATTTTTCCTTTATTATAGATATTTTCAATTTTATTAATTGCATAATTAATATCTTTCTTAACTAATATTCTAAATATCTTTTCATAAAATGTATTTGTTATATATTTATATTCAAAATCGCTTATCTTATTTTGTTTTAAATTATAAATTATTTTATAATTATTAATAAATTCATCTAAATAAGCATTACTTTTATTATTCTCTTTTGTGATGTCATCTAAAACCCATGATAATTTAGAAGAATCAAGATATAAATTATAATTTTGTTTAAACCATTTTAATATTAATTTTACATTTTTTTTAACATTATTATGTTTTTTAAAATTAGATAATATTTCATCAATTAGATCTATATTATATTCAGTCACTAAATCTGTCAATTTATAAAATTTATCGTTAGTTAATTTAAAATCTTTTTGAAAGGTCATTCTATTAAATATAAATCTATTTAATTGATGGTCATTTTTAGATATTATATTTTTTAGTTTATCATAAAAATTAGATTTATTTTTATTAAAAAACATAAAACATAAATATAAGTATTGGTATATTAAATTATTATTTTTATATATTTTAGCTAAAAAGTCATATAACCTTAAATCTAATTTTTTTTCTTTTTTAAATATAACTAATATTGCATTTATTTTTATAATTGTATCACTTTTATTATTAGCAATAGTAAATAAATCTTTAGTTATCATTTTTCTATTTTCTTTTAAATATCCCCCTAATATTAGTCCAGAATATTCTATTAAATCTTTATTTTTAGAATTATGTGTTATATAATTATATAATTTTAATTTTTTGTATTTGCCAATATTTATTAAAGTTTCAATAAAATCTCCTTGCCCCATATCTGTTTTTAGTTTATTGGTAATTTTTTCTAATGACTTCAAATATTGTTTATTATAATTAGCAATATCAAAAAGTAATTTAGTTATAAATTTATAATAATCAAACACCTCTTCAGATAGTTTAGATAATAATTCTATTTTTTTACTATCAGTATAATATTCTTTAATTAAATTATTATATACCTTTTCCTGTTCTTTAAAATCCCATTTATATTTTTTATAATCAAACATATTAATCACATTTAATTTTAATTAATTTTGAATTAATTTGATATAAAGTGTCTGTAGTAATATCAATTATATCAAACCCATATATACTTGGAGATCCTAATAAATCATATTTATTAAATATATAAAGAATATATTCTATATATTTTATAAATTCAAAATATTTTTCATTATTATTAAACACAAACCTATTTGAATTTTTAAAAATATTTTTAATTAACTTAACTTTATTTAAAGCTTCATGTAAATCATTACCATTATATATATTTGAATTACGTTTTATTGTCATGGATATAACACTATCTATACTATCTAATTTATGTATGATTTGATCTAAATTATATGGTCCTAATATTATAATATTATTATAATTTTTTTTTATTAACACATCATCTTCATTAATAATAATATCATAACACTTTTTTTTAAAAATCATTGTTAAGTTGGTTTCTTTATGGTGGTCATAAATAAACTTAACATTATTATAAAGTATCTTTTCTAATCTTTTTATTGATTTAAATTCATTTTTTTTAATAATTTTAAAAAATATATTTATTATTTCTGATTTTCCTGCAGAAAAAAAATAAATTTTATCTTTAACAATATATTTTTTAATTATTTTTGGAAAAATATTATGATTTATTTTATTTTTTTCTAATTTATCAAGAAATAAAATATTATTAATTTTATTTTTAAATAATAAAATAAATGTCATGTATTATCCTCAACAATTTTTATTTCTTCATCAGTTAGTTCATATAATTTATAAACCACTTGATTAATAGCATCATCTGTTGTACTTATTTGTTCTTTTAAACTTAATATTTCTAATTTATATTTATTAAATGTATCTAATAAGTCATGTTGATTGGTCATTTTTACATCAATTTTTTGTTTTTTTAATTCATTTAATAAATCTTTAAAATCATACTTATAAAATTCTTTTAATTTATTCGATTCTTTTTTAATATCATAGTTTGATCTTAGTAATTCTAAAAAATTATCTATTTTATTAAAATATTCTTTATTTAAGTTAATCATTAAATTTGTTTTTTCTATAAATGGCTTTTGTTTTTTTTCATCAATATTTGGAATAGGCATGTTTTTTAAATGTCTTGGATAAAAGTGAAGACCATCGGAAAAAAGTTTTTCAAAATACCATAAATATAATTCTGAATTTAATAAAGATAATATATAATTATAATCTATAGAATATGATTTGTGTATATTATTATATTTTGAAGGTATTAATTCATATTTTATTGCAATTATTGCTGAATCTGCAAAATAATTCTTAAAATCTAAAGAAAATCTGTGAGGGTTTCTTTTTGTAGATGTTCTTATACAAACAATTTTTTTATTTTCAAACAATTCTTTAAATCTAGGTTCTCTGTGTTTATCTGGAGAATAATCCAAATATTTAGTTGGTTTTTTAACATACCACTTAAGAATATCTTTTCCTTCTGAATAAGGTTTATATTTCGGTAAATATACATTATATAAAAATTCTTTTTTTGTATTCTCACTATTTTTACAATGTATTACTGTACCTAAAGTTACATAACAAATTTGTTCTAGATTTATTTTTTTATTATAAAATACTATTTTATTTAATATATTTATATCTTTACTAGTAAATAGTAATTTAAAATTAAATTCATTCGACAATTTAAATAATTTCGTGTTTATTTTTGTATATAATATTTTATCTAAAGTGATTTCACTATTATAATAATAATAAGATAATAAATTGTAATCTTTATTTTTTGAGTCTTCTTTTCTAACAATAGTAATTTGAGTTTCTACTGTTGCATCTTCAAAAATATCATTATTATTAAAATCAATTATTTTAATTATTTTATTTTGTAATAATAATTTTCTTAATTTTAATCCATAACTTTGAGAAAACCATTTATTAGAAGTTATATATGCTAAAATTCCTTTTGCGTTAAGTAATTTAATACCTAATTCATAAAATACAATATAAATATCATAATGACTTGTTATTGCTATATATTTTTTATTAAAATATTTTTTATGTAAGTCATTTATTTTACTATTATCAACATAAGGTGGATTCCCAATAACAATATCAAATCCAGGATTGTCTCCTTCAAAGATATCAGGAAATTCCTTTTCCCAACTAAATGCCTTATCCCCAGCAACCTCAGGATCATCTATAAGTGAATTTCCACACATAATTTTATTATCAATCTTTGGAAGCTTCTTTCCTCTTCTTGCAATCTTTAAAAAAAGAGAAAGCTTAGTTATCTCTACTGATTCTTCATTTAAATCAACACCATAAATACAATTTTCAATAATCTCTCTTGCTCTGTCCTCTGCATTAAATTTAGTTATCTTTGATTGTCCTTTGATCTCTTCGCCTTTTCTTTCTTTTTTTCTTTTAACTTTTATCTTAGTTGCTAGATATTCACCCTTATTATTCTTAAACTCTTCAATATCTTTATATACCTCTAATAAAACATCAACTGCTTTAATTAAAAAAGCACCAGAACCACAAGCAGGATCTACTATTCTTAATTTTTCTATTTTTTCTTCTAATTTATTAATATTATCTTTATAGTCATTAATTAAAGTAGGAATATGTGTATTATCTTCTGTTTTTGAAATATATGGAATAATTGTATTTCTACATATATAATCAGTAATATACTCAGGAGTGTAATAAATTCCATCTTTTTTTCTTTTAGAAACTTTATTTTCTTGTATATTTTCAAGATCTGAAAGGGACTGTTCAAAGATATGACCTAAAATATTAACATTTACTTCTGTTTTGAAGTCATATGAGGCCATATGTATTAAGTTAATAGTAATTGGATTTAGTTTTTGTTCATGTTTTATTATTAATTCTCTTAATTCAGTATATTCTTCTAATAATCTATTTTTTTCTTTTTTAAGAGAAGATTTCTGTTCTAGTTCTTTAAAATACTCTTTTTTTCTATAGTCTTTAAATTTTATTTCTAATGGTAATTCTTCTTCAAATAATCCACCATTATAATATGGTATATTTAGTTTAGAATTACCAGTATTTAACATTCTAAATAGTTTTTTAATAGACTCACATATTTCATATGAATTTTCATAAATGTCTTCTTCTCTTTTTCCTAAAGCATCTATTATTCTTTTTTCAAATGTTCTTTTAGGTAGTTTTCCTGTATCTTCTGCAAAGAAAATAAACATTAATCTATTTAGAAATAGTTGTGTATAATGAATAGCTTTATCTTTATCTATATTTATTTCAAATTCTTTAATTAGCATTAATCTTGTTTCATGGAATAATTTATAGAATTCTTTAGTAAATATTCTATCTTCTTGTGAGGATTCTTTCTTTAGTTTTTCAATAAATTTAGATTCTATTGATTTTTTTGAGAAAATGGCTATAAATTCTTTTAATTTCTCTGGTTTTTGTTTAATATCTTCAAAATTTATTTCATAATATTTTTTTGGACTTTTAGATCTATCAAATAATATAAATTTATTATAATTTGTTAAAACTCCATAGGGTATTTCGTGTAATAACATATAATTCCATATTTGTTTTACAGGTGTTTTTTTATCTTCAGAAGGTCTATGTTGATCTGCCCAGAAATCTTTAGTTTTGGTGCCTTTAACTTCAAAAACTACCAATGGTTTTTCTTGTTTATCTTTAAAGAAAAATTCCATATTTTTTTCTTCAAAATTAAAATTTAATATATCGTATCCTAATATTTCTTTTAAAATAATTGGTGCAAATCTAAAATAATTTGACTTTTCTTTTAATTCACCTTTTAAAAGTAGTTTCAACCACTCTTTTGATGAATGCTTTTGTAAATAAATAGGTTCTTTAACCTGTGTAATCAATCTTTTTATTGTTCTTGGATTAAATAATTGTTCATTTTCTGACATTTATTATTCCTTTTTCAATTTTCTAATATAAAATTCAAATCCCAGTCTTTATTAAAATCATTATAAACTTTAATACTATTAAGTTCAAAAAGTCTTTTATATTCTTTAGTATCTTCTTGTTTTATTTTTATTTTACTTAAATTATATATTTTTGCTGTTTCTGCAATAGATATTTGATATAATTCATTAAATAAATTACCTTTAATTTCATTATTAATTAAATCCTTTATATATAAAATTGGATGATTATTATCTATTCCTATTAAATATATGTATGGTATATTGTAATTAATATCATAATCTGTAACTATACATCCATTATCTTGCTTAAACAACAATTTATTTTGATCTTTTATTAAAGATATTGTATGATGATTATTTCCAAAAGTTAATAATGTTCCATTAGTATCTTCATCTAATTGAGAAAAATAAAAATCAATAATTATAGAATATATGTTCAAGTCTTCTTTCAATTCAACTTCAAAAGTAGTACTTTTATTTATCATAATATATTTTTTATTTTCTAGTTTAGAATAACTTAACATACCATTTAAAATAAGTAAAGGAAAATTATTACAATTAGTATTATCTTTAATTAAATATATATTTTCTATTAATTTATCTTTATTATTAAAATTTAAATCTAATTTTTTTAAATTACAACTACTATAACTAATTAATTCATTTAAGTTTGTAATAGTTTTATCTTTAGTTTTAATTATATTTTCTAGTTTGGAATCATTATTTAAATCATTTAAAGTATCTTTTAAATCTTTTATTTCAAAAATATGTGCTTTATTATTCTGTTTTAAATTAGATATTGTGTCATCATAAATCAAATATAGATTATTTAAATCTTCATATAATATGTTATTAATAATAATATCTTCTTCTAGACTATTTATTTTATGTTTTTTTACAGATCCATTTATCCATGAAATTAATAATAATATAGATAACACAATTATTATTATTATTATTATATCTAAAGTTTTCTTTTTTAATTTAGCACTACATTTTGTACAAAATTTTGCGTTTTTTTTATTTTTTTTACCACAAATTGGACAAATCATATTTTTACCCCACAAATTGGGCAATATTGATCATTTTTACTTATAAAAGCGAAACAATTTTTACATATTTTGTTTTTTTTATCTAAATTTATTTTTTCTTTTTCGTCTAAATTATCTAATACATATTTTGTTTTTTTTTCATTATTTAAAAGGTAAAATATATGTTTAATATAATTGTTAAAATTATTTGTTGTATTATTTAAATTATACTTTAAATCAATTATTTGTTTACTTTTTTCTGAATTACCTTTTTCTAATTTATTACATCCTATTTTTAATTCTTTTAAAACTGTTTTTGTTTCTTCTAATTTATTTGTTGTATTATTTAAATTATACTTTAAATCAATTATTTGTTTACTTTTTTCTGAATTACCTTTTTCTAATTTATTACATCCTATTTTTAATTCTTTTAAAACTGTTTTTGTTTCTTCTAATT